>Ga0193959_1001045_pt1 | contig 11216 bp, 8 predicted proteins | sample FB_2_MG_FD_140333 | JGI IMG/M metagenome (GOLD analysis project Ga0193959, IMG submission 140333) | Microbial mat bacterial communities from the Broadkill River, Lewes, Delaware, United States - FB_2_MG | ecosystem: Environmental > Aquatic > Freshwater > River > Microbial mats | place: USA...
ATGTCTATGGGTATGATGATGTTACCACCTGTAATGATCTCCTTGCCTTTTAAGATACTTATATTTGTCCTTATAGATGGATGGAATTTACTTATAGGTAATCTTATAGCATCTATAAAGTAGTGTATGGTATATAGTATGAAAAATGTTAAAAAGTATGTAAGTATAGATATTAATACACTTAGTATAAACAAATCAATCTCTTTTGAACTGTATATACCGGGCGAAAAAGAAAATACTATGAAACTTTTTCTAGCTGAAGACAGTGTTATAGATTCAGGTATAATAAATGAATTAGCTAAAGTAGAAAAATTATTTATCAATGATAAACAAGTAAGTAAATACAAATGTTTCGTTAAAAATAATATTAGCAACATATCAAAAAATCCAAATATACCTGTAGAAAAAAAAGCTGAGTTGGTTTATGAAAGCGCTCAGGACACATTATATGAAATTTTTCTAAACCCAGACAAGTTAGCTGATGCTGCTCAAACCTTTGAACATGTTACATCTTTTGTAGATACTATTTATTCATCTGAGCAATCTATTGGTTCATTTATGAAAGTATTAGAACATGATTACTATACTAATACACACTCCATAAATGTATCTATTTATGCACTCTCGTTAGCAACATATTTGAATTTATCTAAAGATGAAATTGAACTAATTGGTCATGGAGCATTACTGCATGACCTAGGCAAAAGTAAAATACCTTCAGAAATTATCAATAAGCAAGGTAAGCTTACAGATACTGAATTTGAAATAATGAAAAATCATCCTAAGCTTGGTTTAGAAATTGCACTAAAAATGGGTATAAAAGATAAAATTATATTGTCTTGTATATATGATCATCATGAAAAAGCAAATGGTGAAGGTTATCCTAGAAAACTTACTAGTGAAAAAACTTTGATATATGGAAAAATAATTGCTGTTTGCGATGTATTTGATGCTTTAACAACCAAGCGTTCATATAAAGACCCTATGAGTACATTTACGGCAATAAATTTAATGAAAAATCAAATGTCTGAGCATATAGATAAAGAGCTATTGTTGTCTTTTGTAAAAATGATGAAAAAAGATTTAGAAAACTGTTGTGAGGAAAAATAATGGAATGTAAACATTTTGGCGAATGTGGTTCATGTAAAATATATGAAAATGGATATGAAGCACAATTAGATCAAAAATTGAAAATTAATCAAGATAGGTTTAAAGATTTTTATAGTGAAAATATAAAAATATATAGATCTCCAACACAAAACTACCGCTCACGTTCAGAATTTAAAATATGGCATGTAGAGGATGAGATCCATTATGCAATGAACCATATTGATAAAAAAGGTGTAGTTCTCATAGAAGAATGTCCTCAGGTAAACTTACATATTGAAAAATTAATGCCTAAACTATTAGATAAGATCAAAGAAAAAAGAATAGGTTTTAAACTTTTTGGAGCAGATTTTTTAACATCTCAAAGTGCTGAAATGGTTGTATCATTACTTTACCATAGAAAGTTAGATGATGATTGGAAAGGTGTAGTACAAGAGATAGCAGATGAGCTTGGCATATATATAATTGGAAGAAGTCGTAAGCAAAAACTGGTTATAGGACAGGATTATATAACTGAAAGCCTAAATATAAACGATAAAGTATATAGATTTAACTATATAGAAAACAGCTTCACACAACCAAATTCAAAAGTTAATGAGCAGATGATTGAGTGGGCTATATCTTCATTAAAAGATACAGATAGTGATCTTCTAGAGCTTTATTGTGGTGCTGGGAACTTTACAATCCCTTTTGCAGATAAGTTTAATAAAGTTTTGGCAACTGAGATCTCAAAGTCATCTATAAATGCGGCTAAGAGTAATATGGCACTTAATAATGTTGATAACATTGAGTTTGTGCGCATGAGTGTTGAAGAGTTTGTTCAAGCACTTGATGGTGTTCGAGAGTTTCGCAGGATGAAAGATATTGATATAAATGATTATAATATTAATACTATTTTTGTAGATCCTCCAAGAAGTGGAATGGATTTGGCTTCATGTAGATTTAGTGCAAGACAAGACAACATTATTTATATATCTTGTAATCCTGAAACGTTAGTGCGAGATCTAGAGATATTGTGTGAAACTCATAAAGTCATAGATATGGCTTTGTTTGACCAGTTTCCATATACACACCATGTAGAGATGGGTGTAAAACTAAAAAGGTTTTAAGTTGAAATTATTATTGTTATTTTTTTTGATTTTGAATACAATTCAGGCTGATGAGATAAAGAGAATAGAATCTATTGTTGAAGATATAACTAAGTTAAGAGTTCAGTACAAAGAGTGCAAAGCTTCAACCCAAACAAAAGTAGATGATGTTGAGAGAAAGAATAAAATAAAAATAAAAAATCTGGAAAATCAAATAAGCAAGTATGAAAAAATGCTAAAAATCAAAGAAAAAGAAATTTTAGCTTTAAAAAATGAAAAAAACAACAAAAAAGATTCAAAAAGTAGTGAAAATCAAATTTGTAAGAAAATAATAGTTGATAAACCAAATGAATTTCCAAAACTAGTTTTAAAAGATAAGTATAATAAACAAAACATAATAAAAACAAAACCATCTACTTATAGACTTAATAAAGATGCTTTTATATACGACAGCATTAATGGAAAAAAGATAGAGGAGTGGGAAAAACATACATCTTTTACATCAAATACTAAAAGTAACTTGTGGGTTAAAATAACAGGTTTTTTCATAAACAAAGTATGGGTTAAATCTGAGTCTAGTATGTGGGTGCCACTTAAAGATGTTAGGAAAAGATAATCTATAAACTTTTAAAATCAACTTTTGGTCATGAGCAGTTTAGAACTTTTCAAAAAGATGCTGTAGAGTCAATACTAGACAAAAAAGATATAATTACTATTTTACCAACTGGTGGTGGAAAATCTCTTTGTTACCAGCTTCCATCTTTAATGATGTTGGGGACAACTATAGTTATATCTCCACTTATAGCTTTGATGCAAGATCAGGTTAGAGCACTCAGGGCAAACGGTATAAATGCTCATATGTTAAATTCATCTCAATCATATGAAGAGGTGAATGATGTAATAGAGCAACTGTTAAGATCAGATGTTAAACTTTTATATGTAGCTCCGGAGCGTTTAAGCTCCAATGATTTTTTAAATTTACTTCATAAGATAAAAATAAATTTTTTTGTTATAGATGAAGCTCATTGTGTAAGTGAATGGGGGCATGAGTTTAGATCAGATTATAGAAATTTGTCCCAACTAAAAACTTTATTTCCAGATATAAATATAGCAGCTTTTACGGCAACGGCAACAAAAAAAGTTCAAGAAGATATGTCTAGGACACTAGGTTTAATAGACCCAGTTGAGCTTAGAGGTAAGACACAAAGAACCAATTTAAAAATAAATACAGAACTTAGAGTATCAAACGGCAAAAAGCAATTAAGCAACTTTTTAAATAAACATAAAGGTGAATGTGGAATTGTTTATGCCTTTAGTAGAAAAGATGTTGAAAACATGGCTGCATATCTTCAAACTGAAGGTTACAAAGCTAAGGCTTACCATGCAGGTTTAAGTAATGATATACGTTCTGAAGTATATAAAGAGTTTACATATGATGAGATTGATATAGTTGTTGCAACTATAGCATTTGGAATGGGGATAGATAAAAGTAATATCCGTTTTGTTGTTCATATGAGTATGCCAAAAACGATGGAGAACTTTTACCAAGAGATCGGACGTGCAGGACGTGATGGTTTAGATAGCGAAACTTTACTGTTATACACAAAAGCAGATGAGATCCAAAGACGCTTACTAATAGAAGACATTGATAATATTGAATATAAAAACTTAATGTATGCAAAACTAAATAAAATGTATAGCTTTGCAAATACAAGTGAGTGTAAACATCAAAAAATAGCACAGTATTTTGATGATTTCATAGAAGTATGTAAAGATTTATGTAGTGCTTGTTTACGTGGCGAAGTTACACAAGTTGATATTTCAAAAGAGTCTCAAAAGTTATTATCTGCCATATACAGATGTGAACAACGTTTTGGGATAAATCATGTAGTTGATGTTTTAAGGGGATCAAAGTCTCAAAGAGTTTTTCAGTTTAACCATAATAAACTTTCTGTTTATGGGATTGGAGAAGATATTCCTAAGTCATCTTGGAGTGCCATAGCAGACAGACTCTTTGAATTAGATGCTATAACTATAGGTGAATTTAAAGCTGTTAAGATCACTCAAGCTGGTTTAGATATTTTAAAAGCTAAAATAGATGTGTTCATAGATGAAGACAAATTAAAAGTTGTAAAAAAAGAGTCTTATAAAATTAATGATAACTATGATAAAAATAGCGATACTTTCGAGGCTTTTAGAGCTTTAAGAAAAGAGATAGCTGAACATAGCAATGTCCCTGCATATATAGTTTTTTCAGATAAAACACTAGCTTTACTTTCTCAAAATCTTCCACAAACAAAAGCTGATATGCTTATGGTTAATGGTATAGGGGAAGTTAAGTATGAACGTTATGGAGAACAATTTTTAGAATTATCTCAGAGCTTAAAAAAGAGTTGATTTTTTATACTTATCTTTTAATGATATAATACTCCAAAAAAGATAAGATAATACGTGAAAAAAATACTAGTAATAAGTGATGGAAAAGTTGGAGAACACTTTATAAATAGGGTTATCCAAACATATACATCGGAAAATATATATTATATTGTTCAGACTAAAGCAGTTAACTATGAAGAGTATAATCCTGCACGTTTTAAATTTTATGAGTTTGATCCTACAAGTCTTCATAAGTTAGCGAATCTTCTAAAGATGGACTTTGTTCAGGTAATCATTTTAATGAGTGATGAGACAGAAGCAAAGTATACTTTAAAAAATATCCGTTCATTAAAAAATAAAGTTAGAATAATTTTACTAGATCATTGGGGTTTAAAAAACAGTGATCCAGACACGATACTAATAGACTCAAAAGAGATAGTAGCTTCAAGACTGATAGATTATCTTCCAAATGTGCCAGTAATTGCCCAAAATGTTGGTTTAGGAGAGGGTGAGATCATGGAGGTACTTGTACCTTTTGGAAGCTCGTTTGTATATAGGCACATCGGTGTGATCGAGCAAAAAGACTGGCGAATAGTTGCAATATACAGAAACAGAAAACTTTTAATGCCCTCGCGTAGACGTATGATACAACCTAATGATCTACTTGTTTTAGTTGGTCAGCCAACAGTTTTAAAGTCTGTTTATCGTGCAATTAAACGTGAACTTGGACAGTTTCCAGAGCCTTTTGGATCTAATATATACCTTTACATAGATATGGATCTGTTAAATAAAGATACAGTTAAAGAACTTGTTAGAAGATCTGTTTTTATACACAAAAAATTTAACCATAATCTGATCATAAGAGTTGTAAATCCAAGTGATATAGATATAGTTCAACATATAAAAGATCAGGTTGATTTAGATGTAGTTGTTGATATCAAGTATGATGATCAGCCATTAACTATGAGTTTTTTTGATGATATGCAAAGTTATCATGTTGGGCTTGTTATTGTCCCTAAAGAGATTTTTAAAGATACAAAAACAAGAAGTATGCTTTATGAATCACATGTACCAATTCTAAAAATGGCAAATAAATCATTTTCATCAGTTAAGGATGCTGCTTTAATACTAAGTGATAACAGAGACCTTGAAAAGATCTCTACAACTATATACGATATTTCTGAGCAGATGGGATTTAATATAAATTTATATGATTACCAAAATGAACATGAAGCACAAAAAGAGCAGGTTATAGAACATTATTATAATTTATCTACAATATTTTCTAAAAATATAAAAGTGTTAAAAGAAAATGAAAATCCTATTAAAACATTGAGTGAAAAAGAGGATTTTATACATATTTTACCATTCACATTGAAGTTGACTAAAAAATCTTTTTATTCATTGTTTTCAACAGATAGTGAAAGACTTTATCACAAACTTGATGATTACCATCAAATCTTTATACCTGTGCAGTTATAATTTAGCAAAGTATTAGCATAATTTAAGTATTATCTACACAAATAATAAATTTTATATTTGGATAGATAATGCAGGTAAACATTCCCCTTAAAAAAACAGTTGACAACTCATACAATATTATAATAGACGCACTTCCTAAGCTACATTTTGATAAAAAAGTAGCAATAATTACAAATACAACCGTCTCGGATTTACACTTAGAATATTTAAAACAAAGAGTTAGTGCAAAAGAACTTGTAATAGTTACACTACCTGATGGTGAGCAATATAAAAACCAAGAATCAATTGATAAAATTTTAAATGAACTTTTTGAGAACAAGTTCAATAGAAAGTCAATGCTTATAGCATTTGGCGGTGGCGTGATAGGAGATATGACAGGATTTGCTGCAAGTATTTATCAGCGCGGTATAGATTTTATACAAATTCCAACTACACTTTTATCTCAAGTTGATGCTAGTGTAGGTGGTAAAACAGGTATGAATAATAAATACGGTAAAAATCTGATAGGTGCATTCCATCAGCCAAAAGCTGTATATATTGATCCATATTTTTTAACTACACTTCCAAAAAGAGAGTTTGGTGCAGGTTTTGCAGAGATTGTAAAAATGGCTGTTACATTTAACAAAGATTTTTTTGAATTTCTGCAAGATGCTGATATGAGAGATCAAGATACTTTAGTAGAAGCTATAACAAGAGCAGTAAAAACAAAAGCTGAAGTTGTAGCAAAAGATGAAAAAGAACATGGTATACGAGCAGCACTAAATTATGGACATACTTTTGGACATGTTATAGAAAATGAAACTAAGTATGAAAAATATCTTCATGGTGAGGCTGTAGCTATAGGTATGGTTATGGCAAATGAACTTGCTTGTTTAATGGGTCTTATGAGTAATGATGAAGCTGTGGCAATTAAGTTTTTACTTGAAAAATATGAATTGCCAGTTGAATATGAGATCAATGATGTTGAAAAATTTTATGAATCATTTTTTCTAGATAAAAAAAGTTCTGATTCCAAAATAACTTTTATAATTCCAAAAGGTATAGGTGATGTTGTGATCTCTGATGAGTGTTCAAAAAACTTAATAATGTCCGTACTGGATAATTTTAAGGCTAAATAATGCTTAAAAAACTATTTTTACTTCTATTTTTGCTAAGTGTTTCAATCTATGCAGATGAAAATAATACAACTAGTGAATTAGAAAATATAGCACAATCTAACAACATGAAAATAGCAAAGTATTTTGCACTTTTAGATGAGCTAGATATTGAGATTTCAAAAGAAAAAGTTTGGACTAAAAGTTATGCTACATATTTAACAGCTTTAGAGGTAAAGTCAAGTTTAGATGATATAAGAGATAGAATTAAATACCTTAAAAAAAGTAAAAAAAATCAAACTCTAAAAGAGGAACTAAGAGCACTAGAAGCAAAAGAAAAAATATTAGCAACACAAGTTACACAGTTAAAAGAGAGTTATTCAACACCTTTTTCGGAACTTATTACTCCCCCTGAAATAAATGATGCACCATCAGTTTCAAACCCATTTGATATATTTACAGGTATTTCGTATATTAAAAAAGTTAATTCTGACTTTGAACAGTACATGAAAAACAAAGAAGAGTTAACAAAACTTATAAAACTTCTCGAACGTGAAAATGAAATATATAAGTCTATAGAAAAACTTGATAAGGACAAAACATATTTAGAACAGGCTAAAAGCAAGGTAAAGCAACTAGATCGTTTTAAAAATGCCCTAAGCACAATCTCAGCAGCAGCAGAGGTATATGAGAGGCGTTTAGAAGTTCTTGAAGTTAATATTAACAATGAAATAGAAGAACAAGTATTTAAACTAGTGAAAATAGGTGTACTTGTTACTATAGTTTTTATAATTTTCTTTTTACTAAAACTTGCATTAAAAAAATACTTTACAGATAATGAACGATTTTATATGGCAAATAAAGCTATAAATTTTAGTAACTATACACTCATAATTTTAATATTGTTTTTTAGCTACATAGAAAATGCAAGCTATTTGGTTACTATATTAGGTTTTGCATCTGCCGGTATTGCTATTGCCATGAAAGACTGGTTTATGTCTATTCTTGGTTGGTTAGTGATCGTGTTTGGTGGTAGTATACATGTTGGTGATAGAATTCGAGTAGATATGGATGGTATGATGTATGTAGGCGATGTTATGGATATATCACCAATGCGTATGACAATATTGGAAGATATTACTTTAACAGCTATTACTCAAAATAGACGTGCAGGTAGGATTGTATTTATACCAAATAACTATATTTTTACAAGAATGATTGCAAACTATACTCACTCATCATTAAAAACTGTATGGGATGGTGTAAAGATAACTATCACTTTTGAATCAGACCATAAAAAAGCTATGAGTATAGCTAAAGAGATTACTAAAAAGTACTCAAAAGGTTATACAGATATTACTAGAAAACAGTTAAATAAATTAAGACATCACTACAGTTTAAAAAACACAAGTGTTGAGCCTAGAATTTTCTCTTTTATAGAGAGTAACGGTGTAAATATCGAAGCTTGGTATTTAACGAATGCTTATGCTACATTGACACTTAGAAGTGTTATAAGTACAGAGATAGTTGACGCGTTTAAAAATGAAGATGATATTACTATAGCTTACCCAACTCAGATGTTACATTTAGAAGCTTCAGCTAAAGACAAACCAGTTCCACCAGTGGTTGAAGATGAAGGTACGGTAACTCTGTAGTATGAAAAAAGTTTACTTTAAAACATTTGGTTGTCGTACAAACCTTTATGATTCACAAGTTATGATTGGTGCATTAAAAGAGTATGAAGTTACTCAAAATGAAGATGAGGCAGATGCTATAGTTATAAACTCCTGTACAGTAACAAATGGGGCTGATACACATGTTAGAACCTATATATCTCATATAGAAAAAACTTCAAATGCTAAGATCTTTTTAACAGGATGTGGAGCTCATACAAAAGGTGAGAGCCTACTTTCTTCAGGTCGTGTACACGGTGTATTTGGGCAAAGTGAAAAGCTAAAGATAGACTCACTTTTAAGTGAAGAAAAACCATACTATAATCCAGGTGATCTAAACCATATAGATGAAACTATAGTTGATGATTTTATAGGTAAAAGCAGGGCATTTATTAAAGTTCAAGAGGGGTGTGACTTTAGATGTTCATACTGCATTATTCCGTATGTTCGTGGTGATGCTAGAAGTATGAATGAAGAAAAAATACTTGAGCAAATCTCACAACTTGCACTAAATGGTTTTGGTGAGTTTATTTTAACAGGTACAAATGTTGGAAGCTATGGAAAAGATAACAACTCTTCTATGGCAAAATTAATGAAAAGAATATCTCAGATTCGTGGTGTTAGGCGTATACGTTTAGGCAGTGTTGAACCTATTCAGATTACAGATGAATTTAAAGAGATTTTGGATGAACCATGGATTGAAAGACATCTTCACATAGCACTTCAACACACTTCACCTAAAATGCTAAAACTAATGAACAGAAGAAATGTATATAAGCAAGACAGGGAGCTTTTTGAACTTTTATCAGATAAAAATTATTCCATAGGAACTGACTTTATCACAGGTCATCCTGGTGAAACTCAAGAGATTTGGGATGAAGCCATAGAAAATTTAAATGCTTTACCACTGACTCATCTACATGCTTTTTCATATTCAAAACGTGATGGGACAAAGTCTGCAAGTATGAAGCCTGAAGTAAATGGTAAAGTTGCAAAAAATAGACTTCACCAGATAGAATCTATCATAGAACAAAAAAATTATGATTTTAGAAATAAAAATAAAACTCTTCTTAATGTACTAATAGAGAGTAAAATAGAAGATGGGTTGTACCAAGGTTTCGATCAGTTTTTTAATAAGCTTTATGTTAAATCAGAACATGACCTAATAGGAAATTGGATCGATGTAGATAGATATGAAATAAAAGAAAGGAATAACTATGCTGAGCTTTAAAACAAATAAAATTGCACTTTATGTTTCATCTTTTTTTATAATTATTTTGGTTTTATTTGCAGTGTTTAGAGATAATTCAGAGGTAGTAACATTAGCTCAAGCTAAAAGTATGCTTAGTGAAAAAAGTGTTAAAAGTGTAGTTGCTACTAAAGAATATATATATTTAAAAACAGAGTTTGCTGTTTATAAAATTGCATCATCACAGGCAACACCTTCTATGTTTGAAGGTTATAAGGTTGAAGTTGGTAGTGAGAGTAATATTGTATTTTATCTTTTTGTTCTATTTCTTATTTTAGGTTTAGGAACATTTGCTATTAAGCTTTTATTAAACTATATAAATACTAATCAGCCTTCATTAAAGCAATCATCTACGCAAATGAATGCAAATCAATGTATGGTTGTAGAATCGATCAAGAGTGATGTTAGCTTTGATGATATTGGTGGAATTAGCGATGTAAAAGTTGAGCTTGAAGAGATCATAGATTTTATGAAAAATCCAAAGCGTTATAAAAGCTTCGGTGCACGTCTTCCCCGTGGCGTTTTACTTGTAGGTCCTCCCGGTGTAGGTAAAACTATGATAGCAAAAGCTGTTGCAAGTGAAGCGGATGTTCCGTTTTTTTATCAAAGTGGTGCATCTTTTGTACAGATCTATGTTGGTATGGGTGCCAAGCGTGTGCATGAACTATTTGAAGCAGCTAAAAGAAATTCACCATCTATTATATTTATTGATGAGATCGATGCTGTAGGTAAAAAAAGAGACGGATCACGAAATGATGAAAGAGAAGCTACACTAAATCAGCTTCTTACAGAGATGGATGGTTTTGAAGCTTCAAGTGGTGTAATTGTAGTAGCAGCAACAAATAAGATAGATGTACTAGATGAAGCTCTTTTAAGAGCAGGTCGTTTTGATCGACGTATATTTGTTGAACTTCCTACTAAGATTGAGCGTGCATCAATTCTTTCAAAGTACTTGGAAAAGGTTCCACACTCTTTGGATGTAACAGCCATAGCAAATATGACAGTTGGATTTAACGGTGCATCTTTAGCTGCTCTTGTAAATGAAGCAGCACTTTTGTCTTTAAGACAAAAAGATATTCAGGTTACACAAGATCATTTTGAACAAGTTAAAGACAAGGTCGTCTTTGGAAAGAAAAAACTTCAAATA
>Ga0193959_1001050_pt1 | contig 11194 bp, 11 predicted proteins | sample FB_2_MG_FD_140333 | JGI IMG/M metagenome (GOLD analysis project Ga0193959, IMG submission 140333) | Microbial mat bacterial communities from the Broadkill River, Lewes, Delaware, United States - FB_2_MG | ecosystem: Environmental > Aquatic > Freshwater > River > Microbial mats | place: USA...
ACCCTGTCCGGCTGACCAAGCAGGCAAAGGTTCAATGACCATTCCGCTTCAGCCTCTGTACTGTTCAGGGCCACTTCCAGCAGGGCGGTGGCCTGTTCCGGCTGTTGCTGGTGGCGCAGCGCAACCGCTTGGTACAAGCGCGCTTCGGGGTGGTATTGCAGGGCTGAATGCTGTTGCAGGTGGTGCAGCAGTGTGGGCCAGTCGCCGCGCTTTTCCAGTAGCCCCAGCAGATTCAGGTGGAAAGCCAGTTCGTTGGGTTGCAGTTGCACGGCCTGTTGCAATGCCGTGCCCGCATCGTCCAGGCGATTGCGGGCTTGCAGTACCAGTGCCAGGTTGCTCAGCGCCTGAGCCTTGAAGCGCTTGTCTACCGGCAGGCTGCTGGCTTTCTCCAGCTCTCGGGTTGCGTCCAGCAGGTCTCCGGACTTGAACTGTATCAGGCCCAGTAGATGATGGGCGTTGAAGTCTTCGGAGTGAGAGGCCAGATATTGGCGACAGATATTGGCGGCCGCTGCGTACGCCTGCTGATTCATCAGGGCGAGCGCTTCGTTCAGTGAGGGAGCAGACATGACAGTTTTCCGATCAAACCAAGAAACAGGCGAATACTAGTGAAGCTGCGGCAAAAGTCCAAGCCTGTTGGTCGGGACGCTGAGCCGCCAGGGGGCACTGGCACTGCAACGTCAGGATGGTTGCCGGGTTGCAACCTGAGTGGTGTGTACTGGAAAAGGCCGGGTGGTGGATATGGTTGTGTCGGTCAGAACCCCGGGGATGATAATGACCGGGCTCGGAGGTATGCCTCGAGCCCGGTGTCTCAAGCCTAGTGGCTTTAACTGGCCTTACGCGTTTTGCGGGCCTGTTTTTCCGCGTCCTTTTGCGCCTGCACGGCAGCCTTGGCGTTGGCCTTGAACTGTGCGGCTTCCAATTGGTGCTTGTTGAGCAGCTTGTAGAAGTCGGTGCGGTTACGCTGTGCGATACGCGACGCGTGGGTCACGTTGCCCTCGGTAATCTGCAGAACCTTGATCAGGTAGCGTCGTTCAAAGTCGGCGCGGGCTTCGTTGAACGAAGGGATGACCCGCTCCTGGTTGGCCAGTGCCTTGGAGACCAGGCCTTCCGGTACGATTGGGGACGGGCTCAGTGCAACGACCTGCTCCATCACGTTCTCCAGCTGGCGCACGTTGCCCGGCCAGGCCGCCTGGGCCAGCAGGTGCAGGGCGCCCGGCGAAATGCCACGAACCTTGCGGTTATGCTTGAGTGAGGCCTGGGTCAAGAAGTGGCGTGCCAGCAGCGGGATATCTTCCGGGCGCTCGCGCAGCGGCGGCAGCTCCAGATTAACCACGTTGAGGCGGTAGTACAGGTCTTCGCGGAACTCCTGTGCCAGCATGGCGGCTTCCAGATCGCGATGGGTGGCCGAAATGACGCGAACATCAATGGACACCGACTCGGTGGAGCCGACCGGGCGGATCATGCGTTCCTGCAGTGCGCGCAGCAGCTTGACCTGCAGGGTCAGCGGCATGTCGCCGATCTCATCCAGGAACAGGGTTCCGCCCTGAGCGGCACGGAACAGACCGGTATGCTGGTTGATGGCACCGGTAAACGCGCCCTTGGTGTGGCCGAACAGCTCTGATTCCAGCAGCTGCTCGGGCAGGGCACCGCAGTTGATGGCAACAAACGGCTGATCAGCGCGGGCACTGGCCTTGTGGATGGCACGGGCAACCAGCTCCTTGCCGCTGCCGCTAGGGCCGGTGATCAGCACGCTGACATCCGAAGAGGCCACACGGTGAGCCTGATCAAGGACCTGCTCCATCGGGCCGCTGTGGCTGATAATGCCTTCGCGCCAGCTGCGATCCAGGTTGCGCTGTGAGCTGTTCAGGGCGGCCCGAACAGTGTCCAGCAGGTGTTGTTTGTCGATCGGCTTGGACAGAAAGCCGAAAACGCCTTTCTGTGTTGCTTCAACTGCTTCCGGAATCGAGCCGTGCGCGGTGATGATGATCACCGGCAGGTCGGGCTGTTCCTGCTGAATCCGGGAAAAGAGCGTTAGGCCATCCATGCCGTCCATACGCAGGTCAGTGAGTACCAGGTCAAAATTCTGCTGTCGAACGAGGGACATCGCCTCTTCGCCGCTCTCGGCACACTCGATCTCGTAGCCGGAGGCCTTGAGGCGCATTTCCAGCAACTTCAGCAGAGCGGTATCATCATCAACCAGCAGGATATGGGGGGTTGACGTCATCTGTCAGTGCTCCTCACGCTGTCGCGTTATCTGTCGTTCCAAATCTGTCAGGGCATTTACCTGACGTTCAAGTTCCTTCTTCTGCATCTGCAGACCATCGATCTGATGCAGCAACTCCAACTGCAGAGTCAATTGGCGCTGCCGTACTGCCAGATACTGTTCGGCACTACATTCCTCGATCTGTTCGAGTGCGGTAGCGCCAAGTAGTTCGATGGCACGCTCCAACTGGGCCTGCGACTGCCCGGGACTGCTCAGAAGTAGAGCATACAAGACTTGCTGTCGTCTTTCAGCGTCTACTAAAAGTGCTCGCTTGTCACTAAGTGTAGACGAAATAAAACGATATTCCTGTTTCAGCCACTCTTGAAGGTGCGTCTCGTTAAACTGGCATGTCTGGACTACAACCGGTTCCGGTTCGGTTTCTGATGGCAGCAGCCGGTCTTTGCAACCGGACAGCAGAAGTGTGCTCAGGATCAGCAGGGGCAAACGTGGCATCGGTCAGGGCTCCAGAGTCGGCAGTTCAAGGGCGAACACCACCCGGTTGTCCTGGTTGTGGCTGACAACGAGGGTTGCGCCCAGCGTCTGGCTGGCCTGAGCTGCAATGCTCAGACCGATGCCGGAGCCCTTGAGGGGCCCCTTGCGTTTATTCTGACCCTGGTAGAAGGGGTCGAAAAGACGGGGCAGGTCCTGCTTCGGGATCAGTGGCCCCGTGTTGCCGACCTCCAGTCTCAGCAGGCCTTGATGGAGACTGCCCGCGATTTCGATGTCACCGCCGTTATCGGCGTAGTGAACGGCGTTCGAAATCAGGTTGCTGAGGATGCGTTGCAGCATCTGAGTGTCGGTAAACCAGTGGTCAACGTTGCTGAGCGTGATGTTCGTCTGTAACTGCTTTTGTTCAATTTGCAGCTTGAAAGGTGCCAGTATACGCTCCAGCATCGGTTGTAGCAGAATTTTATCGCGCTGCAGGCTGTTGGGTTGCTGCAGACGATTGTAGTCCAGCAACTGCTCGATCAGTGCCTGCAGGCTCAGGCTGTTCTGCTGCAGCAGAGCAACGATTTCGCGCTGATTGTCCGTCAGTGGACCGGCCAGTTCCTCTGCCATCAGGTCTGCGCCTTCCCGCAGGGTGGTAAGTGGTGTCTTCAGTTCATGGGAAATGTGACGCAGGAAACGAACCTTGTCTTCTTCCAGTGCCTGCAGACGCTCGATCAGCCAGTTCAGCTGGGTGTTGACCTCAACCAGTTCTGACGGGCCCTGCAGCACGGTAGTTTGGGTTCGATCTCCCTCGCCCAGAGCACGGATGCGACGAATCAGATGCTGCACGGGGCGATTGATACGGCCGCTGAAAAACAGGATCAACAAGGTGGATGCCAGGATCAACAGTATGGCGCGCCAGCTGGTGGTGCGCTGTTCTTCACGGGTGTTGTCTTCCAGCTCCGCCAGCCGCTTGTCGAAATAATGATCGACACGAACGCTCAGCTGCTGGGACTCGGTGACCAGCTGGTCGAGCAGTTCAGGCGAGAATCGAGGTGGTTCGGGCAGCTGTGATTGCTGCTGGAACTGGTCTATCAGGATGCTGAGGCTGCTGGTCGGCCGACCTGAACTGGCTGGCAGGTTCAGATCGGTCAGGGATGTCTCGAACGCATCCAGCTGGGCCAGCAGCCGGTCCTGTAGCTCGATCCGATTGACGATATCGTACTGGCGTGCAGAACGAATGATGTCCTCGGCCTGAGTCAGCAGTTGCTCGGTGCCACGACGGGTCTGCAGCATTTCACGTGCCAGCGAGCGCGCACGTTCGGACTGGTCGACCAGTGCATTACCCGACTGATAGATCAGTACGGCCAGCGGGACGACAGCCAGAAAAAATGCAAGCAAAACCAATTGCTTGAGTGAATGTGTGTGCCAGGGCAGAGACATCGTGCGCCTAGAGTTTTCCAGATACTGGCTGGTGCGGGGGCTCCAGCATCAAAACAGCGACACTCTAGGGTGAGCTCTCTGAATGAAAGATTAATCAAAAAGCAGTGTTGGGAAAAATGACGGGATTTGGCAACAAGGAGTCCCTGCTGCCGGTCGGGTTATTCGAGGCGAAAGCCGACTCTCAGCACTACCTGATAATGGGCAATACGCCCATCTTCAATGTGGCCTCGCATCTCTTTGACTTCATACCAGTTCAGGTGGTCGATGCTTTCCGACGCCTTGGCAATGGCATTACGGATGGCATCATCATGGCTCTCGGCGGAGGAGCCGGCAATTTCGATCAGTTTGTATACATGGTCGGACATGGTGTTGCTCCTTCAGGTGTGTCGTGACAGCTGTGAATCAGTGTAGATCAAGTTTTCTGCATGTTGGTTTGGTGCAGGCGTTCGTGTTCAGACATAATGGCCGCAAAATCAGGAACTTCAGAGGCAGACGATGGTATTTCGAAGTCTTGCGGCGACCTGCATGGCAGCGACAGTGGTGCTGCTTTCAGGCTGTCAGGGAACCGCCACGCGCCCAGGTAGCGGTGATATGTTGCAGCGGGGCACACTTACCGAATCGGGTGGGCAGTACTGGTTTGAAAGTTGCCTGGGAGAAGAGAGAATCCCCGTCTCACAGCTGCCGGAAGCGATCAGCCAGGCGCATGCGCGCCAGAGTCTGGGGGATGACTGGCCTGTGTATGTTGAAGCCTTTGGGCGTCACCGTGACGGCGCTCTGGTGTTGAGTCAGGGTCTGCTGGTGGGGGGCGGGACACATGCCTGCAATTTCGGGCTTGAAGGCGTTGAACTCAGAGCGGTATCCGAAGATGAAAATGCCATCTTTGATCTGACGCAGAATCAGATCCGGGTTCGATTTGCCAACAGCTTTCTGCAGCTGGCATTTGCGCGCCCAGAAGTGGAGCGGCTGGGGGCTGTGCGGCGTTGGGAACAGACCATGCCGGCCGGTGGCCAGAAGCGGGATCATCGGCTGGTGCTTGAAGTGATGCCCACCCCCTGTAACGGTTTGCGCGGCGAGTGGCATGGCTTGAGCATGGCTGCACGGCTGAATGGCCGTGTTTTCTCGGGCTGTGCCCGTTTGGGTGACGTAGAGAACTGGCCGCTGCGACAGCGTTACCGTACCCCGGATAGCGTGACAACACGCCGTATCGAACTGGCCATGACGGCGGGGGGGGAAGTGCAGTGGCGTGAAGATTACCTGAATAACCAGCCGCTGCTGGAGTTCGACGGGCGTTGGCACCGGCGGTCAGCCGATCAGGTGCGCGTTGTGCTCGATAACGGCTTGCAGGATGAGACCTCGGTGCTGGAGTTCAATGTTGCCCGTGATGGCAGTCTCAAGCTGCGTGGCTTTCACCCCGCCTATGGCCGCAACCTCGCCTTTCAGCCGGCTGCTCCCCTGCTGCGCATTGATTCCGGTGAGCTGGACTGGTGGCGCTGAGCGTTAGCGATCGAGCAGGACATCGCGGGCTTCATTTATTTTAGCGGCCAGGTAGGCGCTGCCTTCGCGGTCCGGGTGCAGCTTCTGGATCAGGCGGCGATGCGCAGCCAGGATGTCCTCCCGGTTGGCGTCGGGCCTTAAGCCCAGAACATCAAGGGCCTCGACCCGGTCCATGCGGCCGCTATTTGGGCGTTTATGGTTGCGACCTGATGTCCCGTCCGAAGAGTCCGTTTGTTTTTTCTGTTGCTGAGAGCGCCACCAGTGCGCAATGAGCGGCGAAAACCGCAGCAACATTGGTAACAGCTTTTTCAGGAAGGGCAGTACCAGGGCAATCATGACGCCCAGCCAGTGCAGGCGGCCGGTAATCGCCAGCAACAGTAAGCCGATCGTGATGAACAGCAGCACCAGCTTCCAGCTGGCACTGCGGCGCTGATCCGGCGGCTGCTTGTCCCACCAGTACCAGCTGCCCAGTGCAATTACCGCAAAAAGAATCAAGCCCAGAGGGTGCATTTCGTCTCCCGTTGCCAAATTTCAACAGGGTTCGGTGCACCTGTGAGGGTCAGTCGGCGCTGCCGATATAGCGTTCGCGCTTGCGTGCCTTGACCTTTTGGGTGTCCACCAGAACCAGTCCATCGATACAATAATTGAAATCCGCATCAACGCCAAAGTCGAGGAAACTGACTCCGCCCGGTTCACAGAGTTCACTGTACTGCTTGTACAGGGTCGGGACGGAGACGCCCAGAAAGTCCAGCTGTTGGCGTAGGCGGCTGAAATCCTCGCGGTAATCATCCCCACAGAACACCGAACGGGTCAGGGCTTCGGCATCCGCGTCGAGCAGGTAGGGGCTGCAGGCGCTGGCCAGCTGCTGCGTGTCGGGAAAGTAATGGCGGTAGAACCAGACCAGCAGGTCGCGTGCGCGTTTGGGGTAGCTGTGACTGAGACTGACCGGCCCGAACATGTAGCGGACTTCGGGGTGACGGCGCAGATAGGCGCCGATAACGTACCAGAGGTAATCCAGCGAGCGTTTGCCCCAGTAGCGTGGTTGCACGAAGCTGCGGCCCAGTTCAATGCCCTGTTCAAACACCGGCTGCATGGCAGCGTTGTAGTTGAACAGGGATTCACTGTAGAGAGAGCGGTCGGGGCTGGCAACACGCGTACGGCCTTCGCCGATGCGGTAGGCTCCGGCAATTTCCAGATCTTCCTCGTCCCACAGGATCAGGTGGCGATAGTACTGGTCGTGGCGATCCAGATCCCGTTTTTCACCGGTGCCTTCGCCGACGGTGCGGAAGGCGACTTCGCGCAGGCGTCCGATTTCGCGCATGACCGCCGAGTCCGGCTGGTAGTCAAACAGATAGATCTTCTTGCCATCCTGAGTCTCGCCCAGCAGCTCAGCCTGTTTCAGTTCCTGCTTGAGCGCCTTGCGGTCCTGCGGGTGGGCGATGGTCTTTTCGGTGATGAACAGTGGCGCCTTGTTGCGTGCGATGCGGTAGAGGTGCTTCTTCAGCAGTTTGGCCTTGTCGCGATTGGACACCGGCAGAGCATCCAGCTGTTTGAACGCAATCGGCTCACCAATCCGTACCGGCAGCGTGACCGAATGCTTGTTGAACATTTCCCGTGCCAGCATCAGTGTCGACGCGGACTTGTTCAGATAGGAGAGGCCGTAAAACAGAGGAGAATTTTTGCCGCCCAGGTAGACCGGCAGGATCGGCGCGTTGGCCTTGCGGGCGAAGTGGATGAAACCGCTGTTCCACTTGCCGTCCTTGATGCCGGTCAGCCCTGCACGGGATACCTCGCCGGCGGGGAACACCACCACCGCCTCGTCATTCTGCAGTGCTTCGACGATCCGGGCGATATTGGCCTTGCGTGTGCTCTTGCCCAGATTGTCGACCGGCAGGAACAGGTTTTGCAGGGCGTCGAAGTTCATCAATACATCATTGGCAATGATGCGTACATCACGGCGAACTTCACCTACCAGTTTCAATAATGCCAGACCGTCCAGTGCGCCCAGCGGATGGTTGGCAATGATCACCACGCGGCCGGATGAGGGAATGTTCATCCGCTCCTTGTTGCTGAGGCTGTAACTGAAATTGAAGTAGTCCAGTACCTCGTCAATGAACTCGAAGCCCTGCACGCCCTGGTGAGTATCCAGGAATCGGTTGATCTCTTCTTCGCGAACCAGGCGGCGCAGACAGAAAAGGGTGGAGCGTTTGACGGGGGTGGGCTTGTGCGCGAAGGCGGGATATTTGTTGACCAATACCTGTTCTACATCGATCTGCATGTTCAGTCACCTCTCTCGGTTACCGCCCTACACTATGGCGGGCAGGTGACACAGGGGTGACTGTGGCATGACCAAGCCATGACAGCCGGCCGGCAGCCGTTTGGTGTTAGCAGGTGCCATGGCAGTGCAAATACGGGTGGTGCAGGCCTCCTGAATGAGGCTCTGAGTGGTATCATAAGGACACACTCAGGACATGACAGTTGCACCTCAATGAATTCCGCAGATACCTTGCCCCTCGCCATATCGACGCCGCGCAAAATCATTCACCTGGATTGCGACTGTTTCTTTGCTGCTGTCGAGATGCTTGAGCACCCCGAATGGCAGGACATTCCGCTGGCGGTGGGAGGTGCTGCCGAGCGCCGTGGCGTGATTTCCACCTGTAACTACCCGGCGCGCAAGTTCGGTATTCATTCGGCCATGTCCAGTGCCCGTGCGTTGCAGTTGTGCCCGCAGCTGAAACTGGTGCCAGGGAATATGGCGCGTTATCGGGAAATAGCCGAGCAGATTTTTGCCATCTACCGTCGCTATACCGATCTGATTGAACCGGTATCGATTGATGAAGCCTATCTGGATGTGTCCGACAGCAGGGTGCTGGATGGCAGTGCCACCCGTATTGCCGAAGCGATTCGCCAGCAGGTTCGAGAGGAGACCGGTATCACGGTTTCCGCCGGTGTGGCACAGAACAAGTTTCTGGCCAAGGTTGCCAGTGACTGGAACAAGCCCGATGGCCTCTGTGTGATCACGCCCGAGCAGCAGAGTGACTTTGTTGCTCGGCTGGAGGTGAAAAAGATTCCGGGTGTAGGGCCAAGGACACAGGAAAAGCTGATGGGGCTGGGGGTGGGCAGCTGTGCCGAACTTCAGTCTCTGTCACTGGTCGAGCTGCAGAACCATTTCGGCAAGTTTGGTGAGCGCCTGTGGCAGCTGGCGCGGGGGGAAGATAGTCGTGAAGTGCGCACTCAGCGGGAACGCAAATCGGTCAGTGTTGAGCATACCTTCAGTGAGGACCTGCCTGATCTTGAACAGTGTCTGGCACAATTGGAGCCGATGATGGCTGATCTGGAACAGCGCTATGAGCGCCACCGGGATGCCCGGCAGATTCTGGGGGCTGTGGTGAAGGTCAAATTCAACGATTTTACGCAAACAACGGCGGAGTGTCGGGCCGAGCGGCCGGACAGGGGGCTGTTCGCCTCGCTGTTGGAAGAAGCCTGGCTGCGTCAGCGACGTGCCGTGCGCCTGATCGGGTTGGGTTACCGATTGGGGCCTCGTGAAGGGGGGGCGGAAGCCGAGCAGCTTCCGCTGTTCTGATCAGCCCTTGCGGACCAGCGCCTCAGCTTCGAACCTGATGCCGTCCCAGCCGGACTGCATGAAGTTGCGAATATTGCCGTGGTCGGTGCCTTCGGGCGTGTTCAGCACATCACGGTAAAAGCGGCCGAAGCAGGCCAGTGTCTGGGCCTGATCCAGCTGCATCAGCTGGCCGAAGGCAAAAATCTTGCAAGAACCTTCGTTCTGACCGGCGTCATTGCTGACCTCGCCATTGGTGAACGCGCAGGGTGTATAGTCGAAATACTCGCTGATCACGGCCTGGGTATCTTCAAAATCCAGGCTGTCATCCTGGCCAATACGGTTGGCAAACTCTTCCGGCGTCATGTCGTCGTCCTCTTTTGTGTATCAGTCATTATTTCAAGGCGAGGCATTATGCCGTCAGCGGCTGCCATTGCACAGGGCGAATATCCAGCTGCAGCAGGCGCTGAACCAGCTCCGTGTTGGGTGCGGCTGCGCCCAGTTGCTGACAGCGGTGGATAACGGCGCCGCTGATATCGTCCAGCTCCAGTGGGCGGCCTTTCTCGCGATCAACCAGCATGGAGGTCTTGATCGCATCGAACTGGCTGATCAGGGCAAACATGTCATCAATGTCCGCCTGTGTCAGCTCGACATCGTCGGCACGGGCAGCAACAGCTGTTTCCTGCATCATGGCGTAGACGGTCCTGCCCAGGGCCGGGTCAGCGGTCAGGCGGCGGGTGTCGAGGCCGGTGAGTGCGCTGAGCGGGTTGACGCCGTTATTGATCAGCAATTTTTTCCAGAGCTCATAACGGATCGTGTCCGTTACTCGGGTGGGAATACCGGCGGCGTTCAGAGTATCGCCCAGCTGACTCAGCCAGGGTGCTGATGCTGCGGTGTGAGGCCAGTGGCCCATAATGACCTGGGCCGGGCCTTTGGCTTCGATATGACCCGGCGCGATGATATGACCACCGATACGAACCGCCAGCCCTCCCAGCGTACGCGCTTCGCCCAGCGAGGAGGCAATCAGCGGCTCATTATCAACGCCGTTCTGCAGTGACAGTACCGGTGTGTCGGCTTGCTGCAGCCAATGGCCACAGCTGTCCAGCCAGTCGCGGGTAGCGCCAGACTTCAGTGCCAGTATGATCAGGTCATAATCGGCGCAGAGATGCAGCTCCATCAGCTGTTCCATGGACAGTGCCTCCACGTCCGTATGGAAATGCAGCGCTTCGTGTTCCACTTTCAATCCCTGTTGCTGCATGGCCTCCAGGTGTGCGCCTCGTGCCACGAATGTGACGGCATGACCGGCTTCCAGTAGCCGGGCGCCGTAGTAACAGCCGATGCCACCGGCACCGATAATCAGAAATTTCATTCCCTATCTCCATCACGCAAGAGGTCTGTTTGTACCGCAAAAGCATCGGCAGATAAACCAAACCCGGTGTGCTGGCGTATACCCTGCGATGCAACAGGGGATGGATATGAAAATTTCACTTGATGATGTACACAAGCAGTTTGGCCAGATTGAGCAGCTGGTGCTCAGGGCCTTTGAAAGCAGCCTGTATCTGGTGCAGGTGCGGCTCAGACATAACGCGGCATTGTTGAATGTTTGTGATGAGGACGGGAATATCCTGCGATTCAACAGTCAGCTCGAGGCAAAGCTGCCGTTCAAGGGGTTGGGTATTACCGATACGGTTCTGCTGCATGAAAGCGCATACAATGAAATGATTGGCATGCCGGAAGGGGACCAGCCTGCGCCCCTGATGGTGAAGCTGGCCAATCCGGATGAAGATTATTCGTAGGGCTCCAGGGTTTGCCCGAAGGTGTAGCGTCGGCAGTTGCTGCTGCACGGATCGAAAGTACAGGTTGCTTGCTCAAGAGAACCCGGCTTTGGTAAAAAGTGCCAGCACTGATAGTGCTCCCCTGTAGCTGGGCTTTCGGGGGAGCACAATGCAATAGATGTATGGTGCAAGTGAGCTTAAAGATTGTTTTCCAGGTATTCGCGAATGGCC
>Ga0193959_1001051_pt1 | contig 11192 bp, 9 predicted proteins | sample FB_2_MG_FD_140333 | JGI IMG/M metagenome (GOLD analysis project Ga0193959, IMG submission 140333) | Microbial mat bacterial communities from the Broadkill River, Lewes, Delaware, United States - FB_2_MG | ecosystem: Environmental > Aquatic > Freshwater > River > Microbial mats | place: USA...
ACCATTTCAATCGAGTAATGCCAGAATTGGTGAAAGCACCTCTGGTCGTAGTATTTTAGAAGGTATTCTACCTGTAAAAGAAACTGTAGTTGGAGTTTATAAATTTAGGGATCAAACAGGTCAGTATAAATTGGTGGAAAATGGATCTACATTTAGCACTGCAGTAACTCAAGGAGGAACATCAATATTGTTAAAATCATTAGAGGAGTCAAAATGGTTTAAACCAATTGAGCGTGAAAATATAGGCAACTTGTTAAATGAACGACAAATTATTCGCTCAACACGTCAAGAATACTCAAAAAACTCAAAAGACAATCAAATTACTTCCTTACCTCCTTTGCTATTTGCAGGTGTCATTATTGAGGGAGGAGTGGTTTCCTATGATTCAAATATAATTACTGGAGGCTCTGGAATAAGGTATTTTGGGGTTGGAGGATCAAATCAATATAGGGAAGATAGAATTACTATTTATTTAAGAGCGGTTTCAACATCAAGTGGACAAATTCTAAAAAATATATATGTATCAAAAACAATTTTATCTCAAGGAATATCAGCTAATTTATTTAGATATGTAAATGTGAAAAGATTATTGGAAATTGAAACAGGTGTTACTAAAAACGAACCAGCTCAATTGGCAGTAAAGGAGGCTATTGATAAGGCAGTAGAGTTATTAATTGTCGAGGGTGTTATTGAAGGTTTATGGGCTCCTAAAGGTGGAGATTCTGTCAAAGAAATGATAAAGAATGAGTATTTAAAAGAAAAAAAAGAAGCAGATCAAACAGTATTATTAAATAGAAAAATGGATGATAGGAGAGGGAAATTTGCGTTAAGTATGTCTGGTGGGATTTCAATTATTGATGGTGATTACCCTAATGCAAAAGAAGCGTTAACGATTAACTCTTCTGTAAAGATTTTATTTAAAAATCCAAAGTTTAATTTAAATGCTGGAATAAGCCATTTAAAATTAGAAAATGATGAATTATTTAAAAATGAATTTTTGTCTTTTAATTCAAATTTAGAATATAATTTATTGCCTTATGAAAAGTTTACACCATTTGTTTTTGGTGGAGTTGGTATTATTTCTTCCTATGAAAAATTTAACAATGTAATGGCTAAATTTCAATATGGGGGCGGGTTCGAATATTTATTGACGAATAATTTTGGAATTAAAATTTATGGAGAGCAAAATTTGATGTTTAACGATAAATTAGATGAAGTAATACAAGGTAAAAGGGATGATTATTTTTGGAGGTTTGGAGTTGGATTGAATTTTTACTTGAGTAAACCATATAAAAAAGTGAAATCTGTAATTTTTGAATAATGAAAAATAATATGAAAAGAGTATTTACCATATTTAGTATTGCAGTTTTAAGTTTGTGCATTAGCTGTAATGAAGATACAATTGATTTATTAGGTGTTGGAACTGTAACTGGAAGAGTTGTGGAAGCCGAAACCTTTGAACCAATTGAGAATGCTAAAATTTCATTAAACCCATCAAATAATACGGTTTTTTCGGATGAAAAAGGATATTTTATAATTAACGAGGTCGAAGCAGGTGACTACTCAGTTACTGTTACTAAGGAATCATATTTAACAAATTTTAAACCTGCTACAGTTTCTACTGATTTAGTGGTAAATGTTATTTTTGAAATGGAGGACCACAATGCTTTGAATAAACCACCTTCAACACCAGTTTTAATTACTCCTGAAGATGGAGTTGAAGATCAGGATTTATCTATTGAATTTATATGGTCTTCATCAGATCCGGATGATGATTCAGTTATATACAAGATAGAATTAAAAAATGATTTAAATAATGATATTTTAAAATTTGAAAGTATAGTAGATACTACATTTGTTGTTTCGGATCTAAAATATGGTGTAAAATATTTTTGGCAGGTGGCTGCAAATGATGATATAAATGAAGAGGTTTTAAGTAAAGTGGGAACTTTTAAAACTAAAGTAAATCCAGAGAATAGGTATTTATATGTTGAAAAATCTGATAATGATAATAATATAATAGTTTCTGCAAATTTTAATGAGGGAGATGGTATTATTGAAAATGAAGTTCAATTAACTAAAGAAGATCAAAACAGCTGGAGACCTAGAAAAAATAAAGCTTCAAATTTAGTAGCTTTTTTGCGAACAGTCAATAATGAAACTCATTTATTTACAATGAGTCCGGATGGTTCAAACGTTTTTCAAGTTACTGCTGCAATACCAGTTAATGGTTATGATTTAAACGAAATTGATTTTTCATGGTCATCTAATGGAGATAGATTAATTTATTCACATTATGATAAATTATATGTAATTAATAAAGACGGTAGTGGACTTGAATTATTGTATAAAACATCTGAAGGTAGTTTTATTACGGAATGTGATTGGAGTAATGATGAAAGTATGATTGCGTTAAAGACAAATGATATTGATGGCTACAATGTCTCTATTTATACCATAAGCATGTCGGGAAATATTTTGAATACTATTTTATCCGGAGTAGAAGGAGCTGCCGGAGGACTTGATATTTCAATTGATAATAAATTATTGGTGTATTCATATGATACGTCAGAATATAAAAGTACCGATAGAAGACAGTTAAATACTCATATTTTTGTTTATAGTTTTATGACTTTAACCGCTACAGATATTTCAGTTGAAAAAGAAGTTGGTACAAATGATTTGGATCCAAGATTTTCTCCAAATGAAGCTGAAGTTATATTTGTAAATACATCAAATGACGGTGTTTCTACAAAATCAATTTATAAAATGGATATAGTTTTAGATAATGCGAATAATACAAGATTGCAATTATTTGAGAATGCATTTATGCCAGACTGGGAATAATAAAAAATCAAAGAAATAAAAAAACTGAATGAGTAATCATTCAGTTTTTTTATGCTATATATTTAAAAAAGAAGAATTACTTTTGCATAACAACATAACTAAGAATAAATGAGTTCAGAAATAAGTAAAAGATACAGTCAGAGAGGTGTTTCAGCTTCTAAAGAAGATGTGCATAATGCTATAAAAAATGTAGACAAAGGTTTATTTCCTAAGGCATTTTGTAAAATTGTACCTGATTATTTAACAAATGATAATGATTATTGCTTAATCATGCATGCTGATGGAGCAGGAACTAAATCTTCTTTAGCATATATGTATTGGAAAGAAACTGGTGATGTTTCAGTGTGGAAAGGAATTGCTCAAGATGCATTAATTATGAATATTGATGATTTAATTTGTGTAGGAGCAACGGAAAATATAATGCTTTCATCTACAATTGGTAGAAATAAAAACTTAATTACTGGAGAAGTTATTTCTGAAATTATTAATGGAACTGAAGAATTACTCGAGGATTTAAAAAAGTTTGGTGTTGAAATTCATTCTACAGGAGGTGAAACTGCGGATGTTGGAGACTTGGTGAGAACTATTATTGTTGATTCAACTGTTACAGCTCGTATGAAAAGAAAGGATGTAATTGACAATGGTAATATAAAGCCAGGAGATGTTATTGTTGGTTTAGAATCTTTTGGGCAGGCTACTTATGAAAAAGAATATAACGGAGGTATGGGGTCAAATGGATTGACTTCTGCAAGACATGATGTATTTGATAAGTATTTAGCAAAAAAATATCCTGAAAGTTTTGATGCCGCCGTTCCTGATGAATTGGTGTATTCAGGAGCCATTAAATTAACCGATACTGTTGAGAATTCTCCTATAAATGCGGGGAAATTGGTGCTTTCACCTACAAGAACATATGCTCCAATAATTAAAGATGTTCTTAATAAATATTCTTCAAATGATGTTCATGGAATGGTACATTGTAGTGGAGGTGCTCAAACAAAAATTCTTCACTTTATAGATAATTTACATATTATTAAAGATAATATGTTTGAAATTCCACCTTTATTCAAATTAATTCAAGAGCAAAGTAAAACAGATTGGAAAGAAATGTATCAGGTATTCAACTGTGGTCATAGAATGGAATTATATGTATCACCGAAGATTGCAGAAGATATTATTAAGATTTCTAAAAGTTTTAATGTAAATGCTAAAATTATTGGTAAGGTAGAGGCTTCTGACACAAAAAAACTGACAATCAAAAGTGAATTTGGTGAATTTAATTATTAGTTACTTTTCCTTTTAAAAAAGAAGTCAAGTTTAAAATCATCATTAGATGCTACCGCATTTAAGTAGTCATTTGATTTATAGTAGGATATTTTCTTTGGAAATTCATTTGATTTATTTTCACAAACGAATGATGTATCCGTTTGTTTAATAAACTTAAATAAAGTTGGAGTTTCATTTACTCCAATAACCTCCAAGAATAAGGAATCATTTTTAATTATAATAGATAAATTTTCTTTAAAAGTAGTGTCTTTATCTTTGAGAGTATAACCAATTCCTACTAAATTATGTTTTAAATTTAATTTCCAGGTTTCATATGTTATATGGTCTGGTTGGTTATTAGTTCTAATCCAATCACCAACTAACCAATTTGGGTTTTTCAAATCTTCTTTATCCTTACAGGAAGTCAAAAGAATCGCGCAGAAAACAAATATTAAATACCTCATAATGATTTTTTTTATTTATAAATATACTGAATTGATTTGTGAAATAGGTTTCAAGAAAAATTCGTAAATTTGCAATCCAATTAAAAAGTACATGCTAGATAAGTTAAGAATAGTAAAACAGCGATTCGATGAGGTGTCTGATTTAATTATCCAACCGGATATTATTACAGATCAAAAACGCTATATAAAAATCAATAAAGAATATAAGGATTTAAGCTCGGTAATGAAAGTTGCTGACGAATATGAAGCGTTATTGAAAAATATCGAAGAAGCTAAGGAAATAATTTCAGATGGGTCGGATGCGGAAATGACAGAAATGGCAAAAATGGAGTTGGAGGAAGCTACAAGTCGTTTACCAAAATTAGAGGAAGACATTAAATTTATGTTGATACCTAAAGATCCTGAAGATGCGAAAAATGTAATTGTAGAAATTAGAGCTGGAACAGGTGGTGATGAAGCAAGTATTTTCGCTGGTGATTTATACCGAATGTATACTAAATACTGTTCAGATAAAGGTTGGAAAACTGAGGTTGAAGATATTAGTGAAGGAACCTCTGGAGGTTTCAAAGAAATTATTTTTAGTGTTACCGGATCGGATGTTTATGGTGATATGAAATTTGAATCGGGAGTGCATCGTGTTCAACGAGTTCCTCAAACTGAAACTCAAGGTCGTGTTCATACATCTGCCGCTACAGTTATGGTTTTACCTGAAGCTGAAGAATTTGATGTTGAATTAAAACCCAGTGATATTCGTGTAGATTATTTCTGTTCTTCAGGTCCTGGAGGGCAATCGGTAAATACAACTTATTCTGCGGTAAGATTAACTCACGTTCCTACAGGATTAGTTGCTCAATGTCAAGACCAAAAATCTCAACATAAAAACAAGGAAAAAGCAATGAAAGTATTGCGTTCTCGTTTATATGAGCAGGAATTAGAGAAGAAATTGGCAGCTGATTCAGCAAAAAGAAATTCATTAGTAGCCAGTGGAGACCGTTCAGCAAAAATTAGAACTTATAATTATCCACAAGGTCGTGTGACCGAGCACAGAATTGGATTAACATTATATGATTTGTCCAATGTAATTAATGGTGATATTCATAAAATTGTTGAAGAATTGAAACTAGCCGAGAATACCGAAAAATTAAAGGAACTAGGAGAAGTTCTTTAAAAAAATAAATCAGAAAATATTTAAAAGCAGGAATTTCTATTCTTGCTTTTTTTTTAATTCAATTTTTGGGTTTAGAATTCAATGTAAATTTCATTATAGTATATAAAAGAAACATTCATTGTATATTTGCGCGTTTTAAAATAAATATAAATAGAGTTTAAGATTAAATAGGTTAAATTAATGATTGCAGTTAACGATATTTCAGTAGAATTTGGAGGAACAACATTATTTAGTAAAATCTCATTTGCTGTTAATGAAAATGATAAAATTGCCTTAATGGGTAAGAATGGAGCAGGGAAATCTACTTTATTAAAAATAATAGCAGGAGTTAATAAACCTTCTTCAGGGAGTATTTCAGCTCCAAAAGAAGCAAAAATAGCATATTTGCCTCAGCATTTACTTGCCAAGGATAATGCTACAGTCTTTGAGGAAACTTCTAAAGCATTTGCTGAAGTTTTTAAGATGAAGGCTGAAATGGATGAAATTAATGAAGCACTCACCGTTCGAACGGATTACGAAAGTGAAGAATATATGAAATTGATAGAGCGTGTTTCGGAACTTGGTGATAAGTTTTATGCAATTGAGGAAATCAATTATGAAGCAGAAGTAGAGAAAGTTTTAAAAGGACTTGGTTTTAATCGTCAGGATTTTAAGCGCCCTACTTCTGAGTTTTCTGGAGGATGGCGTATGCGAATTGAATTAGCCAAAATTCTATTGCAAAAGCCAGATTTAATTTTACTTGATGAGCCAACAAATCATATTGATATTGAGAGTGTTCAATGGTTAGAAGATTTTTTAATTAATTCAGCAAAGGCAGTAATTGTAATTTCTCACGATAGGGCTTTTGTAGATAATATTACCAATAGAACTATCGAAGTTACTATGGGGAGAATTTATGATTATAAGGCAAATTATTCTCACTATTTAGAGTTGCGAAAAGATCGACGAATTCATCAGCAAAAGGCCTATGAGGAACAACAAAAAATGATTGCTGAAAACATGGAGTTTATTGAAAGATTTAGAGGAACCTATTCTAAAACCAATCAAGTACAATCACGTGTTAAAATGTTGGAAAAATTGCAATTAATTGAAGTTGATGAAGTAGATAATTCAGCATTGAGATTAAAGTTCCCATCATCTCCTAGAAGCGGGCAATATCCAATTGTTGTAAATGAATTGTCAAAAAAATATGAAGATTACGTTGTGTTTGAAAAGGCAAATTTAGTAATAGAAAGAGGGGAGAAGGTAGCTTTTGTTGGAAAAAATGGAGAAGGTAAATCTACCATGATAAAAGCAATAATGGATGAAATTGATTTTGAAGGTAAATTAGAGGTGGGGCATAATGTGAAAATTGGATATTTTGCTCAAAATCAAGCTTCATTATTAGATGAAGAGTTGACAGTTTTTGAAACAATAGATCATATAGCAGTTGGAGATATTAGAACAAAAATAAAAGGATTGCTTGGTGCATTTATGTTCAGTGGAGATGATACTACAAAAAAAGTAAAAGTTCTTTCAGGAGGAGAGAAAACGAGGTTAGCTATGATTAAACTATTGTTAGAACCAGTAAATGTTTTAATTTTAGATGAGCCAACAAATCATCTAGATATGAAAACTAAAGATATTATTAAAGAGGCTTTAATAGATTTTGATGGGACATTAATTTTAGTATCTCATGATAGAGATTTTTTAGATGGAATTGCAAAAAAAGTGTTTGAGTTTGGAAATAAAAGAGTGAAAGAACACTTTGAGGATATTACTTCGTTTATGGAAATGAAGAAATTGGAAAATCTACGAGAAATTGAAAAATAAAAAGTTTTAATAATGAAAAAACCCAATCGAAAGATTGGGTTTTTTTATATATAAGCAAGAAATTAAAATTTATTTTACTGTATCAACAATAGCCTTAAAAGCTTCTGGATTATTCATTGCTAAATCTGCAAGAACCTTACGGTTCAATTCGATGTTATTAGCTTTAGCTTTACCCATAAACTGTGAGTAAGACATTCCATACTGACGAGCTCCAGCGTTAATACGTTGAATCCATAAGGCACGGAAAGTTCTCTTTTTATTTTTACGGTCTCTATAAGAATATAACATTCCTTTTTCAACCGCGTTTTTAGCTACTGTATAAACGTTTTTTCTACGTCCAAAGTAACCTTTTGCTTGCTTCAATATCTTTTTTCTTTTAGCTCTTGAAGCGACTGAATTTACTGATCTTGGCATAATTTCATTTGTTTTTTGTAGTAGGCGATAAATATTAAATCTATACTTGTATTAGCACTACTCCAAGGTTAATAATTAAATTCCCTTTAACTTTATTATTTTAAAGTTAATTGTTGTAAAATGTTAGCTGTATCTGATTTATGTACTAAACCATCATGAGTTAACTTTAATTTACGTTTTTTGCTTTTTTTAGTCAAAATGTGACTTTTAAAAGCGTGCTTTCTTTTAATTTTTCCAGTACCTGTAAGCTTAAAACGCTTTTTAGCACTAGATTTTGTTTTCATTTTAGGCATCTTTCTTCTACTTTTTTATCTTGCTTAATATTTTTTTCTTCATAAGTATCAATAACTATTAAATAGTTTACTGGATATTTGAAGGGTTATTTCTTTTTTGGAGCAAGGTACATGATCATACGTTTACCTTCTAATTTTGGCATTTGTTCAACCTTACCATACTCTTCTAGCTCTGTAGCTAGTCTTAAAAGTAAAATGTGTCCTTGATCTTTATATATAATAGATCTTCCTTTAAAAAACACAAATGCTTTTAATTTAGCACCATCTTGAAGAAACTTTATTGCATGTTTCTTTTTAAATTCAAAATCATGTTCATCTGTATTAGGTCCGAACCTAATTTCTTTAACCACAACTTTAGTAGCTTTAGATTTTTGTGCTTTTTCACGCTTTTTTTGTTCGTAAAGAAACTTTTTATAATCTATTATCTTACAAACAGGCGGATCAGCTTTGGGAGATATTTCTACCAAATCTAATTCTAGCTCCCTAGCCAGTGATTTTGCCTTTGAAATTGAGTACACCCCAACTTCAACATTATCACCTACTAAACGTACTTCATCAACATATGTAATTTTCTCATTAATTCTATGCTGATCTTCTTTGATTACTCTCCAAGGTTTTCTTCCCCCTGATCTTCTTTTAATTGCTATGGCTTCGAAATTTAAATTAAACTTAAAATTTTTCTAATGTACTATTTATTTCTTTATTAAGAAAAGATGTAAACTCATCAATACTTAAAGTACCAATATCACCTTCTCCTTGTTTTCTTATAGATACTGTACCGTTTTTCTCTTCTTCTTCACCAACAATTAGCATAAATGGAATTTTATTTAACTCCGCATCTCTAATTTTTCTACCTGTCTTTTCGCTTCTGTCATCTATAAGGGCGCGAATTTCGGAATTTTCTAGCAAATGTAAAACATTTTCTGCATATTTTTGAAATTTCTCACTGATTGGTAGTATAATAACCTGCTCTGGAGTTAACCAAAGAGGGAATTTCCCACCTGTATGCTCAAGTAATACTGCTATAAATCGTTCCATAGATCCAAATGGAGCCCTATGAATCATTACTGGTCTATGCAGTTTGTTGTCTGATCCTTTATAATTTAGATCAAAACGTTCAGGTAAGTTATAGTCAACTTGAATTGTTCCTAATTGCCAGCTTCTACCTAAAGCATCTTTAACCATAAAGTCTAATTTAGGTCCGTAAAATGCAGCTTCACCATATTCTATTACGTAATCTAAACCTTTTTCTTTGGTTGCATTTATAATCGCATTTTCTGCTTTTTCCCAGTTTTCATCACTACCAATATATTTTTCTTTGTTCTCAGGATCTCTAAGTGATACTTGAGCAGTGAAATTTTCAAAACTTAATGATTTGAATACATAAAGTACTAAGTCTATTACTTCTTTAAACTCTTTATCTAATTGATCTGGTGTACAGAAAATATGTGCGTCATCTTGTGTAAACCCTCTAACTCTTGTTAATCCATGTAATTCACCACTTTGTTCATATCTATAAACAGTTCCAAATTCTGCGAAGCGTTTGGGTAATTCTTTGTATGAATAAGGCTTAACATTAAATATTTCACAGTGATGAGGGCAGTTCATTGGTTTTAATAAAAACTCTTCGTCATCTTTTGGTGTTTGAATTGGCTGAAAACTATCTGCTCCATACTTTTCATAATGCCCAGAAGTTACATATAGTTCTTTCTGACCAATATGAGGTGTCATCACCATTTCGTATCCAGCCTTCTTTTGTGCTACCTTTAAAAATTGTTCCAATCGATCACGCAATGCAGCTCCTTTTGGCAGCCATAATGGTAAACCTTGACCCACTTTAGGTGAAAAGGCAAATAATTCTAACTCTTTACCTAATTTTCTATGATCACGTTTTTTTGCTTCTTCCAATACCGCTAGGTATTCTGTCAGCATTTTTTGTTTTGGAAATGAAATTCCATAAACACGTGTTAGCTGATTGTTCTTTTCATCACCTCTCCAGTAAGCTCCTGCAACACTCATTACCTTCACAGCTTTAATAATACCTGTGTTAGGAATGTGTCCTCCTCTACATAAATCTGTAAAATCTGAATGGTCACAAAAAGTGATTTCTCCATCTTCCAAATTTTCGATCAATTCAACTTTATATTCATTGTTTTGACTTTTATAAAAATCTAAAGCATCTTGTTTTGAAACAGAACGCATTTTAAACTCATGTTTACCACGTGCAAACTCAAGCATTTTTTGTTCAATAGCTTTAAAATCTTTGTCAGAAATAACATTGTCACCTAAATCAACATCATAGTAATAACCATTTTCAATAGAAGGTCCAATAGTAAGTTTAGCATCTGGATAGAAAGATGTTATTGCTTGTGCAAGTACGTGTGCTGAAGAATGCCAAAAGGTTTGTTTACCTTCGGTATCATTAAATGTGTAAAGTGTTAAACTTCCATCTTCATTTAATGGGGTAGTAGATTCTACTTTTTTATCATTGAACTTTGCTGAAATCACATTTCTAGCAAACCCTTCACTAATATTTTTAGCAACATCCATTGGAGTGCTTCCCTTTTGAAAATCTTTTACAGTTCCGTCTGGTAAAGTTATTTTGATCATATAATTTTATTAAGGCTGCAAAGATATTAGAAAACTATCAGTTGCGCAATATCTTTTTGAAATCAAAATTTTGATTTAATTGAGGTGAATGAATTTTCTTACACCATAATATATGTATATAAAGAGTTAGTGTTAATACAGATGTTTTCTTTTAAAGAATTACTGAGAATCCCTCATTTTTTTCGATAGGTAATCTATTTGGTTTCAGAGTTATAAAAACAAAATTAAGAAAGCGTTAAAAAAAGGTTGATAAAGGTTGTTGTTAAAAGAAAAAAGATAGTACATTTGCCACCGCTAAGCCGATAGGGGGTTTAGTAA
>Ga0193959_1001052_pt1 | contig 11185 bp, 17 predicted proteins | sample FB_2_MG_FD_140333 | JGI IMG/M metagenome (GOLD analysis project Ga0193959, IMG submission 140333) | Microbial mat bacterial communities from the Broadkill River, Lewes, Delaware, United States - FB_2_MG | ecosystem: Environmental > Aquatic > Freshwater > River > Microbial mats | place: USA...
AAAAATGGCAACACAAAAAGAGTTATTAGAAGAGAAGAGAAAAAAAGAGGCAGAAGCTAAAAAAAGTGGTTTTGATATGTCAAAAATGAGCGTGGAGGATTTACAAAATAATCCTGACATTATGGAGTTTTTAAACGATTTAGCAGATAGAAAAGCTCAAGAGGCTGTTGAGCGACAAAATACTCTACAGATGGTAAATAGATGTGAGTTTTACGGGCGTATAAAAGATAAATATGTCTTTGAGGGTAAGCCTAAAATGAAAGAGGAAGATGGTAAAAAAGTTCCTGTTGTTGATGTTGATGGAAATATTCAGAGATATGCAGATAGATTTTATATCACAATCTCTAATGAGAATTTTGGAGATAAACAGATTCAAGTTGACGACCAGAGACTCTTTGAGCATTTGATTATGCAAGAGGGTGAGACATTTATCTTTGAGGCGATACTAGAGACCAACACATTTGACAATAGAGCTTTAGCACCAATCATTATTGGAGCACTTCACACAAGCACTTACCAGTTAAAAGATACGAATGATTTTAGACTGAGAGTTAAAAAAGAGGATTTACCTGATATAGCGAAATAGATAGAAGCCTCTAGGGGCTTTTATGTTTGATTTTAGTTAAAGGACTTGGTAAATAATGAGTATTGTTGTCAATAATAAAAATAGTAAAAATTTTGATTTAAATAAGCTTTTTCAAATTTTCATGGAGCGACCAAACTACTACAAAAAGTTTGTTAGAAAACACTATGCAACTTTTTGCTTAGCTAGTGATGGCATCAACTCCAATGTAGATGAAGATTTAAGAAGATATGGAATCAGACTAAAGGGCTGTAACTCGCAACTTATGGGTTTTAACTCTGCTGGAAAGATTGATATTTCAGAGAGTTTCGTAACTCTAAAGCAAGTTGATAACTCACGCCACTTAAGTGGAGTTTTAAAGTGTGGTAACCCTTTTATCTGTCCTGCATGTTCATCTAAAATATCATCAAAGAGAAGTGAACAGTTAAAAGAGCTTATCGAGGTTGGAAAAGAGAATAAGAGGTTTTATGCTCTGGTGGTTTTGACGATTCCACATAGACCAAATCAGCCACTAAAAGAGCTTTTAGAGACTCTATTTGATTTGAAAAGATACCTATTTCAAAATAGAAAATTTAGAACCTTTAAAGAGCAATATGGACTTAGATTTGTGCATAATGCGAGTGAGATTACAGCCTCTATCAAAAATGGCAAAAGTGATTGGCACCCTCACATAAATTTAGTATTTGATTTTGATAAAAAGCCTGATTTAGATGAGTTAACTCTCTCTAGTATAATTTATGAAATTATAAATATTAGAGTTGCAAAAAAGTATCCAAACATGAGGCTATTAGAGCCATTTAAGACAAAAGTTAAAAAGAGATTGAGCTTTAAAGATGGCTATGTCACAAATAAAAAGCAGACTCAAGTAAAGGGAACTGTAGCAGTCAACTACGACTTTAAAGAGGATTATGCAACTAAGTATGGGTTAGCCGAAGAGGTTTCGCTAGGAAATTTGAAAAATGGTCAATTTGATTCAAGCTACTCACCTTTTAGTAATGAAAAATCATTTCACCCATTCAATATTTTAGACTTTATCGCTCTATTGCCACTACAAAAAGAGGAAAAAATCCACTTAATCGGAATGTATAGAGAGTATGCTAAAGCCTACATGAATCGCCGTTTTTTCAGCTTTGGTCGAAACTCAATCAAATACTACTTCAAAGAGTATGGCATCGATTTAGATGTAAAGCGTGAAGATTTGGAAGTAACCGAAGAGGAAGAATCAAAAGGTGATACTATCTGCGATATTCCTTCCAATTTATGGGAAAAAGCTGGACTGACATCTATCTCAGTAGCAAATATGATTCTCTTAGATAGAGATATTCAAGTATTAAATTTCATAGATAAAAAGATAAAAGAGAATGAGAATAGAGCCTACTCAAAAATGTTTCCTGAAAACAGAGAGTTAACTAAAAAAGTGATAGGTGAGATAAAAACCAAAGCTAAAGAGAGGGCAGAGCTTTATGAAAAAATCAAAAAATCAAAACCTATTGAGAAGATAGCCCCACTTCATGAAATATCTATCGATGGAAAAATTTTAGAGAAAACTATCGGAGTTTTTAAAAACCCCTATGGACTTAGTGTTAAGCAGTTATCGCTAGATAAATTAACAACTTATATCCAAAAACTAAAAGAGAATATCTCAAATATATTTATGAGTGATTATGAGAGAGAGTGTATCTTAACCAAGCTCAATATCGCACAGAGTGAGCTAAATGTCAGAAAAAATATCTAAGGAGTGAGTTATGAGTGATGAGCAAAAAGCTCTTTTTGTAATGAGAATTTTAAATGAGTTTGCTTTTTTACTAGGTGAACCTAAGAAAGATATTGATTCTCTTGATTGCCCTGATAAACTTGAAGCTATGTACCAAATGGCTGAAAAGTCATCACTCTATCTTTTAGGACAGAGTAAAACTAATCAGTTAAAGGTTTAATATGGCTCTAAAGTGTGGTGATAAGGGCTTTATGTGTTTTGGTAAATGTAAAGATATGTTAGGTTTAGATGTTAACTACTTTTTTGGTAATCCGTGTGTTGAAAGCGATATAGAGATATTTGCTAGTTTATCTCATCCGTCTTATTTTAGAAATTTTTTTCAAATATACTCTACTCAACCAAAATTTCGTGTTTTTTTTTCTTTTTCATTTCTTTGTTCTTCTTCTACATCTAGTTTTTGGTTTGACTACTATCATTATCAATTTGATATTAAAATTCTTGCTCATGTTTTCACTCAATATATTAATGCTACTTCAGTCATTCGAGAAGAAATTCGTGAAAATGGAATTATTACATTAGAATATAGAGAAAAGCCAATTACATATTCTGAATCCAGACAGCTCTATGATGATTACTACTCTAAATCTCAAAAAATAATCTCTGATTTACTTTCTAGGTTTACTTATACCCACTCTGAATATCGTGTTAAATACTATAAATTAACAAAAAAATCATCTAAAGGTTAAATTATGGCTGGTTCAACTTCTACCACTAATACTAGTGGTTCAACTTCAACAGGCTCTACAACCAATAACAGTGGTTCATTTAATGGCTCTGTTAATGTTAATGCTAGTGCTAATGTAGGATTAGTTAATGCTAGTGCTGAATTTGGTATTGATGTAGGGGATATGTCAAATACTGTAACTGGTGATATAGAAAATATTAAAAATAAGATAAAAAATAACTATGGAGTAATTACCGATAAAGTAGAAGTAGAGATAAATAAGACTGAATCACCCCTATCAAAAGATATTTTAAAAAGTGCTAAAGCAGGTGTTGAAGCTCAAAAGGAGATTGCAGAAAATGTGTCAGGTATTGAGTATGCAATTAGAGTTTTAACCGAACTTTTAGCCCACTCTCATAACTTCAATGTTCAAAAACACTCTGTTGAGATGATGATGTTTTATGAGTTAAAAAAAGCAATTAATGGCGAAACACAAACCCCAGCAACTGAGAATCTATTTACAGCTCAAAAGTCTATTTTAGAAGTTATCAAAGATTTAGATATTAATAAAGTAAATAAAGGCTTTGATGATATTACAAAGCTCTCAGATATTGCAGATAAGATTCAAGACTATACAGACCCTTTTACAAATATGATTCAAGCTATTACAAATCTAAAACTAAATCCAACTATCAACAACACTTTTAAGCCAGAGTTTGAACCAAGTTTTAGCCCAACAATCACAAATGAGAATAGTTTTACACCCGATTATACAATCAATTTTGATACTGCTTCGCTTAAAACTAGCCTCGATAATATTAAAAATGCAATCGATGAAAAAGAGATTTCCCTAGAGGCTGGAGATATAACAGCAGATTTTACAAAAACTAATGAAGCTCTAAACTCTATTGCAGATAAATTAGAGCTATTTAGCGACATAAATGCCGATAATGGTGCAACACTTAGAGCCTATTTTCAAGAAAAAGGGAGCTATTTTAAATACTTAAACACAACTCCAGCAGATGATAAGTCACCTAGAGAGTTTTTAACAGAGGCTTTTAAAGAGTTGGCGATAATTGCAAAAGATGTAAATGGATTTGAGTTAGATGTCTCTATTTTAGAATCTATGACTTATAAAAGTGAAAATACTCAAAGTTCTCTATTTTCAAAACTCTTTTCAAAAATTTTATCAAAGATAACGCCTTAGGAGAGATAGATGGCTGGAACAATAGATGACTTTTGGGCAGATTTAGATAATGCTAATACTATAGATGAGTTTATGGCTATAGAGGTGCCATGTATTCCACCAAATCAGGCAACAGATTGCAGTGCTCCATTGGTTGCAGAAGTAACGGGCATGGTCGATTACACGCAAAATTTCATAACATTTACAAAAGAGTTTGTAAGTAGCCCTACATCTAAAGATACTTTGATGGCTTGGGGGCAGTTATGAGTAAGTTAAAGGGTGCAAAAGGGTTTATGAAAGCAACTCTTATTATAAAAGCATCAGAAAATAGAGCTAAAGAGGATTTGCTTAAATCAAACCTCTATTTGGGAAAGCTGAAAAATGAGGAGTTGGAGTATCTAGCACACGACCCCATGAAAACTAACGCTTTAATGCAGATAGCTCAAAGTTTAGGTTTTCTATTAAAACTTAACTACAAATCCAACAAAAAAAGAGATAACTTTTTCAAATCATTTATACAGCTTCTTAGTGGAGATGTGACAGATAAAAGTGCTTTTGAAGCGATGGGAGTTACTAAAAATACTCAGACTCTATCTAAACATATAGAGACTATTTTAAGAAATGGTGGGAGTGAGTTTTTAAATAAGCTTTTAAGTGGTGGATTTACAAAAGATGATGAGAGTTTAATTAAACTCTACGCTCCAAATGTCTCTATTAATCAGTTAAATCAATTTAGTAAAGCTTTTGTAATAAAAGATAGCAGTGGTGAGGATTGGGGACTATCTGAGCTTTTAGCTAGTTTTATAAACTCCTTTTCAAACCTACAAAAACCTAAAGGAGGTATGTAGATGCCACTTTATCATGTTGCTCTAAAGCAAGGTTCACGGCGTGATACAAAACCTATTAGAGCAAAAAGTGTAAATGATGTTTTAGCCTTTTTTAAAAAAATCTCAACCTACCAAGTGATAAAAATATCAGAGATTCTCTATGAGGCAAACGACGACAAAAGAGAGGATAATCCACTAAAGTATGACTCTATGGCTCGTGTTTTTGTATCAAATAAAATCAGCAACCTATCAACTCAACTCTATATCCCTCATGTAAGCGTAGATGTAACTGAAAAAGAGTTAATCGAAGCGATACAGATTCACCTACTTGTAAAAGATAAACCAATCACCTCTATAACTTCACTAGCTAGATATTAACCTCTAGTTAACTCTCTTTGATATGAGGCTATTTATATCAAAAAGGGTTAACACCCTAAATTTAACAAGGAGGTTTGAATGCCTTTAGCTGGTTCAGGTCAACAGAGTTTACCATTAAATAATAGCTCAACACCAACTCAATCAAGTGGTTCAGGTGGTTCAGGTACAAACTACTACTTTACCCAATATTTAGAAAAGCTAAATATTGAACATAGTTTTGTATTGGAGTTAGATTCTGATGCAGAGGCTATGAAGATATATAATCTATTAGCTGGTGATGTAAAGCTCTATAAAGAGGATAAAAAATTTGGAGCAAAAAGCGACTATCCTGAGCGTGGAAAAGTCAATAAATATACTGTATCTATGAATAACTCTATCAAAAAGGGTAGAGATGCAAATAGAGGCTCATTCTATATTCACCATTTAGGTCAGGGAAAAAGTTTAAAAGATATTAGAAAAGAGTTTATTGGTAAATTTGATTGTAACTATCTCACTGATGAGAAGTGCGACACAATAGGTCTACCATACTCAAATCCAAAAAAGAAATAGGGCTTAATATGAAAGGATTTATTTTAAACCTTTTTAATAAAGGTGTTAAAAAAGATGTAGAGCTTCCATCTAATGATGAGAAAGTTATAGAGAAGTTTGCAGAGGATTTTTTAGATGGTGAGAGAATCGTATTTAAAGAACTCGCCTCAAAAGAGGAAGATGATTCTAAAGCCCCTGTTTATGATAAAGCAACAGTTATCTTAAAAGCTACTGCTACGGGTACATCTATCTATCATGATTTTCATGTTCATTCGCACGATACTGATGATACAACAATTGATGAGACTCTAACAGATATGAAAATTAACGGCTTAGTAAGAGATGATGTCAGAACTAGACTCTTTAGTGTAAGAAGATATTAAAAAATTAAAGGATTAAAAAAATGTCAAAATTAAAAATAAGTTTTGTAGGAATTGTGGTAACTCTTGAGAACCTTGAGAAGTTTAATGAGATTTTTGATACAACGATTCCAGAGACTGGTGTCTCATTTGGTTGGGGTGATTTTGAGGGAATTAAGCTTGTAGATATTGGAGATAATCAAGTAGATTTTGATTTTCCATCATTTGATGGTGAATTTTTAGAGAGAGATTCATTTATTGAGGAGTTTGCAAAAGTTGTTGATGCTGGTAATGCTAAATTTATCTTTGAAGGCTCAAAAACTCAAACCTACACAGTAGTTACAGAAAATAATAAAGTTTTAGTTAAAAAGTTTGAAGATAGACCAACACAAATTGGAGAAACTATTACAATCGATAAGACTCCAGCACCAACTAATTACGATACAACAATAAATTCAGGTGAAAATGCAAATAACATCTCATATAATGGAGCTGGTTCACTAGAGTTTAATGCAATTGCTACAGAGAGTTTAAATGACCCTAGTGATGTAAATAACTTAAAGAGTGCAAATATTAAATTAAATGGCTCGGCAGTTGGTCAAGTCGATTTTAACTCTGCTTACACTGGTGAGAGTTTTAAATATATCGATGCTGATGGAAATAGCTATAGCGTAGCGTTTGCAGAGACGGAAATAGTGGTAAGCTCATAATGGGTCAGTTAGTACAGGGGTTTAACCTCTTTACCCCAACAAAAGAGATTATTTTAGATAATTATAAATCAAAAATTGCTAAATGTTATCAAGCTCTAAATGGTCTACCAAAAGTTTATGATGGTAACCTAGATACAAATTTTTCATTAACTAAACTACTGCCCAATATTCCTTGCTTTATCTATGTAAAAGAGGCTATTGAGCTTGATGGCTCTGTTGGTGCTGTTGAGGGTGGTTCTTTATCTGATAATGAAATTTTAGATTTGCAATCTTTTGAATTTTCTTATCATCGTGAAAATGCTAAAGTTCCTGATGGTATGTTTACAAGAGAGATACCTCTCGATGGTTTTTCGGCTCTTGTTGAAAATAGTAATTCCACTGGTTTAGATTGTTCAGATTTTGATGTCTTTTTTGTTGATAGTAATTATGTTGAAATTGATATAGATGTCTCTGATACTTCTTCTCGTTCTATTCTTACTATTGATAGTGACAATAGAATATCTTTTAATGGTAAATTTCGTCTTCTTACTAACTATAAAGGGTTTTGGCTTAATGTTGATAGAGGTTTAGTTTTTCATGATAAAAAATCTAATAAAGGTTATAAATTTTATCATAACAAATATGCTTCTAAATTTGTTTTACATAGATTTGATATTTAAAATGCTTCAAAAACTTAAAAATACACTATACAACTTTTTCACAACAGGACATCGACTAAGTGATAATGAAAAGGATATTAAAGAGATAAAATCTAAATCTGATAATAATGAGAATCAAATTATAGAGCTTCAAAAAGAGATTGAACACTCTAAACAGATAACAACAATAGAAAAACAGTTGCAATATCAAGCTGGTCAAATAGATTCTATTCAAAATATTTTAGGATTAAAAGATGGAAATATTAAGCTTTCTAAAGAATAATATAGAGTTTGCTTCACTCTCTTTTGTTCTATTTATTTCAATAATAGGTTTTATCAGCTCATGGGCTGTAAATGTTCACAGCACTAGAAAAACATCTCAAGAGCTATCTAAGTTTACAGATATGATTTTAGAAGTATTTTCAAACTATAAACTTTTGCATTTTAAGCTAGATAGTTCTAGTGAAGAGAGTGTTAAATTTAAAGATGAAATTGATTCTTTAAAAAGTGATATGACTAAAATCAAAACAGAGTTAGGAGTAATTTAACTCTCCTTACTCAACTATCTCCCCCTTTTTTTCCCTTACTCAATTAAAAATATTACTGCTGTTAAAAGGTTAGATATGAAAAAGTATTTAAAATTTAAAGAGTTATGTGAGTATCTTTCAGTTTCAAAAAGCTTTATAAGAAAAAGAATCAATATAAGCCTTTTTGAGAATGAACACTTTTTTAGATTGCCTAATTCAAGATTGATAAGATTTGAAAAAGAGGCTATCGATAGATGGGTAAAAAATCACTCTGAAGATATGACGGCTAAAGATATACTGGATTTATTAAAATGATTAAATCTATTAATGGAACACTGCATATTTTAGTTGATGGAATCTACAAAGATAGTAAAAGAGTTGATACTCTGAAAAATAGAGAGATAATAAAAAATAGAGTTTTACCCAAACTATATAAGAGTAAATCGATAGAGGATAGAACTGAGTTTACTTCACTTCAAACTTATGGCGATTATGTCCTAGATATTACAAAGAATCAAAGAAGCTCTTTTTCTCAAAAAGAGGTCTTAAGACAGTTTAAAAAGATTGTCAAAATAGTTGGCGATATAGATATTATCTCAATAAAACCCTCTATCATTGCAAAGTGGCAAAATCAAATGCTAGAGTCTCACTCATCTAAAACAGTTAGAAATTATAGAAGTGTTTTTAATATGATTTTAGATTTTGCCTATAAAGATGAAATCATAAATAGAAACCCTATACAGATGATTAAAGCCCCTAAAAAAGATGCTAAAACTAAGCGAACATACTACAATTTTAGTGAAATAAATCTACTTTTAAAAAAGTGTGTAAATCCTGTATTTCAAAATATTTTACAATTTTTCTTTTTTAGTGGAGTTAGAGGGGGTGAGGGGTTAGCTCTTAAATGGTCTGATATAGACTTTAAAGATAATATTATTCTAATTCAAAGAAGTGTGAGAGAGGGGCAGATTTTACTACCTAAAGGCGATAAAACTAGATATATCTACCTACTACCCCAAGCGAGAGAGGCTCTAAAGAGACAGCTAAGTTTTAGTGATAGTGATTTTGTCTTTTTAAACCAGTACAATAAACCATATAACTCTACTGATAGTTTAAATAAGCAGTTTAAAAAACTCTGCAGGGCTTGTGATTTGAGAATAGGAGTGCTTTATGAGACTAGACGCTCTTTTGCTACTTTGATGCTCCAACACTCTCAAAGTGAGGTGTGGATTACCCAACAGTTAGGACACTACGACTTTAGCACTACTAAAGAGCATTATCTAGCACAGATAAGACCAAATATTGAAGCGATAGAGAATCTAAAGCTTTAATGCTTCACAAACTTTTTTATAAAAATATGCTCCTTTATTATCCTCTTTAGCATTTAGGGCAATAATATTTAAATACTCTATAAGAGCATTTTTTACTTTTTTGGCTATAAAAATATAAAATCCCTCTTTTTGATTATCCACTTGAGACTTTTCTAGTTTCTTATAGTAATCTTCTCGCTCATCAGCTGAAATATTTGTAATTAAATAACCACTCTTTAGTAGCAAAAAATTCATTACTAGTCTTGAAGTTCTACCATTACCATCAATAAAAGGGTGAATAGTAACTAATCTTTCATGCATATTAGCAGATAAGATAATAGGGTGCAATCTATCTCTATTTTCAATATAAAACTTAAAGTATTCACTCATTAACTCATCTAATTGTAAAAAACTAGCTGGAGTATGCCTTGAGCCACTTATCAAAACATCACAGTTTCTATACTTTCCAGCCTCTCTGCTCTGGATAGATTTTAAAACCAAATAGTGAATATTAAGCAATGCTCGTTCATTAAACTCTATGTTAGATTTTGTAATATCTTTAATATACTCAATTGCTTCAATATGGTTAATCACCTCTAAATGCTCTCTTAAAGGTTTGCCTTGGATAGTAATACCTCTATTTATAATTAAAGAAGTCTCTTGAAGTGTTAGAGTGTTACCCTCAATTCTATTTGAATCATAAGTGTATAACTCATCAAAGTAGCTCTCAAGCTTTTCAACTTGTAAAGATTGCAAAGGTCTAAAACTATCTAGGCACCTTTTTAACTCATCTGCTTGGTTGAGTAGAGTTTTTAAATCTTCACTATTTGGAAAAATTTCTAAAATAGTAAATCTTTCACTCTTACTGTTTGAATATTCTCTAATATAATTTAAAAATTTATCTTTTTCTCTCAAAAACAATCCCACTTAAAGCTTTAATTTTCGCTCTAAATCTCTTTTATATGAAGTTGCTAAAGCCTCAATAGTTAAAACTTTTTTGGCTAACTCTCTATTTGGCTTTTTCAAAAGATTTGATAGAGTGTAAATTGATATTGAGCTACCTTTTTTAACTAGCTCTATCTCATCATCAGCTTTGACACTGCTCTCATTTAAGATTCTGACATACCAGCCAACTCTATCACTCTTTACAACCTCTTTTAAGAGTTTGTGAGGTTTATTGAAAAAATCTATTTTCCAACATGGTTGTCTAGGTTGTGTAACTTCAACTAATAGCTCACCGATTCTATATCTATCACCAACATTTACACTATGCTCATCTAATCCATCTATAACCATATTTTCACCAAATGAACCAAACTCAAGCTTTAAATCAAGCTCATTTTTAAACTTTTCATAGTTTGAAGCTCCATAACAAAGTAGGGCTTTATCTTCTCCTCCATGATAGCGTTTGTCGGCTTGTTCATCTTGCTCAATGCCTAGTCTATTTATAAATGCTGATTTGATTATCTCTTTTTTGTAGCTACTCTCAAAAAGCTCATCATTGTTAAAGTATTTTTTGATTTTTCCAGTTAATAGTTGTAATAGTTGCAAAAATTATCTCCCGTTGTCAAATTTTTGCCTATTACTCTAAATATATATTTTAGTTCTTTGTTATTAATAAATAGTTTTGATTTTTCTCTTTTGAAGTTTAAAAGCGTTTTCCGATATTCGTCAAAAATGGCGGAAAGGGAGGGATTCGAA
>Ga0193959_1001053_pt1 | contig 11180 bp, 17 predicted proteins | sample FB_2_MG_FD_140333 | JGI IMG/M metagenome (GOLD analysis project Ga0193959, IMG submission 140333) | Microbial mat bacterial communities from the Broadkill River, Lewes, Delaware, United States - FB_2_MG | ecosystem: Environmental > Aquatic > Freshwater > River > Microbial mats | place: USA...
CGTAGCTTTTCTTTGATCAGGAACTTGTACTGCTCGAAAAACTCACTATGGCTTTTCGTGTTGCCCATATCGCGATCGCTGTTTGAGTACGTGTATAAGCTGCTGAATGGTGGCGAATACACACTAAAGCCGATACTGTTATCAGGCAACTGCTTTGCCACTTCTACGCAATCCGCATTATATACGTGATAGTTTTTGCCCTTGTGTTCATCTAATACGTTTAACATCTGACCCACTCCGTTTGTTTTGTTGTTGGTTGAATTGAAATATAGCGCCCGGTTTCACCGTTTGCTGTAAATGGTAGTGTTGATCCATCGGTTGAAAGATATAACTTTTCACCGCTATATGGACCGCCTACGCACTCAAAGAACTGTTTTTTAGTTGCTTGCTTGCGTGTTGATAGTTTTGGCTTTTTCATGCCGTTAGCTGGCTTGCCTTTATAGACTTTCATTTTTTAACCCTTGTATTACTCAGTAGGCTAACAATAGCACCATTTTTCGATTTAACTGCTCCGACCAGTTAGGTATTAGTTGAACCAAAACCGCCAGTGCGTTCATCATCCGAACATGGGAAACAGCCAACGACATACTGCATCGGGATTAACTGCGCGATCCGTTCGCCTTTCTTGATTGTCACCGGCTCATTGGTCGGGTTGTAAAACATGGCTTTTATTTCATCTTCATAATCTGCGTCAATCACGCCTATCGAATTATGGAGCATCAAGCCACGTTTTAATGCAATGCTTGAGCGGATAGCCAAAATAAACACCATACCGCCCATGCAGTGACGTTGCTGGTAGGTTAAGGCAAAGCCAGTTCCGACTAGTCGAGTTTGTTGTGGCTCGATTATGACGGTCTCAGTGCTTGTTAGGTCTGCACCTGCTGAATGCCTTGTTTTGTGTGTTGGGGTTGTCATTGTCTATGATTCCTTTTTATTGATAAAATACAGCCTAGCCCACCACCAATACCGATTGGAATAAACATCCAAAACGAGGTTTTAACGACTAAGCCGATTGTTAATACTTCGCATAACGCCATTAGCATTGAGACTAACGGCACTGCTTTATAGTTTTTGTGCATTACGTTTATTTGTTGCCATGCTTTTAGATAGATATAAATAAAACTGACTGCGAATGCTATTAGGTATGGGATCACTTGTTTTTCCCTTTGTTTTTAAGTATTCCGATATACCCAAAGTAGGCTGCACTTCTGGTGTCTTCATTGCTGTTTTTAGCCCATCCAGTTAGCGTTTGAAATATCGATTTATCTTTTTTCCAATCTTTACTAACTCTGTGGTGTACAACTTTAATATTAAAATAATCCGCCATTGATTCGATGGTCAATTGAGATTGTTTGCATTTACCGACGTTCTCAGCTTTTTTTAATTTTACTGGTAAAGTGTCGCGAGTTCTTATATTGAACGAGTTGGCGCTTATTGCGTTTAAATCTTCTATATGTAATTCGCAATCTATTTTTTGATTGGTGATTGATTGCAGTTCAACAAATAAATCAGGAATAGATAAACACTCAAGTCTTACGAGTTCACCGCAAGAGTAAAAAGCAAATCCACTTTTGTTTGAATCAGGATCGCACCCAATAATTAATTTACTCATTTAAAATCCTTAGCGCCTAATTAAAGGCGCTTTGTTTTACTTGGTTAGAATGGCGGTATATCGTCGTTAAAATCCGGCATTTGTTGTTGCGGTTGGTTCATTGCTTGTTGTTGCGGTTGTTGATGTTGTTGATGTTGTTGATGTTGTTGATGTTGCGCCGGTTGCTGAATTTGTTGTTGTGGTTGTTGCATATGTTGCTGTGGCGGTTGTTGGCTCATAGCTTGGGGTTGCTGCATTTGGTTTTGTTGCGGTTGTTGCGCAAACCCTCCTGGATGCTGTTGATTGCCAGTTGATTCAATGTATTTAGAGTTTTCTAAACGTGCATTTTGCAACTCAAGCTTAGTGTACTTGCCGCAATCACTAACTTTAATTAATAACTTATCACCAGTGACCACAATAAAATTACCTTCAACTAGCGTTGTGTTATAAAAATCAATTTGACCACCTTTAGCGAATATTGCCGCGCTATAATTTGTGTATTGGTTTTCACCTGATTGGCGGTCTTTTGTCACTTCTGATAACTCGACAATAAATAAACATGATTGACCATCTTGACCTACATTTGGTTTAACGTATGGTGGTTTTCTTAACTCGCCTGATACTATGTGCATAATATTTCCTTAGTTTAGGTTTATTGGTTGTATTGTAAATTCTTGTTTTGTGCCACGTCGAACGGTTAATTTTAATGACGCGGCACTCGGAATGTGTGAAACGGCATTAACACGAATGCCACCTATGTTTTTTTGCTTACCAAAGCTAACAGTTGGATCAACATATAGATTCATCCATCGTCCTAGCCATTGGTTTTCATCATCACCCCACAATGCTATTAGTATGCGTCTAACTGTTAGGCATGGTTTAAATGGTCTGCCGTCGCCACCAACATAATAAATATGTACTGGTTGCTGTGGGTCATTAATTATATTAACAGACTCGACTTGGATCATTTTTTCAGTGCCGACTAAATCATCAGCGTTTAATTGGTCTGATTTTGGCTTTATAGTGTCACGTAGCGTTAAATTACTCATTATTACCACCCTCAAAAGTCACTTCCACTTCATCGATAAATTCTTCTTTACGCAAAAACTCAAATCGCGGGAATAGTGATGATTGTTTGAATGCGTTTGATTCTTTGCATATTTTGAATTGGTTAAGTGTATTTAGCATTTCATCCCAAAAACCAAGTTCGATTAAATCATCTTTGTAAATGGTGATCACATCAACTGGATAACGACCTAAATTAGCGGTTTTTTGAACGACTAAAAATGTGTACTCTGTTAATTCTACTTGCTCAAAAATACTACCAACGTGCATATAATAAGCTGCGGTAAATCCGTAACCCATGCTGAATAATGGATTTTTCCATGTTTGCTCACTGTAAAAATCATCAAGTGATGCGGTTGTTTTTACATCGCTGTAAATCGGTAGCATTCCGTCAATTCTGCATATTTTGTCAGGGCGTATTTTTAATCGTAAGCCAGTATCAGGACAATCAACAAATATGCTATGCTCACATTGACCATTAGCTTTTAATAATTCGTTAAATAACGGGTGACTTTCCGCACTTAACCCCATCAATCTAACTTGTTCATATTCAATTTCAGTTAGTATTATTTTGTCAGGGTTTTCTAATTGCTGTTTTTGAAACGCTTGAGTTGTACGACCTTTTACATTGGCAACACCAACTAAATCATCAAATGTATCAGGCTCAAGCAATAATGCGTGTAATGCTGTGCCTATGTCAGAGTCATTTGCTTTATTTGGATCGCTTGGTGCGGTTTTATTCCAAATATAAAGCCCTGGAGACTTTTTGAATATCTGCAATGCATGGTTACTTAAACCCGGTAATTTACGGTATTCATCCATAGGTGTATTTTTAATTTCGTTCATTTTGACACTTCCTATCTGATTGTTTGTTTATTTAATGATACACGTTTATTTTAATTAAGTGGTTTGACCAGTTAGCGAGTTGATTCTCTGCCTGATTTAAACTTTTTTCTATTAACAATACTAAATCCTTTCTCGTTAATTCTATGCGTTATAAACTCTGGAGCATCTAGCATTTTTGCGTTGTTTATTATGTTTTTAACGCTACCACTTGATGTAAATATTCTTCTTGCTGACTGGCCTTGTATGTGGTCACAAACAAACTTCCACCATTTAGCTTTATGGAATCGCTCAATCGATGTTGGCATAAATGATTCTTTTGCAATTTCGTTATGTTCAATTCCATTTATGTGTATTTTGCTTGCAAGCTCATAAGTTACCATTAAGTTTCCTGCCAACGTTTCGCTTAAATACATGTTAATAACTGGCTTAAAGTCTGCGTCTGTGTACGCTTTGTTAACCAAGTCTTTTGTTGGATCAATCAGAACCGAATCGCACTTTCTGCAATTTCTCGCGCTTGGTGAATTATCAGCGCCACACTTTAAACATACTCGAGACTTGAAAAAGTATTCACAGCGACCGTCATCAACATTTTCATCTTCGCCACGACAACGCACTGCAAATTCACTGTTGATTGTTCCGCATACAGGGCAATCTTGCATTTCTGGCTCAAATTGCTTTTTAGCAACAACTGCGCCTTGTACGATTGGATCGTCGAATATCTGACCCATACACTCGAATGTATCGGTGTAATCCAAAATTAAACAATCATGTTTTTGTAATCCGTCTTCAATTTGATAAGGCTTTAATGTGCGCAATCCTCGCCCGCTTAATTGTATTAGGTAGGTAAGGCTGCGTATTTTGCGTAATATAACGATAACGTCCCATATAGGAACGTTTACGCCGGTTGATAGGCAGCCTATTTGTAAAACATATTTAATTTTACCGTCTTTTGCGTCATCAAGGATTTGCTTGCGGTTTTTTGTGCTTGTACTATCTGTTACAATTCCGTAACTATCATCGGGTAAAAACTCCGCAACTTGCTCACAATGTTTTTTACTTGCGCACGTTATTAATACGCCTAATCTGTCTTTTGTTCGCTCGATTACTTCTTCAATGATGACTTGCGTTATTTGTTTTTGTTTGCAGATTTCACGACCCATTGCTGCTAATTCTTTGCTTGTAAAGTCGTCTGATTGGTCATTGTCTGATGGTGTAAATTTATCAAGCCCAGTGTAATGGTGTTCATCATCACCAAAACCAAAAACTGGTGGCACCAAAAAGCCAAGGTTGATTAATTGATAGGTGCTTACGTCTGATAATTGTCCTTTCCAAAATCCGCCTTTTATCAGTTCATTTTTGCGGTATGGGCTACCAGTGTAGCCAATTATTCTGATTTGTGGGTTGATAGTGCGCAGGTGCTTGATTATCTTTCCGTATTGCGTTTCTGGTTGGTCAGATACACAATCCTCCCAATCAACCATATGACATTCATCGATTAACAATAGATTGTATTTTTCTTTTGTAAAATTAACCTCAAGCGATCTTGATACGGTCCCTTCAGTAGCAAATACCACTGGAAAGTAAGTGGACTTCATACCAAGGGATGCACTAAATACTGAGCATTTACCACCTATCATTTTAAAATCATCAGCGTTTTGTTGCACTAACTCACCTTGTCTGGCTAATACCAATACTCGACCGCCTAGATCCGCGGTATGTTTTGCCATAAATGCGATATTGATTGTTTTACCGGCACCGACCGACATTGAGTGATAGGCGGGTTCATTTGTTTTTTTACACCACTCAATAGTTGCGTTATGCGCGGGTAATTGGTATTCATCGCGTAGTTGATAACTCATATCAAGACTCCCATGTTTTTTATTTTAATATTTTTGTTTGCGTCGCCTGGTGATAGTTTTATCCAGTCCATTTCGTAGCAAAGGTAATCATCATCGCAGTCGCGTATTGCCGGTTTGATGTTTAAATTTCCGTTATTCCAAATGCATATGTACTTCATTACCAATTCATCCCAACATACAGCAACATTTACGTTGTATGTTTCAGCAATCAATCGACCATCGGCTAGTGATACGCAAGCAACAAAATTCTTTGATTCGTTTTTTATTATTGGTGTAAATCCGTTATACGATGGACCACCAGCAATAAATGATCTTGGTTGGCCGTACTTAAAAACAACCATATTAACCAGTTCATTTTCTGCGGTATAAATTGGATATAAAACCGCTGTGTCGTGAATATATTTTTCAAGACCAAACAAGCTAACATCCAAGCAATAGCTAATTGCCTTTTCTGATTTTACTTTGTTTTGCTTGTGCGATTCAGGCAGTTTAAATGCTGTTTTGTATGATGCGCGTTTAATGTTTTTGTTGATGGATTCTGACGGCATAAACTCAAGGGTTGAATCCAATCGCTTTAATGCGTCGATAAACTCTAAACCCTCATATGCCATTACAAAACCAATTACATCACCATGAGCACCACAACCAAAACAGTGATAAAACTGATTATTTTCCTCAACTGTAAAGCTGGGTGTTTTCTCATTATGAAATGGACAGCAAGCAAAATGGTTTTTACCATTGTTTTTTAACGGCACATAACTATTGATAATATCAACGATATTAACGCTATTTTTTATTTGCTCTATTCTGTGTTTATCAAGGTTCATTACTTTAACCTCGGATTGATATAAACAGATTTACTGTCTGATACGCAGTAATTGTAATCCTCAAGTTTTGGTACTAATTCTTCACGTATCTTTTTGGCTAAGTTTCGACTCCCTTTGAATGGCTTTATATTTTTTAGACTGTTATAAAGTTGTGAAAAACTAACTTTGTTTTTCCCTTTGTCACTTAATTTTTGTAAGTGTTCAGCTATTTTTAACAACTCTGATTTTTCACCAACATACCCCATGCTATCAGCTGCGCTTATATACGTTTGCGCTAATTGCTCAAAAATATAAATTGCTCGGAATATGTAAGCATCTTTTACTTCACTAGTTCGACTTGCTTGGTTTTGCCAGTGATCAACACAATGCAACACACTTGCAATTTTCATTATTTGCTTGTCGGCTTTACCGATAAAGCCAGTTAATAAGTTGTGACTGTATCTTCCTCCATCTCGCAATTCTGGCTCTATTTTTTGCCGCCATTTTGCCAACTCCCTTTTTGATGACTCGCTGAACTTTAATACAACTTCATCTTCTTTGATGATATTAGCGATTAACTGCTCGTATTTTTTAACCAGTGAATAACTAACTTTTTTCTGACTGTGATGGTCCCGTGTACCTAGTAAACTATCCTCTACTAGTAGTAAAAAACGCTCTGCCAAACCTCGGCCACTTGCTGCGGCTGCCAGTATGCTTTCCACGCTTTCATTCTGAGCAATAACGCTAATACTTGCACGAACATAGCCATTGTAACCACTACGAGTAATACGCACTGAATGAGAATACTCACCATCCCACGCCTTTAGTAATAAGCCATAGTTAGCTTTCTTACCGCCTGATTCATCACCATAAACCGCGCCAAGTATTACACTTATTGCCTCTGCCTCTGCGCTTACAATGTTAAACATACCGCCTTGTTGACCTGCTAATTCTTCTGCGGCTTCAATGGTTAAATCGGTTACTATTGGTGCCCATAATGGTATTGCATCAAGACTTTCGTTTGCCCGTTCTAACCTATCAAATAATTCCATTTCTTCGGTGTCTTTTAATTCCTTTGTGCCCTCTAGTTTTTTGGTTATGTTTTTAATCTCGCGTTGTAGCATTTTGCGCTCGGTTGAGTTTTCCTCATTTATCTCTTTGAATGCTTTTACAATTGGATCTGAAAGGTAATCATTTACGCCTGACTTACCCGTTGATGGTGGTTGAGCCGATACGCAATATAGATTAACTGGCGCTGACTTATTTTCTCTGTACTCATATTTAAACGCCTTAGTCATTGCAGATGCAACGCAACCAAGCCCATGAAAATAACATGTGTTTAACGGGAATTGGATTGACTCAGCAATCGAGCGAGATAGTGTACTAAGTAAATCCTTATCAACATCATTAATCAAAACTGGCGTTGATATACTGTTTTGTACGACATTTAAATCAATTGGAATACCCCAAACTGCAACACTGGTTATTAATGGACTTCCAAGCTCCATTGCTGCGCGTGCGTTGGTGCAGATATTACACTCTGCATATTCTTCAACATCGTCCAACGTCGTATTAACATCGATAACTTTGAGCATAACAACTCCTTATTTCCACTCAACAACGTCGGGGCGTAATTCCTCTTTTGTTACATAGCCATTTGTTACTTCTTCGGCTTTGATTGCTGCGGTGGCACTTATATAGCCACGCTTAACCCATGAATTAACATTACTTGGTGTAACATCTAAAAAATGAGCCAGGCGCTTTTGCGTACCTGCAAAACTCAGTAGCTTTTCAAGTGCTGCCTTTTTATCTTTGTTTATTTCCCATATTGGTTTCATTTTTGTTTCCCACAATTAAAAAGTTAGATTTCAAATAATAGACACGTTCAAAATAAAATACAAACAAAAATACATAAAATTTTAATTTAAGTAAAAACAAGTAAGAAAAAGTAAGATTGAGTAAGATTGCTTTACTTGCTGTATACTGCATTTTTAAAGGGCTTGATGCGTTTTAAGTAAAAAAGTAAGACTTATCCTACTGTATGTGTATGTAACTAGATTTGTAACTAGTAAAACAATCTGCTTTTAGTGTGTATATGTAGAAAATTATTTTTTTTCTTTATAAAAATAATAATAATATATATAACCCTTACTTTCTTACTTAAAAACACTCTATCCCTTATGTAACAAGGGTTGTAGCAAGTAAGATTATCTTACTTTTATCTTACTTAGTTTACTTAAATCTTACTTATAAGCTAAAACAAACAACAAAAAGGCACCCAATGACAACACACCACTACACACTAGACACTGGCGAGAAGATAACCTGTATTAGTCCTGTTAAAAACAGGGACGAATTAAAACAGCAACTGATGGAAACGAAACGATGGGTGATTGTTGATTGATGTTCAACTGGTCGGAGTTGTTGTGGGGCGAATTGGTGTTATAGTTTACTCATCGGTTAGGAATGAGTCCCGACGCACAAAAGAGAGAATGAAAAATGAACAACGAATTCAATAAAATCAAGTTACAAAACGAGTTTTCAAAAGCTCAGGCTTATGCAATTGAAGTTTCTTTAGACGCTAACGCAAGTGAAAGCGTTGTAAACGATGCTTTCATGGAGTTGGATGCGGTTGAGTCTCTTTGTCTTAAAGCCGGAATTTCTTATGGCGACCTTTAGGGTTGCCAGTTTATAGACTTTTAAAAGGCGTGAGGTATACACGTAAAAGAGCCGTTGGTAGAAGTTGCGAAATCTTACTTATACGCGAACGGCATTTTCTATACATGTTTGTGTATTGCGTATAGAAAACAAAGTTTTTTATGTATGACAGTTCCGCGAGGATAATACATAAGGGTTCTGGGTGCTGGGCCGACTGTCATATTTTTATTGGAGTGGTTATGGAATACTTTTCAAATAGAATAAGCGAGATAAGCGAGTTTATTAGAGCTTGTCACTGTAAAGAATATGTAACTGTTTTTGGTGCAAAGTATATGATTAAAGGTTATTGGCCGGTAAATAGCGTACCACCAGAACCGGTTTCATTCGGGTTTAAATTAACGCAGGGCATAACCAATGAAAAAACAAAGCAATCCGTCACCACCAAGTAAAAGACCAATTGCACCACCTGCACCACCAGTTAGATAGTTGACAACCCCGCATAGTTAAGCAATACTTAAAACATACTTCCCTGACCCTATGCCGCATGTAGTTTCGCGGCGACTTTTTTGAGATACGATATGGCAGCACCGCAAGGCAACCAATTCTGGAAAGCAAGAGCCAAGCATGGGCGAGATAAATTATTCGCATCTGCTGATGCTTTGTGGGAGTCTTGCTGTGAGTATTTCCAATGGGTAGAAGACAATCCATTATGGGAAATGAAAGCCTATCAATTCCAAGGCGTACCATTCCAAGACCAAATCCCAAAAATGCGAGCAATGACCATTGACGGGCTTTGTTTATTTTTGGATATTGACTTAACAACATGGAGAGCATGGAGAGCAGATGAAGATTTTTCCACAGTCGTAACGCGAGCAGAGTCCGTTATCAAGTCACAGAAGTTCGCAGGAGCCGCAGCAGACCTATTAAACGCCAACATCATAGCAAGGGACTTAGGGCTTACTGATAAGCAAGCTGTCGAACATTCAGAAAAAGTATTGGATAGCGGCGATAATGAATGGTAGATCTAGCCAAGTTCAGAAAGCACGTACAAGACAAATCACCGGCATTCGTACCGTTATTTAAAAACCAAAAGCGATACGAAGTCCCGTGGGGCGGAGCTGGTTCCGGTAAGTCCCACATGGTAGCAAGGAAACTTGTATACCGAATCCTAAAAGAGTCAGACGCTCAACACACATTCCTAATTGCACGTAAAGTAAACCGAACATTAAAGCGATCGGTTTTTCGCCTTGTTGGTGACATCATTAAGAAATGGGGATTGTACGATGAGTTCGCATTCAATAATACTGACCTTACAATCACCTACAAAAAGAACGGCTCACAATTCATCTTTACCGGGTTAGACGACCAAGAAAAACTAAAGTCGATTGAGGGTGTTACTGGCGTATGGATGGAGGAGGCGACCGAGTTTAGCCAGGAAGACTTCGAACAGCTCGATTTGCGTTTACGTGGTGTAACCAAATACCCTAAACAAATAACACTGACATTCAACCCTATAAGCGACCAACATTGGATTAAGCGCGTATTCTTTGATGACCCAATACAAGACGTTTTCACACTCCACACAACCTATCTTGATAACGCATTCATTGATGATGAATATAAGATGGTTATGGAGAACAAGAAGAAAACAAATCCTAGGTATTACAATATTTATGCGTTGGGTAATTGGGGTACGGCTGAGGGATTGGTATTTAGTCGGGTAGAAACGAGATTGATTAGACCAGAAGAAGTGGCAGATCTCGACTTGGTGCAAGGGCTTGATTTTGGTTACACAAACGACCCTAGCGCATTCAATAAGACTTACATTGATGAGAAGAATAAACGCTTATACGTGTATGATGGTTTTTATGAAAAAGGCATGAGCAACGAGCAGATAGCCGAACAGATTAAATCTATGCTTGCACATAAAACAATGACCACGGCGGATAGTTCAGAGCCTAAGTCGGTCGATAGGTTGCTGTCGTTAGGTGTTAAAGTGAAAGGCGCAATGAAAGGCAAGGACTCGATTAATGCAGGTATCGACTTCTTACTTGAATATGAAATTATCGTCAATGCGCACCTAGTCGAGTTTATGACCGAGTTTAATAACTACGCGTGGGATAAGAAACGAGACAGCGACCAGTTAGTTAACAAACCGATAGACGACTTCAACCACTTTATTGATTCGTTGCGCTATGCTGTCGAGGATAGAATGCGTAACATTGCCAAACCCACAATCCGCGTTTATAAGCGTAGGCGTTGACCCCTAACACTAACCCGCCTATACTGTCAACAATAACGATCTTATAGGCGCGCACATGAAACCACACATTAAGCCAACAAATAAACAACTCA
>Ga0193959_1001056_pt1 | contig 11170 bp, 8 predicted proteins | sample FB_2_MG_FD_140333 | JGI IMG/M metagenome (GOLD analysis project Ga0193959, IMG submission 140333) | Microbial mat bacterial communities from the Broadkill River, Lewes, Delaware, United States - FB_2_MG | ecosystem: Environmental > Aquatic > Freshwater > River > Microbial mats | place: USA...
TGATATATCTATTATAATTTCCATCTTCAAACGGATAGGTGGGTGAGCGGCTGAAACCACATCCCTGCTAAGGATGCGTATGGGTAACTGTACCGAGGGTTCGAATCCCTCCCTGTCCACCACGTAAATCATAAATCCCACAAACAACCTATTTCAGGCACTTCAAGAACTAAAAAACAACTAAAAAATCATCTGTATGACACTTTTGATAAAAAGTATGACCCCTTAAGACTTTACAAAGTAAAAGATACATATTATTACAGAAGAAAAATTAATAATAAACAGTATAGAATAAGCTTAAGAACAAAAAATATTGTTGTTGCACTAAAAAGAAGAAAAATTCTAAATATGCTGAGCAATGAGGAAGTTATGTATAAATTTAAAAAAGGTGACTTTGAAATTATTTTTGAATGGGATACGATAGAAGAGTATAGAGAGCTTAAAAAAGATGCTGAATTAACTTATATGCAAACAAAGTTAGATGACTATCAAAGAGTTCAGAATGCATTATCCCACGTTGATACATCACCAGAATCTGCTAAAGACTTTATAACATTTGAAGAGTTGCAAAACAAATTCCTTGCTATGAAAAATAAGTCTAATAAAGTAGGTGATAGTAGTTACAAACAATATTACTCTGTATTTAGTAAGTTAATTAAGTATTTTAAACAGCGTAATATACATGACTTAAATATAGAGGACTATGAAGAGTTTAGGGACCATATGTTAAATAATGGTCTTAAACCAAAGACGATAAACGGAGTCATGGCAAATGTAAATCAGTTTCTAAAATTTGGTGTCAGTTATAAGTACTTAAAAGAAAATAATGTTGCTGGCTTAGAAACTTTAAAAGAGGAAAAGGTTAAAAAAGAAAACTATACTAATGAAGAGATCAATAGTATCTTAAGTAATACAGATATAGAACCTAATTATAAGACAGCTTTTGAAATAGCAATATATACAGGTATGAGGGTATCTGAAATTATTAGTATTCAAAATGACTATATCAAAGAAAAAGATGGTGTAAGATATATAGATCTACCAGAATCAAAAACTGATGCCGGAGTAAGAGATATTCCAATATCAGACATACTATATGAAAAAATCAAGGGTGTCAATTTCCCTCTTTTTCCAAAGCAGGTAAAAGATGCTGCACAAAAAGCGATACTGCGAAGACTATATAAAATGCTAGATGTAAAAGGAAAAAAGAACTTTCATACTTTTAGAGCGACCTTTATTCAAAAGGCTATTAACACTATGCCAGATAAGTTACCTATTATACAAGACATTGTAGGACATAGTAAAGGGGAGAATTCTTTAACGATCGATACTTACGGTAAAGGGTTTAACCTAAGTCTAAAAAAAGAGATTGTTGATAATATAAAATACTGATTTTTTTCAAAAATATCTTTCTATAATTAGATCAAGCACCTACCCAGTAGCAAGGTTATTGCCAAGCCAATAACCTACTACATACTTGGAAAACCAAGTAGGAGGTAGGCTCTTGCCAGAGAGGCTTCATTTTAAAAAATGAAATGAAACTCTTACTTATAGGAGGTATATTTTGTCAAACACTAAGAAAAAAGTAGTATCCATCAGACTATCCAACAGCTCTAAATGGAGAGCACCCTTTCAAATTTCTCATGATTTTCTAAATTCACACGGACGCAAACGGAGTGATATTGATAACTATAGTATCACAATGGATAAAAACGGTACTCTTATCAAAGAACACTTCCAAAGGGACCTAAAACACACCAAAGAGATACATACACTGTTTAACCGGCACGATAAACTCAACAGACTTATCCCAGATCTAAAAAAAGAGATAAAGATAAACTATGCCGATGAATCTAAAAGGGAGTTATTGCAAGAGACACTCCAAGCATATAAGGATGAAGTTGAAGCTATTAATGTAACTATAAAAGAGTATCTAAAAAAGGACTCCAACATAGCCCTTAAACACTATGGCAGATACCTAGAGTTTGAAAAAAGAGCAAAAGATGACTGGAAAAGTGTTAAAGGCAGAGCCATGCAGTCAAACACCAATCTTTTTATTAACGGCATTATCACATTTGGCAATGAAGAGTCCAATCTATCAAGACTAGAGTTAGATGAGATAGACCAAAACGAATTAGACCGTGCAGCATACAATGCAGTTGAAAGATTAGTCAAAGAGAATGGTGTAAAAGTGCTGTATATTGTAAAACACCTAGATGAATCACAAATACACTATCACTACGCACTGGAAAACTATAACTTCACCACCCATAAAACAGTAGCAGTATCTATGCGCTCCAAATCATATCTAAAGTCCACTCAAGATCTAGTAGCAGAGGAGTTTAAGCATTTAGGTTTTATAAGAGGTAAAGGTGCTGATGTAAGACTATCTGAATATCTTGATGCAAACAGCATGAGCCAAAAAGATTTTAATGAACTATCTTATACTAACAAGCAAAATATATACAAAGAGATAAACTCCAAACGTATAGCAGACTATAAACAAAGCACCATAAAAGCCAAAGATGACTTATACTTACAAACCAAAGTACTGCATGAGTTAGAGTCTAAAAAACAAACCCTGCAAAAGCATAAAGGTGAGTTAGAACATACAATGGCTAAAAAAGTTAAAGAGATCGTCTATAAAGATAAACCATCCAGAGAGGTGATACTAAAAAGAGTTGTTGCCTTACTAAAGGATATCTCAAAGTTTGAACTTCAATTCAATGAACTCAAACACCTAGAGTTACAGCAAGATAGTTTGGCTACTGAGAATGAAACACTTAGTGTAAAAAATAAAAGATTATCCAACTCCCTTGAACTGCAAAGGAGTGCTTATGAGACATTAGTGCAAAAATACACACAACTAGAGTATAAAAACACCACCCTTTCAAATACAATAAAAGAGCTAGAGCAAGATATAACAGCTCTTTCCAAAGAGTATAGGTTTGATTACAAAGAGTGGAAATTAAACAGACAAAGCGCTTATCATAAAAGATTTAAACCCGTTGATCCCGATCTAAAATAGTGCAAATTGTATAAATTTGTAAATTCTTTTCAAAAACTAAAAAATTTCCATTTTTATTCCTATAATTAATATAACTTAAACAAATAAAGGGGATAATATGGAGATATATAATTTAGAATATTATAAAGACACACTGCAAAAACCACTTGATATAAAGAAACTTATATTTTATAAAGATAATCAAACAATCATTTCAGAGTATATCCAATCAGCTGATGCAAACACAGAGCTAAAGATTAAAAATAAAGATCTAGAGACTGAGATGCAACAACAGATACTTGATACTTTTCAAAAAAGCCTATTCATAGATCTTGAAAAACAGACTGCCATGAGTGAAGACATACTTTTTACAAGACTTAAAACAGGCTCAAGAGTAGAGGTAAAGAATAACTTTGATATCTATACATTGCAAATAGATAAAGATATAACCTATTGCACTATCAATGGTGACAGGGAACATGCCTATTATATGAAAGAGAGCTTCAATGACTTTGGAAGGGTTAAAGGTGAGATAGATCCTAAGTTTAAATCATTCAAAGATATTTTAGATACTGCACTTACAAGAGTACCCACTAAACTGGAGAAGATGCAAACACAGATTGATAGCTCATTAGAGACGCTTTTAGATAAGTTAGATTCTAAAGAAACAAATACAATGGTTAATACCTATCTAAAAAATATGGGAATGTTTCATAACTACAGCTTTAACAACCAGATGCTGCTTGCAATTGAAGCGGAGAAAAGAGGTATGAATTTAGAGAAAGTAGCAAGCTTTAATACGTGGAGACAACTAAAAGATAAAAATGGCAAACCTGCACTTATAAACAAAGGTGAAAAAGGTCTTCCAGTCATTACACCTGTTGAGTATATAAAATATGAGATAGACGATAATGGTGAATATATCTTAAATAATGGCAAGAAAGTTCCTATCATAGATAAAGATACAGGCAAGCCGGAGAAAGGCTTAAAATTCACCGGTGGTTTCGTGTTTGATATATCACAGCTTAGCAATGCAGACTCTATAAGAGAGGTGTTAGAGCTTAAATACAGAGATAAAAGCAAAGAGATAGAGGATAGTGTCTTAGAGAACCTCATAGACAATATCTCCAAAACATATAGCGTAGCTATACGATTTGACACTATTTCAAGTGGTGCAAAGGCCTATTACGATCTTACTAAAAATGAAATAGTGATCTCAGACACTATTACAAGTAACGCTCAAAAGATATCCTCACTCTTTCATGAACTGGGACACAAACTTATGCATGGCGATATGGAATATGAGGATATACATAAAAACAGAGGTGTCATAGAGGGTGAAGCTGAAGCATTTAGTAAAGTTATGAGTGATCTGTATGGGATTGAGAATAATTCAGAGCTTTATATATCTACATGGGGGAATACTGCTGATGAGTTAAAATCAAGATTAGAAAAGATTGCAACGAATGCTAAAAAGGCTATAAAAACACTGGGACTTGACACTATGCAAAACTCAATCTCAGACATTATAAAAACGCAACAAACAAACCAAAAAGAATCAGGTGTTACTAAAGACAGAGCACCCATTGAAAAGATAGCAGAGCTTGCTAAGTCTAAATCTGCCAATACAGCAGATAAAAATTCTATAGGATATTCAGATGTCGCAATTTAATAGTCTTGAATCAACTACCACTAATCCTCTTAAGAAAAAGAGTGCTGAGGAGATCAATGAGCAGATAGATAGACTTACAGCATTTTACAACGCTTTAGAGAATGATACCAATATGGGCTATGTTATAGATGAGTTAAATAAGGTGCATGATATGCAAGTTAGCATACAAGACAATATAACCCTGCTTCAAGATCAACTCTTAATATTTGAAGCTAAGTTTGATGAGCAGATAGATTATTCAGATACTTCAATCACTAAAATAAGAGAGGATGCCATTGCAAAGGTGGAAGACTCTATCATTAAAGATCTTCATAGCGATGTTGCGAAGGTAAAAAATGACATTCTCGAAACACAAAACTATGCCAATGATAAAATATACTCAACATTAAACTCAGCGCTTAAAAAAATCAAGAAAAACAATGAGATCATCCTCAATATAAAACAAGAACGCAGAGGTAATAATTATCTTGGTTTTTTAATCTTATCCGCCTCTATTGCAGTAGGAATGCTCACTGTTATCTTTTTCGCTGACTCTGCACTTATCCAAAAACAGCTTACATCCCTTAAGGAGAAAAATAAAGAGCAGATGCAGATGATCGAGTATCTCAAGAAAGAGAGTGATGAACGCTATAGTGTTGTAGGGGCTGTTCTTGATGAGCTGCTTAGTATAAAGGATACCAAAGAGCAATAACGCACTATATATATTTAGAGATATAGTGCGCTATATATGAGATATCTTTAATAAGCTTATACTCCTTATTAGTATTGAGCCTAAAGTTTTTATACTTTTCAACAGCTTGCTTGAACTCATCTAAATTTTCACACTTATCCAAGAAGTCCAAGCGAAAAATAACCATATCTTTATCTTGCCTGTACTCATTTTTATTTGCATAGTTTTTATTAGTAAACATTCTATATGTGAGGTATAAGAAAAACTTGTAGTGTTCAGAGTTCTCAATAGGGCTCTGATCTGTAAGAAACCTGTCTAAAAAGTATTTACCATATTCAAAATCGCAAAAGAGCCCATATGAGTTTCTAAGATATGTGACCATAATTGACATATCTTCTTCTGGATTAGTTTTATATTTAAAATCACTTGCTAATCCTATATCAGCATCTGCAAGTTGATCAGCTAAATGGTGCTGATATGTAAAGTCCCTTTTGGCATCTTGAACATCAAGCCTATTCACAACTATAATGACAGGGATATCTGCTCTAATATTTCTTATATGTTTTATAGTTTCAATAGATTTAAGGTATGTTTCATGCCCAAAATCCATAGGAAGTACAATTGCATTAGCTTTTTTTATGAGCTTAGAGGTATCATCACTCTTAACATCACTTCCTACGTCATAAAACCCGTCTTTTATATCACTGTTAACTTCATAAACACTAGGAAATAACTCCGCATAATACTCATCAAGCATGAAACTATCTTTTTTTACAAAGATATTCTGATTAAAAAGTCTTCCTAGGTTGTATGTCAGGGTAGTACAACCAACCCCATTTTTTAAGTTCATAAATAAAATCATAAAAAATTGTAGCAAAACCATATTGAATAGAAATTAAATCCTGCTGTTTTTAGGACTTCGAAGTGGGTTTTAAAACCTATGGAACCATTTCAATAATTGACAAGTAAAGAGTTTAAATCAATCACCATTAGATTGAAGATAGACACTTTATTTGGAAAGACCAATTGTAGATCATACGACAACATCATCAGTTGAATTGTGAGTTTACAGAGTACTTTAAATTATCATTGTTAAAAAAAGTTGATTTAATAGTTTTTTATGAACTCCACAATTTAGGACTTCGAAGTGGGTTTTAAAACCTATGGAACCATTTCAATAATTGACAAGTAAAGAGTTTAAATCAATCACCATTAGATTGAAGATAGACACTTTATTTGGAAAGACCAGTTGTAGGTCATACGACAACATCATCAGTTGGGTTGTGAGTCTACAGTGTACTTTAAATTATCATTGTTAAAAAAATTTGTTTAATACTTTTTATGAATACCACATTTTAGGACTTCGAAGTGGGTTTTAAAACCTATGGAACTATTTCAACAATTGACATTTAAAGAGTTTAAATCAATCACCATTAGATTGAAAAGTAGACACTTTATTTGAAAAGACCAATTGTAGATCATACGACAACATCATCAGTTGGGTTGTGAGTCTACAGTGTACTTTAAATTATCATTGTTAAAAATTGGGTTAATCAAATACTTATGTAAAAAAATTTAGTTGCCACTAGTTCTCCAATGAGAGAAAGTACCCCTCCAAACAGTTGAGATAACTGTTATTACATTATTTCATCCCCTATGAAACTGAAATATTTTTAATCGATAAAGGATTAGAGATGATTTCATCTACAAATACAAATATAGACTCAGTTGAGTTCTCTGAAGTAACAGACAACTTAGATACACAAACTAACGTACTTAAAGTTGCGACACTATGTTCAGGTATCGGAACAACAGAAATAGCCCTTAAAAATCTAAACCTTAATTATACAAATGAGTACATGTGTGAGATTGATAAAAACTGTCGCGCTACTTACACTGCTAATCATAATGTAAAAACGATCATTGAAGATATGACTGCTATTGAACCTTCTGAATTTCCTGAAGTAGACCTTCTGGTAGCTTCCTGCCCATGTCAAGCCTTCTCTATCGCCGGTGAGAGAAAAGGTTTGGCAGATGAGAGAGGAAACCTGTCACTTATAGCGTTTGAAATTATCGAAGCTACACAACCAGAAAAATACATTTTTGAAAATGTCAAAGGTCTGGTCAATCACGATATGCCTTATAAATTGGATTTAGAAAGTCAACTTAGTGAAGAGGAGTTTAAAGAACTACCTAAAAATAAAAAATCTAAATATAAAAAAGTTTTACTTGAAGAGGGTCACTGGGTCTATTTTAAAAAAGTTAAAAAAGGTGTAGAGATTGATGGTAAGTGGTACTCTAAAGGTTACCCATCACTCTTCAACAAAGAGTATGACGGGATTAAAAGAGGTATTGGTAGAACTCTTCATATTATGGAAAAAAGAATGGCTGATCTAAACTATACGATCACTTGGGATGTGTTAAACTCTAAAAACTATAACACCCCTCAAAACAGAGAACGTATATTCATAGTCGGTATCCGTAACGATCTTTCAGATTCTAAAACATTTCAGTTTCCAGAACCTAAACCTGTTAGTGTATCTGTAAGGGATGTAGTAAATGAAGTCAGAGATGATGTGAATTTCACTAATTATAAAGTCAATCTTGATGGAAAAACTCTGGTTCCTCATACCTCTGTTAGAGAAGTAGATATTAAAAAAATCTATACAATCCCTGAAGTCAAATATGAGTCAGACAGACGTATTCACTCTATGAATGGCATATCACCTTGTCTTTTAGCAGGAGGAATGCGTCATAAATATTATGATGAAGAACTTGATATCTATCGTTATCTAACACCTAAAGAGGTAGCAGCGGTTCAAGGGATACCAAAAGATTTCAAATTTCCAGTATCAGACTCTGTTATCTATAAACAAGTGGGAAACAGTATCAGTGTCAAAGTTATGGAGAAAATTCTCTCTAACCTTGTTTCACAAGAGTACTTTAATGACAACTCAATAGATAATGAACCTGTAAATAACACTCAATATCTACCTTGTGAAGATACAGATAGCGCAGCTAATCAAATCAACACTAATAAGTCATTTAAAAATGCAAAATTCTATCAACTTTTAGAGGAAGAAATATATGCCTTTGAAAGTGGTGATACAAGTTCACTTAAAATGTCTAACACATCTGAAAGTGATAAACAACACCCTTCACACGATACTAAGGAGAGTGTTGATGTGGTTTATAGTGATGATAACAGATGCGCAAGTCTATTAAAAACTCTTAAAAAAGTAGATGGAGTAGAGACTGAGGTTATTACTAAGGGCGTCAATACAATAAGAGCCAAAATTACTGATAAAACAACGCAGATTTTAGTAGATAATATCAAAAGACCCCTTATCTCAAAAACTATGTATGTCAATCAATCACTTATCAACTATTTTAAAGATAGAGATCTTTTAGAAAATATAGAGTCTATGAATGATGAGGACCTTACAAGATTTCTAAAAGACAGAAAACTTGAAATCGTCAACTACGATTCTTTCTCAGATGATAGTGATACCAAGTCATTTGTTCCATTTCCATACGCTGGCGGAAAACAAGGTGTTAATAAAACATCTATGCAAAGACTTGTGAAAGATGCGTTCAAAGGTAATAGCTATAAAACATGGGTAGATCCTTTTGCAGGTGCATTTGGAGCTACATATAATGTATTACCTATTTTACTTGAAAATGGTGTTGAAGAGATATTAGTTAATGATATCAATAAGTCTATCATAAATACATACAGACAGATTCAAAAAAACCATAAAACTGTTCAAAGACATTTGGCATCTATTTCTCTTGAATACTATAAAGAGTTCGGAATGTTTCAACCTGAAAACTGGAAAAAGGAAGAAAAAGGTAGTGAGGACTGGAGTACAAAAAGAACTTTAGTGAGAGATCTACATAACAAACTCGAGTCTGAGTTCAAAGAACTTGAAGTTAATAAAAAAATGAATGCTAGACGTGCTGCATTGTTTTTATATTTAATGAGTCAATCAACTGGTGGGATGGTTGATTATGATATGGATACTAAGACTTGTGATTTTAAGAAATCTTACAAAGTTGTAAATGTAGAGCTTCTTATCAATAAAGTTGAACTTTACCATAAGGTGTTTAACTCTGTAAGAACAACATTTAGAAGTGTTAAATATCAAACTCTACTTAAAAAATACTCTAAAGATACTAATGCTTTAGTACTTATCGACCCACCTTACTTGGAGTACTCTGAAGAGGTGGAGTCTGAAAAAGGATGTTCACACACTTATGGGATAGAGTTTAACCATAGAGAACTTCTAGAGAAAATGAAAAACTCTGAGTTTGATTATATCTACTATAACAACCACAACCCTCTACTAGAGAACTATGCCACTAAACATGGTCTTGAGTACATCAAAAACAGTAGGGACTATACAAACGGCACAAGTAGCTCCCAAGCTGTAGAGATAACAATGGTCAAATTCAACAAAAAGGAGGTTAATTTAGATAGTAACAGTATTAATACGTCTGATATCAATAGTGTTGAAAATAACAATGATTATGCATATGCGGCATAATCATCAGAGATAGGTATTTATAAATACCTATTTTTAAAATATATAAAATTTTTTAGGAGAATACCATGGATACAAAAAATATTTTTCATATTATTTATTCTCCTTTATTTCCAACATTCGCAACTCTTTCAATAATCGCATCCAGACTATTTGTATAACCTATTAAAAACTCACTATCTGAAAATAAGTGATATACCAATTTTCTTTTATGAAGTCTTCCGTCAAGGCCATACACGATATATTTGTCTGCTCCACTCTCATTTTTTATAACTTTAAATTCTTGTATTATGATACTTACCATTTTTACTCCTTAAAGCTCTTGTGGTAGTGCTGAACCAATATTCAAAGTTCCAAGAAATTCAAATAAATGATTTTCTTTATCTATCTCTTGTGGCTGCATAGGAGAGACTAATTTAACTACTGATACATTCGGGTTGTCATTAAACCTGTATTCATACGATTTAGTAATATTATTTTGAAACATTAAATATAAAGCAATACCTTTTTTCTCTTCTAATTCAGATAGTTTTTCTGCTAATTTAGTATCAATACTCCTATTCAAATAATCCGCTTGGTGCTTCGCTTCCTCTTTTTGTTTCAAAAACTTTTTAACGTATTTGTTATTGAATGGAACAAATCTGCCAATAGTTCCATCAGCATCCAAATGGTTAAAACCTGTTTGATTTATGGGAGTTGATTGTATCAATACATACCTCTCCCCAAGTTGTTCCGACAACATATATTCTATTTCATTGACTGTATAATGATTTTTTTCTCTATTCATATTTATTCCTTTTTATTATATTTAATATAATTATAGAATAAAAATTAAGAAATGTTTAAGAATGTAGGAAAAGTTGTATTTTTTTGCGGAAATATTTCAAGATAGGAAAACCCAGAGGGTTAGCCTACTTGCAAAGGAGAGGTCCTTTTAAAACCTTTTAGAAGTGTCAATTTTTGGTATAACTTTGTAGGGTTGGAAAATTCAACAAAATTACTATAATTTACCAGATGAATAGATTGAACTCTAGATTAAAGAGTAGCAGGTGTAGAAACTTAGTGTTTAGAATTTTGTGTCAGCAATTGATAGGTATTAAAATAATAAAACTAAGTATTAGTTATGTCTTCATTTAGGAAAAAGTTCCAGATATTACAGTTTGTTGAACTTCAATATCTTTCATAAATTTGACTAATGTCAAAATAAAAAACTATAAATTTAATTAAAATTTGCAAATCTTAATTCCAATCATAGGAAATGATATGCAAGATCAGAA
>Ga0193959_1001057_pt1 | contig 11165 bp, 12 predicted proteins | sample FB_2_MG_FD_140333 | JGI IMG/M metagenome (GOLD analysis project Ga0193959, IMG submission 140333) | Microbial mat bacterial communities from the Broadkill River, Lewes, Delaware, United States - FB_2_MG | ecosystem: Environmental > Aquatic > Freshwater > River > Microbial mats | place: USA...
CGGATCAGATCCTCTATGCCACCGGACGTGTCCCCAACGTTGAAGGTCTGGGGCTGGAGCAGGCCGGTGTGGCGACAGCTGATAACGGCGCTGTGGTGGTCAATGAGCAGTTTCAGACTTCGGTGCCCTCTATTTATGCCATTGGCGACGTGATCGACCGTGTCCAGTTGACGCCGGTGGCGCTGGCGGAGGGCATGGCGCTGGTGCGTCATCTCTATGCTCAGGGCTCGCCGGAAGTGGATTATGATCTTATTCCGACGGCCGTATTCTGCCAGCCCAATATCGGTACGGTCGGGCTGACCGAGGAGGCGGCACGGGAGCAGTATGCGCAGATCAAGGTGTTCCGGTCCGAATTCCGGGCGCTCAAGCATACGCTGAGTGGCAGTGATGAGCGCACGCTGATGAAAATGATCGTCGATGGTGAAACCGACCGTGTGCTGGGTGTGCACATGGTGGGTGCAGAAGCCGGTGAAATCATTCAGGGCATCGGTGTTGCGCTGAAAGCCGGAGCAACCAAAGCGGTGTTTGACAGCACCATCGGGATTCATCCCACTGCGGCGGAAGAGTTTGTCACCATGCGCCAGCCGGTACGCTGAGCAGGTCAACCGAAAAGGGCCGCTGATGCGGCCCTTGTTATATCCGTGTCAGGGGGCTGTCTCAGGCTGTGGCAGGTATCCAGAGATGCAGCTTGCGGAACCAGAACTGGCCTTCCAGCTGCTCCTTTAATGTTGCTTCCAGCTGCGCGGGTGACAGTCCCTGCTGTTGCAGCAGCTGTACCACGTCCAGTGACGCCTTGAGCTCCACATCGATGTATTCAGGGTTGTAATACAGGGTCAATTCATAGTCCGGGTTATCACCCAGAATACGGCTGAGCATGGCATCCAGGTGTTGTCTGACCTCGCGGCGAGTCGGCATGATCGGGCAGACCTCTTCATGCAGCTCCTCATCGTCATAGGTATCGATGTGAAAGATCACGTGGCCGATATCGTCGAAGCGATTCTGTAACTGGCATACGACATTGTCGCCGATAAAATGGCCCTCGGCAGCACTCAGATGGGGTGCAACCTGAAGATGCATCTCCAGCAGGCTCTTGTTGCCCATGCGTCGGCTTTTGAAGCTGTGGACATTGACGACACCGTCGACGGCCAGTACCTGTTCACGCAGCTTGTTGACTTTCTTTTCGGGCAGGGCGGTATCGACCAGCTCGGTGATACTGCGTGCAATCAGGTCCCAGCCGATCTTGCCAACCAGCAGGGCAACCAGTACCGCTGCCAGCGCATCCAGCCACCACCAGCCGGCCATGGCACCGGCAACTGCCAGCAGGACGACGATGGACGACAATGCATCGGAGCGGCTGTGCCAGGCGTTGGCGATAATCAGGTCGGATTCCAATTCCTGGCCGACCTTGAGGGTGTAACGGAAAATCCACTCCTTGCCGAGGATGGACAGGCCTGCGGCCAGCAGGGCCGGCCAGGTGGGTACGGCAGGCAGCTGATCGCTGAACAGCAGCTGCAGACTGTCATACGCCATGGCAATGCCAACACCCATCAGCAACGCACCGAGTATCACGGTACCGACGGTTTCGAAGCGGGCGTGTCCCCAGGGGTGGTTGTCATCAGGGCCGCGATGTGACAAACGCAGCACCACGATGACCATGAAGTCGGTGAGCAGATCAGACAGTGAGTGCAGGCCGTCGGCAATCAAAGCGCTGGAGTTGGCCAGGAAGCCGATGACGATCTTGAGCATGCCCAGCACGCCATCGAGAACAGCCCCGATCAGTGTGACTTTCTCGGCTGCCTTGCGCCGTCTATCAAGTTGTTCCTGCATGCCCTGCCGCTCCAGCGAAAATGAGCCGGCTATGATAACGGCTCGCTCAATGAGGGACCAGTCGTACCCCGCTTAATATAAATGGGGGGCTTATAACTTAATGAAAACAAAGGCTGAAAAACTAATGATTAAAAAATGATCAATCTGTAGATGGGCAAGTAACCATGCTGACTGTCGTAATTTGGTAATCCAATGTTCACAGTGTTATCCACAGTAGATGTGGGTAGGCTGCTGCAGGCCAATCATTCCGTTGGTTTTACATGACGGAAGGTTTGTCAGTCCGGGGGCTATTCCCTAAGATGATCGCTTTCAAGGAAAGGCGGGTGTGTCATGCAGGCTTCAGCGATTACTCAATGGCTCCTACCCTTGGCGCTGTTCATCATCATGTTTGGTGTCGGCATGACGCTTGGGGTGCGCGACTTCATGCGGCTGCTGCGTGCGCCCGTGCCGGTTGTGTTGGGCCTGGTGTGCCAGCTGGTGCTGCTGCCGCTACTGGCCTTTGCCTGTGTGCACCTCTTTGCGCTTGATGCCCTGGCAGCCGTTGGCCTGATGGTGCTGGCGTTCGCGCCGGGCGGCGCAACATCCAATATGCTGTCGTTGCTGGCACGGGGCGATACGGCACTTTCGGTCACGCTGACCGGTCTGACCAGCCTCGTCACGCCGTTTACATTGCCTTTGATGACGTTGGTGATGCTCGATTACTGGGCGTTGCAGGAAGGGGCAATGGACTTTCCGGTGCTGGTCTCCATTGCGAAGATGGTATTGGTCACTCTGCTGCCCGTGGGGCTGGGCATGTTGCTCAGTGGGCGCTGGCCACAGCTGGCTGAGCGTGTGACTCGGCCGGTCAAGCTGATGTCGCTGCTGTTCATGCTGGTGGTGGTATCGGCCATCGTGGTTGCCAATGGTGACCGTTTCGGTCAGATGCTGGCTGAGGTGGGCGTAGCGGCGCTGGCATTGGCCTGTGCGGCTCTGGCAATGGGATATCTGGCGGCCTGGGGGGCTGGGCTCGATAACGGGCGCAGAATCACTCTGTCACTGGAAACGGGTATTCAGAATGCGGGCACGGCGCTGATGGTGACCAGCGGTCTGCTGCACAACCCCGAAATGTCCGGGATTGTGCTGATTTACGGGGTGTTGATGCAGGCGCCGGCACTGCTGATAGTATGCTGGCGCAACCGTGATCTGCTGAATCTGCGGGTACGACAGCTGTCCTGAAGCAGTATCAATCGATGCCCAGCAGCTTGTGGGTCTGCAGGCTCAGCTTCCATTGAGGGTGTGCCAGGCAGTAATCGATGCAGCGACGCGTGTACTGGTTCTGTAACGGGCCATCCATGGGCTGTAGATAAAAGTGCTCGAACTGGAGCGATTCGAAACGTTCCGGGGGCGCCAGGCTTTGCGGGTACACCAGCTTGAGTTCATGACCCCGGACGACAACCAGTTCGGCATCCGCCTTGGGGCTGACGCAGATCCAGTCGATGCCGGTGGGCAAGGGGCGGGTGCCGTTGGTTTCGATGGCAATTTCAAAACCCGCCTGGTGCAGAGCATCGACCAGCTCATCATCCAGCTGCAAAGCCGGTTCGCCACCAGTGCACACTACGTAGGGTTGACCAGCAACGCCTTCGGGCCAGAAGCGTTTCAGTGTGTCGGCCAGCTCCTCGGCGGTGGCGAACTTGCCACCATTTTGTCCATCGGTACCGATAAAGTCCGTATCACAGAAGTCGCACACGGCTGCAGCACGATCCTGCTCACGGCCCGACCAGAGGTTGCACCCGGTAAAACGACAGAAAATGGATGGGCGGCCTGCCTGGGCTCCCTCACCTTGCAGGGTATAGAAAATTTCTTTGACGCTGTACATGCGAACTCCTGAATATCAGGCGACAAGTGTATCCGCATTTCTGTCATGATCAAGCAGAACGGTTGTGGCGGCATGTATCGGGTATACTCAGGCGACATGAACAGCAAAAAGGAATCGATCATGTTCAAACCCTGGTTGGCAGCCGCCTGTCTTGGCGCTGCAGTAAGTGTTGCCACGCCTGTTGTTGCGCAGGCTGATGTCATGATTGCCCCCGGGCTTGCCAGCTTTACGGTTACCCACGACGGCAAGTCGGTGGAGATCTATCGAATTCAGGATGAAAAGCACAGCATTCATCCGCTCTATGCCACCACGGCACGGGGCATGCCTCAGGCGATGCATCCCTTCGCTCCACATCCGGTGGAAACGCTGGGTGAACGGGAGTTCGTGGAATACATGATGCGTGCGGAGAAGGATCAGCAGGTGATGATCGTGGATACACGTACCATCGGTTGGCACGTGCGACTCACCATTCCCGGCGCCAAAAGCTACCCCTACACCATGATGGATGATGCTGCCGATCGTGACTGGGCGCTGGATGACTTTGGTGTCACCAAGACCGACAAGGGCGAGTATGACTTCAGCGGTGCCAGGACGCTGGCGATGTTCTGTAACGGTTACTGGTGCGGTCAGACACCGGCGATGATTCGCAAGCTGCTCGAAATCGGCTACCCGGCAGAAAAACTGAAATACTACCGTGGCGGCATGCAGGCCTGGACCAGCCTGGGTCTGACCGTAGTGGGGGACGATGCCCCCTGATACATGCCTTGCTAGAGGTCTGGACTGGCTTCGCCGCCCATCGCCTGCAGGATGTCAGGCAACAGGCGAGTGAATTCCAGTCCCATACGGGCGATGTCAGCATCATAAGCGGCCATGACATCGTCCGGTGTATCTGCATCGACCTGATCCTTGAACTCTTCGGTAAGACGCAAACGGTGCAGGCTCAGGTCTTCATGCAGCACCAGCTGGACTTGCTGTTGCCATTCCACGGCCACGCGCTTGACCAGCATGCCGGCCGTCAGATGGGCCTGAATCTCTTCGCTTAACAGATCCTGTCCCTTGATGCTGATCTTGCCACCTTCGGTCATGGGATCGCGCAGCTCGCATTCGTCGGCCAGTGCCCAGCCCTGGGGCTGGGGTTCACCATTAAGCCAGGCTGTCATGACCTTGTCGGCGGAAACCTGGGTTTGTGGCAGAGACACCTTGAGGCTGCCCAGCGCTTCGCGCAAGGCATTGAGCAGTTCTTCGGCACGCTTGTGACTGGTGGCATCAACCACAATCCAGCCCTGCTGCGGCATGATCAGGGCATGGGTGCCCTTGCGGCGGGTGAAGCTGCGCGGCAACAGATCCAGCACAACTTCATCCTTGAGCTGCATTTTTTCCTTGCGGTACACCTTGCGTGATTCTTCGGCTTCGATCACCTCGATCTTGTCGGCCAAGGCATCGCGTACCACGCTGGTCGGCAGAATGCGCTCTTCCTGCAACAGGTTGACCAGCATGAAACCCTGGCTGGCAAACACGAGCATCTCCTCCAGCTCCCGCACCGGTCGGCTCCAGCCCGAGGTGCTGAGTTCCTGACTGCCACAGGGGCGGAAGGGATGGGCGGACAGAGCCTCTTCCAGATGTTCCGGGGTCAGACCGGGTTCCGGGGTGAAACGGTAAAAAATCAGGTTGCGGAACCAGAGCATGGTGTCTCCTGGGAATTGAACAAATAGACAAGGGCAGGGAAGCCCACAAAGGGCTCAGGGCAGGCTGACGGCCAGAGCCTGGCTGATCGCCTGGTCGAGATAATAGCCGTAGAATTCCCGTGAACTGATACCGATCAGTGGCTTCGAGAGCAGATCGCCATCCGGTCCGATCAGGGCTACGGTTGGAAAAAAGCGTATATCATAGCGACGGGCAAATGCCTGCGGCGCTATGACATTGCCTTCGCGATCCAGCAGGCTGTCGGCTTCCGCCACCTTGAACTCGCGAATGCTCAGGCCCTTGGGGGGCTGCTGCTGCAGGGGGAGCAGAAACTCACTGCGCACGACATCGCAGTAGCTGCAATCCGGCTGAGAAAACAGCACCAGCATGGCACGAGTGTCGGTGTTTGCAGCGCCGATATCGGTAAGACTGGTCAGCGGCGGCAGGTGCTGGGCAGCAGCCTGGCCTGACACTAGCAGCAGGGTGAGTAAGAGTGCACGCATCAGGGTTGCTCCATCATGAATTCCAAGACCTGGTCGACTACGTCGTAGGTGTATAGATCACGGAAGAAGTGATCGGCACCCTCGATGGTTACCAGGTGAACCTGGCTGTTCTGAACCGATGTCATCGCGGTGGGCAGTTCAGGGACAACCTTGTCATCACTGGCGGCAATCACCAGCGTTGGCAATCGGGTATGGGCCAGCAGGTTGGGTGTATGGCGATCAGGATCGTCGCTGTAATAGCTGAGCAGGCTTTCAGCATTGACCTGTGCGTCTTCGCAATACAGAAATCCGATCGGGGCCGGCATGGGGCCGGTGTGCTGGGTCTGGGCCTGCTTGAGCAGGGGGTGCAGAGACTGGCCAAAGCGTTGTGCATAGGCCGTGTGCTCCTGTTCCGTGTTCCAGGTCATCGGTGCCAGCAGAACCTGTCCCATCAGCTGGCCAGTTGTCTGTGTACGGCTGAACAAGGCGGTCTGGTTGCCGCCCCGTGAGTGGCCCAGCAGCAGGATACGACTGCTGTTCTGCTGCTGCAGCCAGTCGCTCCAGCGGCCCAGCTCGTTCACGGCATCCTGGTGGCGATGCCGGTGTGCCGTGGCACAGTCATACATGCCGGATCGGTTGTCGACCCCAAGGCTTAGCGTGGGAGCCAGGCTGGCGACACCACTTTCGGCCAGCACATTCTGTAGTGCGCTGATCAGCTCCATACGGCCATGTGCAAGTGTACCGTGGGTGATCAGCACAACATCCTGGCCCTGCAGTGAGTCGTGCCCGGCCAATTCCAGGTTGGCATTAAGCCTGAGGCCTGCATGCTCGATCTGGACAGGCTCTGCCTGCAGGGTAGCGGGCAGCAGCAGGGCGGTGGCAAGTAGCAGCTGTCGAAGCATGAGGCCTCCAGACGCAAGGGCTGAAATCAGAGGCCTTCGTAGGCCAGTAACGAGTAGACCGGAATACCGAGTTCCTGAATGCGCGTAGAGCCCTGCAGGTCTGGCAGGTCAATAAGAGCCGCCGCCTCGATCACGTCTGCACCCAGTTTCTTGATCAGGGTGCAGGCAGCCAGCAGAGTGCCGCCGGTGGCGATCAGGTCATCGAACAGCAGAACGCGATCACCCTTGCTGAGCGCATCGACCTGCATCTCGACAGCTGCCGTGCCATATTCCAGCTTGTATTCCTGATGAATGGTTTCGCCCGGCAGCTTGCCTTTCTTGCGCACCAGTACCAGCGGCAGGTTGAGCTGATGGGCGATGATGGCACCAAACAGGAAGCCACGTGCATCGACACAGGCGATATGGGTGATATCGGATTCGATATAGCGCTGGATAAAGGCGTCAGACACCATGCGCATCGCCTTGGGATCCTTGAAGATGGGAGTTACATCACGGAACACCACACCGGGTTCAGGCCAGTCATTCAGCGAGCGGATGACGGACTTTACGTAAAACTCATCGTAGGACATAGATTTTCTCCGAGACGGGCAGGCTGTTGATATAACTCAATGCTGCGGATGCAGAATACAGGTGTAATGGGCTCGTTGGGTTACACATTGAGATGGCTACTTCATTGTGCAACTTGGGCACAGTCCTCGGGGACTGTGCCTTTTTTATTTGCAGGCTCGCAGCTTGGTGCCCTGACGCTGTGGCGACCATCAGCACCTGTTGCCCGGCTCAGGAGGTTTTTTCCTTTGACTGCGGGCACTCTTCGTTACGTGCTTCGCCGGACAGGCGGTACATCTCATCCAGATTGGTCAGCTCGACTTCCTTGCCATCTACACGCATCAGTTCCATTTTCTGAAAGCGGGTAAAGATACGGCTGACGGTTTCCACGGCCAGGCCCAGATAGTTACCAATTTCGTTACGGGACATGGACAGACGGAAGTTGGATGCGGAGTAGCCGCGCGTCTTGAAGCGCTGTGACAGCTTGAGCAGGAAGGTGGCAACGCGCTGCTCGGCATTCTTTTTCGACAGCAGCAACATCATCTGCTGATCATCACGCAGTTCCTTGGACATGCTGCGCAGCATCTGACGACGCAGTTCCGGCAGCTGGCCGGACAGGTCATCCAGACGCTCGAACGGAATTTCGCAGACGGTCGTGGTTTCCAGTACCTTGGCGGACATGGGGTAGTTTTCGGCATCGTAGCCGCTCAGGCCAACCAACTCACCCGGGAAATAGAAACCGGTAATCTGTTCTTCACCCTCGTTGGTCAGGGTGTAGCTTTTGATGGAGCCGGCACGGATAGCGTACACCGAGCTGAACGGTTCTCCTTGATGGAACAGGTGCTCGCCTTTCTTGAGCGGGCGGCTCTTGTCGATAATGTCATCCAGACGATCGATCTCGGTCATGTCGAGCGATACTGGCAGGCAGAGCGAGCTGAGGCTGCAGGTTTTGCAGTGAACTTGCGGCAGGCTATGGAGCTTTCCCTGAGATTTCCAATCGGCCATGGGGGGTGTTCCTATTTTGTTGGTGGTTACATCAAGACGGCTATGGCCGCATTATGTAACATTTCCCCCCATGGGTGAAGGTCTGGTGCCGTCAGGCGACGTCTGGTTCAGATAATCCGTGAAAAATTGCGGCTGGGCTGCTGTTTGGGAATGTAGGCATCAAATGCCATGCAGATGCGGCGGATCAGCAGGCGTCCCGCCGCTGTAACCCGAATTTGTTCGTTCGTGGTTTCGATCAGGCCGTCCTGGCTGAACTGATCCAGCTCAGCCAGCTCTTCGGCAAAATACCGGTCGAAGTCCTCACCAAAGGGCGCCATGACAGTGCGTTTGTCGAGCTCAAACTGGCAGATCAGCTGGGTGATCACGGCGCGGCGGATATGGTCGTCGCGACTGAGCGCGACACCGCGCTTGACGGCGTTCTGCTGCTGACTGACGGCCTGGGTGTAAGCGGCTATGTCGTGTTCATTCTGGTAGTAGACATCGCCGATCTGGCTGATGGCGGATACCCCCATGGCAACCAGATCACAGTCGGAGTGGGTGGTGTAACCCTGGAAGTTGCGGTGCAGCTTACCCTCTGCCTGGGCAATGGCCAGTTCGTCATCCGGCTTGGCAAAGTGGTCCATGCCGATATAGACATAACCGGCATCCAGCAGGCGTTGGATACTCTGCTGCAGGATATTCAGCTTGGCCGTCGCGGACGGCAGGTCTTCGGCGCGGATGTGCTTCTGCGAGCGGAAGCGGTCGGGCAGGTGAGCATAGTTGAACACCGACAGCCGGTCCGGGCTCATGTCGATAACGGTATCCAGGGTGCTGGCAAAGCTGTCTTCGCTCTGGTGTGGCAGGCCGTAGATCAGATCCATATTGATCGATTTGAAGCCCAACTCGCGTGAGCGTTGCAGAATGGCAGCGGTCTGTTCGGTGGGTTGCACCCGGTTCACCGCCTTCTGCACTTCCGGGTTGACGTCCTGAACCCCCAGACTGATGCGGTTGAAGCCGATGTCACGCAGCACGCCCAGTGTATCGTGGCTGGCTTCACGCGGGTCGATCTCGATGGAGTAATCCCCCTGATCGTCATCGCGCAGTTTGAATTGGCGTCCCAGCATCTGCATCAGTTCGCGCATCTGCTCGTCACTGATAAAGGTTGGCGTGCCGCCACCCCAGTGCAGCTGGTTGACGATTCTGTCCTGGCTGTACCACTGGCCCAGCTGTTCCATTTCCCGGTACAGGGTATCCAGATAGGGTTGAGCTTTGTTGCGGTTGCGAGTGATCACCTTGTTGCAGGCACAGTAGTAGCAGACGTGGGCACAGAACGGGATATGCACGTACAGCGAAAGTGGCGTCGAGATATCGGTAGTTTCCCGCGCAGTTGCCAACAAGGCTTCCGGTGACAGCGGGCTGTCGAACTGGATAGCGGTCGGGTAGGACGTATAACGGGGGCCGGCCAGATCGTAGCGACGAATCAGGTCCAGATCCCAGCGGATTTCGGTATCTCGTTTCACCACAAAACCTCATGCATAGGTGGTCAGTGGGCAGTATAGCCTGTGCTTATCCTGGCCGGCTTGATAGATGTCAACCGTGATGAATCCAGCCGGCCCAAGGCAGGGTCAGCAGGCCAAACAGGATGACCAGCGCGCCGGCACCCTGACGCACACCGCGATGCTGCAACAGCTGGCGCAGCTTGGTGGCCAGTACGGCGGTTGTCATCATGGCCGGCAGGGTGCCGAGGCCAAACAAAATCATCAGTAGTGCGCTGTTGAGGCTGTCCTGGCTGCTGGTGCCGGCCCAGAGCAGAGTGGTATACACCAGCCCGCAAGGCAGCCAGCCCCAGAGTCCTCCCAGCAGCAGGCATTTCCACAGCCGGTCGGCTGGTAGCAGGGTGCGTGTGAGGGGCTGAATGCGACGCCAGATAATCTGGCCGATGCGCTCCAGATAAGCCGCGCCCTGCCACCACTGGGCAATATACAGGCCCATGATGATCATGATCAGAGCGGCAGCGGTTCTCAGGCCAAGCCCAAGGGTCTGGCCCTGCGCCAGCAGGCTGCCGAACTGGCCAATCATCAGGCCGGCAATGCCGTAGCTGAACAGTCGTCCCAGATTGAAGCCGAGCAGATAGAGTGGGCTTGCCCGGCCACCGGTGCTGATGGCAACGCTGCCGGCAATGCCGCCGCACATGCCGATGCAGTGGGTGCTGCCGGCCAGACCGAACAGAACGGCTGCCAGCGCGGCCGGTATCTCGGTCATGGCTTGTGCTGGCTGCCGGACTTGTCCTGACGTGCGTCATCCGGGATCAGCGCGTCATCATCGTCATACAGAATGCGGTGAGCCGGTGACTCCAGATCATCGAATTGGCCTTGCTTGACGCTCCAGAAGAAGGCCCAGATGGCAACGCTGGCCAGAATGATGGCGATCGGGATAAGCAGATAGATAATATCCATGGTTCAACTCCGCTGACGGGGCTTGATACGAGGCGTGCGGGACAGGCGCATGGCATTGCCCACGACGATCAGGGAACTGGCGGACATGCCGACGGCTGCCATATAGGGCGCGATAAAACCCAGTGCCGCCAGGGGCAGAGCCACCAGGTTATACAGCAGTGCCCAGCTCAGGTTCTCGCGGATGATCAGCCGCGTCTTGCGTGCCAGCATGATACCCAGTGCCAGACGCTGCAGTTCACTGGAGATCAGCACGGCATCGGCACTGGTCTTGGCCAGGTCGGTGGCGCTGCCCATGGCAATGGAGGTGCGCGCGCCGGCCAGTACCGGAATATCGTTGATGCCGTCACCGACCATCACTACATCGGCGCCTTCATCCTGCAGCTGCTTGATGTATGCCAGTTTCTGATCCGGTGACATGCCGCGCTGCACC
>Ga0193959_1001061_pt1 | contig 11135 bp, 12 predicted proteins | sample FB_2_MG_FD_140333 | JGI IMG/M metagenome (GOLD analysis project Ga0193959, IMG submission 140333) | Microbial mat bacterial communities from the Broadkill River, Lewes, Delaware, United States - FB_2_MG | ecosystem: Environmental > Aquatic > Freshwater > River > Microbial mats | place: USA...
AGGCCATTAACTGCGTGCCTATCAATGGCATGGCAATGAGATGACTATTATTATGCAGTTGCCCTAAACGAAAAGCAAAGTCTATATTTTCATCATGTAAGTCTTCTACATTATCACCAAAACGAATATCAAACTGCACACGTGGGTATTGATTACCAAAGGCTGATAACACACTAAAAATACTAGAGCGAGCTAATGCTTTAGACAATGTAATAGAAAGTGTACCACTAATGTCGTTATCCTCGACAAATAGTTCATCTTCAGCTTGCGATATAGATGAAAGTATTGCCTTACAACGAGGGTAAAACCGTTTGCCAGCATCTGTAATTTCAAGTTTTTTATGCGATCGATGAAATAGCTGAACCCGTAAATTGCTCTCAAGCTTAACTAATTGTTTACTAACAGCCGGCGCTGAATAGTTTAAATGCAATGCAGCTTGATTAATACTACCGGTTTCGACGATAGCGACGAATATTTTATAGTGTGTAAGCTTGGACATAACCACTCCATTTCAAAATAACATTTATTCTAGGCTCTGCCTGCCTTAAAGTTACGCAACCATTAACCAAAGGTTTCTTTAATTTAGTATTTAGTTACTTTATAGTCAACTCAAAAAATATCACGAGCAACTAAATAGGTATATGTATGATCGAACTTGCTAAAGCATCTATTATTATTGAAGCACCTATTGACGCAGTCTTTACGTATGTTTCTAATATGGAAAATTATAAAGAGTGGTTTCCTGGTGTTACCTCTATCAGATCGGAAAATAATTTAAATCACAAAGTGGTAGGAAAAACATATACAGAAACCTTATCATTACCAGAAGGTGATATTGATCTAATAATTGAAGTTGACAAATGCGACAGTAATCGACTTTTTTTAACAAAAGGCAATTTCCCCGGTATATTACCCCAAATGAAAATTACTTTCTCTACCAATAATGAAGGCTGTGACATAGACTTACAGTACTACAGCCGCTGCCTTGAATTAACACCGACCAGTGATATTATTATTGCATTAAGAGAAGATTTAAAGGATCGTGCAAAAAAAGGGGTTATTAAATTGAAAGAGATTATGGAACAAAAAAGATTACAATATTAATAGTATTATTGTTGCGCCTAACACGTTATCCTGCCTAGCTATGCACCAAATTAAACGCCATATAATAGTACTGACCGGCCAATAACCGGTTGCTCTACAGCACTGGTATGCCCGCAAATCATTGCGGGCGAAGAATGATTAATTTGGCAATTGATAAACACTAATCGGTGGCACTGGCTGGTCATCTTCATGATCACCAATCATATAAATAAGATCATTATTGATGGCAAAATCACTAGGCTCAGCAATATCAGTCGCATCGATATCATAGACTGCTTCAATACCACCACTAAGGTTCATCTTAACAAACTTAGTAAACGCTTGAGAGACAAAATAAACTGATCCTTGATAGAATTGTACTCCTTGGGCATCATACTCATTAATGCTGCCATCGGTTTCACCGGGGTAGGTAATCGCATGCCGAGAGACTAATTTAAAATCGCTATCGAGTACAAATAATTCATCAACTGCATCAGCGTCGTTACTATCTGAAATCAGATAGTACTGCTGTGTGAGCGCATCATAACCAATACCCGCGTAATCAAATAGCTCGCCCTCTTGATTGCGAAAATCAAGGGTATACTCTTGCGTAAGGCTATACCCGTTAGGATCAGCATCAAATTTCCCCACAACACCAGCATCAGTTATCACTAGTGCAGAAGCTATACTACCAGTAATACCTTCTGTGCAGCCTTGGTTACAATCGACCGTTTCAAACGCTAAGGTTGTTTGAGTCGTAAGCGCAAAATCACTATCGAGCAAAATAATTTCAGCTTGGTCAGTATTGATTAACCATTGATTGCCATCGGGTGAATATATCCCTGATGGCTGCTTGATACTTGGCGGCAATGCAATAGTACGCACGAGTGCTAGCGATGCCTCATCAGCAATAGGGCCTTCACCTGACAATCTATTTTTATCGACAATTAAAAACAGATTATCCTCAGGTGAACTCGTGCTTACTAAAGCACGGCCATCGGGTGCAAAACTCACATCGTTAAATTCAGTGCCTTGCGGAAAACCCGTTATATTCCAGCCATCGACTACTGTAAACGCACCATTTTTTGCCTCTAATGCAATCAAAGCGTGTTGTGTATCTTGCTCTCCTAAAAGGATCACCTGCTCATCATTAATCGCAATACCCTTAATAATTACTTCACCAAACAATTGAATATATACCCACTGTTCAGTCTCGATATCAAACTTTAATAGCGCATGGCCCTTATTATCATAAGCCCATACAATCTGTTGAGCCTCATCAATAGCAACCTCGGTTAATTCGCTTTCAAAAGGCGCTATCCAATAATTTAGCGGTGTACCATCAGGTGCATTTTGCACTAGTTGATCATCGCCATTAACAACCCAAACAGCCTCGTCGCTCTGATCAAAATCCAGTGCTTGTAAGTGTGCATCAGGCACACTGACAGCGGCGGTATAATCCAGCGACTGTGTCGTTGTATCGACAACCCCTAGTGAAACGCCTGTTTGCAATACACTAAGTGCTGGCCCGTTAACATCAACAGCGGTGATACTATTTAATGGCTCGACATTATCGGCATAACCAATATATTTACCAATGGGGAAATCTTCCTCTAAGGTTTGGCCATTATCAGGCAGGTCCAATTTCAGTGAAGCTAAGCGCGTATCGTAACACGCACTTAGCACACCGGCGGCTAACATAATTGAAAATAGTTTTTTTCGATTCATCATTTACTCACTCATGTTTAAATAATCATCGTGAGTATATGAGCTTACTTGTCAAAAAATTGTGAATGACTATAACGTATGTTTTTCAAGCGCCACTACTGTGTGTTACTAAGCGATTAAATAGCGCTTTTGCCGCATGCTCATAAATAGATTTTTTAATGTCTATTTCTGCTTGTTGGCTTTTGCCATTGCGATTGATCATTCGACTAAGGAATTGATGCTCAACAGGTTCGGGCTGAAACATTTCCCACTGGCCAGAGGCAACATCAATAACCGCAAACTTAAGCACTACACGCATTTGGGTCTTTTCATCGGCCAAAGGCCAACCCACGAGAGGAATCCACGAGATATTTTTAGCCTGTAGATCTTGCTTTGCAGACTCAATAACACCCCAATAAACCACGACAATATCCCGCCCTCCCGTTGCCGCCGTGTAGCGCAGTACATTATTTAAATGACTGTCTACATAATCGCGACTATCACCACTGAGTGTTGATACATCCCAGTATTTCGACATACTGCTGACCATCTCACTATCGGGAAACCTCGCCCCAGACTGTAATAGTAATACCCGACTATTAGCGTGCAAACTAAAAGGTTTTTTCTCTGTTAACGATTGCGCAATCACTGCCTCGTCAAACTTACTCTTAGCACCAATACCAATGACCGCCAACTCATTTAATTCTTTTGAAACCACAGGTTCGCCATTATGATGCCGACTGTGCCCCTGCACCCGGTTATAGCCCGAATCAGAAATTGATGTGCTCGCACAACCACTCAACACAGATACTACCAATATAACCATTACAACTGCTTTAATCATGATAACGCCTCTTTACAGTACTCAATATAATGACGAGCATTATGCAGGAATAACACAGACCAACCCATTAAACAGTGACAAGTAATATATATTATAAATCATATAGTTACAGAAAAATTGTCATTTTAATATGTAATATTGACCCCTAAAATATAAGGCGCTAAGCTAGTCTTTTAAACACTGGGTAGTAAAATGACCTCACCTTACAACAGAATCAACAGATTGCGCCGCCAGGGGCTAACATGGGATGCACTAGGCCGAGCCCTCGCCGCCGCCCTACCCTCGAAAAAATCGGTCATAGCGCGCAACACCTTGCGCTCTGTGCACAATGTGCCCCACTACAAACCCGGTAAAGAGCTGGTAGTGGCGATTAACAAAGTACACGATCACTACAACCCGAGTTGCTTTTCCCCCGGAGTGAATGCATTAATGAATGTCTGTAGAGAGTTAATGCGCAAGTGCCGCCAAGAGCCACTCGCACGAGAACACCTTGAAAGCTTAGCACTTCACATCGAAGAGCAACTCGATCAATGGCAACTACCCAAGTTGATCGCCTGTAGACTTTACTGGATATTGGGTAACATCAATCAATTTAACATGCGCCAAGCACGTATTAAGCAAGCACCTTTAGCCAGTATTCATGCCCAACAAGCCTGTGCTGTGCACTGTTACCAATCGGCCATTAGTGCTCTTGATCCGGCCACATATCCCATGGAACATTATAAGCTACAGCATAATATTGTTGTCTGTTACATTAATGCCGTCGAGGAAAAACAACGCAACATTAATCGATCACTAGCCACTCAACTAGCGAGTATTGCGTATATAGAGGCCACCGAACAAGTACTAAAAACCGAGCCATTTCAATGGGAGGCCGCCAGAAATGGGCTTTTATACGCAAACATTATCGAAGATAGACGCGCTATTGCTTATTTTTTCGAGGCACTTATCATGGCCAACCAACATTTTATCGACCTTGATTACAAACCATTAGGAAGTGATTCACTACTTGATGATCCAAGCTTAACATGGGCAGTTCAGCAAGTACTCACACCCACACTCGTACAAACAATCATTGATGTTGTTAAACGAAAACAGCCGCTCTCAAATAAAAAATAACCGTGTGACAGGAGTTATGATGATAAAGATAAAGCAGTACCGAAGCATTATTATAGCCGCCTTAATATGTTTAGGCGGGTGCAGTACAACAACGCTCCCCAGTACACCACAACAACAGACTGTTGAGCACTGTAGCGCACCTGAAAAAAATACTGACAACGATAACTGCAAAGATAATGAGTTAATCAGCGACCCTGATACTCTCGATTAATCACCCACCAAGTATGTACACTTACAATAGATAACACCAATATATACTGGGGCTAATAAATTATTTGGCAACCACACCATGTATTTATCAAAGCCCCTTTTTGAGCACTTAGACAACGCAGTGCTTAAGTATTTTCTGGCAATGTAATATTAAGCTCTAATACGGAGCAATCGTTATTATTATCTAACGTAACATTGACATCATCGAGATCAATTTCAACATACTTTTGAATCACTGCTAAAATTTCTTTTTGCATCTTAGGCAAATAATCAGGCTGCTGACGCTTGCTGCGCTCGTGAGCAACAATAATCTGTAAACGCTCTTTTGCTACCGATGCCGTATTTTTTTTATCCTTTTTGATAAAGTAATCAAAAATGCTCATTACTTTGCTCCTAATAATCGTTTTAGAAATCCTTTCTTTTGCTCTTCAAGAAAACGGTGGTCACGCTCTTCACCTAGCAGGCGAGAAATAGCATCACTGTATGCCTGCCCGGCCTCTGACTCATTATTTAAAATAACCGGCTCACCTTGGTTAGAGGCTTTCAATACCGCTTCTGACTCAGGAATAACCCCGAGCAATTTGATCGCCAAAATATCTTCTACATCCGCCACACTGAGCATTTCGCCAGCATTAACACGTGCAGGATTGTAACGAGTAATTACCAAGTGTTCTTTCACCGGCTCTAAACCTTCCTCAGCGCGGCGTGATTTACTTTGTAAGATACCCAAAATACGGTCGGAATCACGCACAGAAGATACTTCTGGGTTAGTCACCACAATCGCTTCATCGGCAAAATATAAGGCCATCAACGCGCCCTTTTCGATACCCGCAGGCGAATCACAGATAATATACTCAAAGTCATCTGCAAGCTCATCGAGCACACGCTTAACACCCTCTTGGCTTAACGCATCTTTATCACGCGTTTGAGATGCCGGTAAAATAAATAAATTCTCGACACGCTTATCTTTGATCATCGTTTGCTTAAGGTTTGATTCGCCATTAATGACATTCACAAAGTCATATACAACGCGGCGTTCACACCCCATAATTAAATCCAGATTGCGCAACCCCACATCAAAATCAATAATGATCGTTTTGTGGCCGCGTAGCGCGAGCCCCGTCCCGATAGCGGCACTTGTCGTTGTTTTACCAACACCGCCTTTACCTGAAGTGACTACAATAATTTTAGCCAATGACTATACTCCTGTTAATTAAGGGGTTTAATAATAAGATAGTGTAAATAAATTACGTTAATAGCGTTGTGATTAAACGCTCACCGTCAAGAGAAACCTGTACTGCCTGATTTTTTAATGATTCATCCAGACTATCACTCAATAAAAAGTTACCTGCAATAGCGAGCAACTCCGCACTCATCTGTCGACAGAAAATACGAGCATTGGTATCGCCCTTAACACCCGCTAACGCCCGACCTCGCAAAGCACCATAAACATGAATATTGCCATCAGCAATGACCTCTGAGCCTTCACTCACCTGTGCCAATACGATTAAATCAGTGCCTTCAGCATAGACCTGCTGGCCTGAGCGCACAGGGCGTGTAATTACTTTGCTCGGGCGAGAAATAAGCCTTTCTTCGGTGACAGTCTGTGTCACTATGGTTTCTTTTTCAGGTTGTTCCAATTGAATATCTTTGCTACTAGAGGCCAACACAGGCAAAGCCAATTGCTGCACCTCCATCGCCTCGTGAACATTCTTATAAGCCATTGGCCGCAAACCAATATTGCGACAATGGGTAATAAGCGCGGATAAATCAATGGCAATATTATCGGGATGAATATCACCAAGATCGATTACAATAGGAGACTGATAGAAAAATTGCGGCGCTTGATCGACCTTCTCCGCAAGCTGATCAAATAACAAACTGCTCGATAATCGATCAACATGCAGCGCTATAACGGTCAGCGTTGTACCCGTCAGTTTAATACTCTCGTCACTCATAAGGGGCGGTATACCTATTGGCTTAGTCATTATAGGCAGCATTATCGGCTAAGTGGCGCCTTAGTCAAGTGGCAACACAATGAATAGCCCAAATAACAAGGGTTTTACAGTGTACGTCGCAATCAACGCAACACCGTATTACATCAATCATCGGCACAGAAAGCACGCCTATCTACAATAGCGCCATTCGTAGAATAGCCGCCAAAAGATTGGCCTAGTCGATACCGCCTATAGTGGTAGTAATAGCAATATTGTTGCACTGGAGCAGCCACCCCATTGCTAGCAAACACATTGCATACCTATACCACCTCAAACACACTACAACAGTACTGCCACAACAGAAAACAAGAACAAAAAATTACTTTATTAAATATACTTGCCATACACCAGCAACGGCGTATTTTCATTATAATAGCGCCTATCAAAAACCCTACATCTAAGCTGGCATTTAATAAAATAGCGTACTTTATTTTACAAAAAAATGACATTTATTTATTCTTTTAAGAACACACATTATTACTTAATGTTAGTATCACCTCCCCGAAAATAAGACCACTTATACAATTGGCGCATTTGATTATAATGTTAGAACATTACTGTTATTAAAATAATAACGCACTATAAACAATTAAATATTTATTAACCGTTAAAAAGGAACTCCTATGAAAAAAATGATCCACAAAACCCTTATAATAAGTCTACTTTCACTATTTGCATCAGCTTATGCAAGTGCAGAACCCGCTTTTCATGAGGTATTATCAAAAAGTCCCTTAATGGCAAAACATCTCTACAGCAATCAAATACAACAAGAGTCTAAAGTGTCAGACGGCGTTATTTATACTCGCCAACATCCAGGGGGCGAAACAGAAGGGGGTTTTGCACAAGTATTGCAGCAAACACTATCAAAGTATGACGCGAAACTTGCAAAAGAAATAAATGCTTACTGGACATTCCAGATTCGATTAGCGCGTAAAAACACAGGATCAAAATGGCATAAATACGCCAAAAGCTTGCCCACAGGTGTGCAAACCATTAAACGCCGCAAGCCATCACGCTGGATGAGCGAACGAGTCACCAGCTGGTCTGATACTCAAGAATTTAAAGTATTGGTGTACTAACAAGGTTTTTGAAAATAACCGTGTCGCTACCCATTGGGCCGTAAGTATAAAAATACTCACGGCTTTTAAAAATATATATTACAATTCATAATGTTATAGTACCCGATACAGCATACTGCACACCAATACTCGACTATCAACCAGATACCTATACACATCACAAAAAAAAGGTTTACAATAGTCTGAGCACCTTAAATCCTACGACTAATCTGTAACTAGTAGTTATTAACTATTAACTATTAGTTACTTTTAGCAGCTGCTTTACCAACAAGTAGTTACCTTACCAACAAGTAGTTACTTTACCAACTAACAGCTAGGCTACTAACTAGTTAGCAAATGCTATAGTATTGTTGAATACATTGTCGCTGCATTGCAACGACAATGTATTCAGAAAAACAAAGCCAGTCTCTATATTATAGAGCCTTATTACAGAACCTTCATGATAACATCGACAAGTACATCTATAGCTACACCCATGACTACAACCATGACTACAACCACATCTATCCAGCAGGACCGCCCACCCTATGATTAGCAACTTAAGTAATGCTATAAATCAATTTTATCTAAAAAATAAAAAAATCTCTTTATTGCGTGTGCTTAACACTGAAAAAATAACACCGAGAGTACAGCGTATTCACTTTTATTGCGAAGATATAGAACAATACAATCACTCAGAAAAACTGCATATACGGCTTATATTACCTCCTGAAAAAGTAGCCGCTAAAGACTGGCTAAACACCCCTGCAAACACCAAATTAAAGAAACTAACTGACAATTACTGCATCAAACGATATACGATTCGACAGATAGACACACAGCAACAACGTATTACTATAGATTTCGTATTACATACAGCATCGATATTTTGCCCTGGTGCTGATTGGGCAGCACACGCAAGTGAGGGCTTTACCATTGGAATGATTGGCCCTGGCGTTAGTGATATAAAAACGGCAGATTGGTACGTTCTCGCAGGTGACGAAACCGCACTACCTGCTATAGGGCGAACGCTCGAATCACTCGACCACAATGCTACCGGTGAGATTTTTATAGAGGTACATAACAAAGACGAAAAACAAAACCTGCTGCACCCTGACACACTTAATATTCACTGGCTATATCGAAATGGTATCGATGCTAAAAACAGCTTATTACTTTATAACGCAATTGAACAACTGAAACTAAAACCAGAAGCTTGCAATCCGTTTATATGGGTTGCCGGGGAAGTAGGTGTTTGCAATAAAATACGCACAATGGCAAAAAGAAAATTTACTCTCGATAAAAAACGTGTGCAAATAGCTGGACATTGGCAATAAATGATCAACAACACAGCAAGCACTATTATACTTACCTGCACACTAGGCACAAAAACATTAATTAACCACCCAAAACAGCCACATTAAAACCTATGTTATCTTAATATCATTTCCCATTAAAAAAATTTGCCATTTTTCTTTAGGTATATCTTTGAAAATAATATCATAGCTTTCATTATCAATCATACTGCCTGCAATATCGCGTATAAATATTTTCTCAATTTGCCGAGGATATTTAGCCGCAATATCAGCGTACACCCGTGCATCTTGCTCACCACTATCGCCCACCAAGAAAAAAGAATGTTGAGGATAATGATTCAAAATATGCTCAATAACTATCGGCTTTGTTTTGGTTCCTTTTTTAAACAAATTGAACAATGTTTTATCTTTTAAACGTATTTTTTTAAGGCGTAATGTTGCCCAAGGAAAGTTATATTTTTCTAAAAACTCGCAGAGGGGAAAATACAGATGCCACGGTGATGATGAAACAAAATGGAACTGAAAACCTAGTTGGTGTAATTGTTGGTATAGTGTAGACATACCAGCCACCGGCGAAAAATCATTAAAGAATGTATTATTCAACAAAGCTTTAGTTTCAGTAACCTGTGACACTTTTACTGTATCGTCAATATCACTAATAACTGACCGACCAACAGGAGAGATTAATAAAGATTCACCAGAAAAAACCCTTGTATCGCCATCTTGCATTTTCGCGTTAAAACGAAGCATATGCGGTCTTGCGGTTACAGAAGCGACTGGAAGTGTTAGCACTGCTTCAATATGTCCATTTTTTTTTGACTTTGGCAACAGGTATTCAGTATCACCCAGTGTAATAACAACACGCCTGCCACGTTTATTATCAGCCAGTAATAAATTGACTCGATCATCAATACTCTTGCTATTTTTATCGCTAGCAACTAAACCATACTTTTTTTTAAGTAATGTTAAAAATGCGTGTTTTCGAGCATAGCTCTGTTGGGGTTTATAAATCCATGCATGAATAGGCACATGCCATGCTTCACCATTTTCGCTTAACCAGGCACTGGTTCGAAAAAAAACAAGATGCTCGTTAGCACGCACATGACTATAAGTTGCTTTTTTTCGATTGACAATAGACATTATATAAAGCGGCCCCTACTCTCCTGCAACGGTAAAACAATTCGCCCAAAGGGCTCAATCACTGCACTAATAAATGGCGCTATCATTTCACTCATATGGTTAACTAATATGCAAAGTCATAAAATAGACATCAATCAAGAGCAAACACTAATAACGTAATCGTCACCTCTTTTACTGTTGGTGCGATATTAATTATTATTACTCTACGGATGGTCATAGTTGTCGACACTAGCCCTGCCGCATCACCCACTATACTATTCACATTTAATAGCTTTGTCAGCCCAGCACTGGCAAATCCATGCCCAAACTTGCCCCCTTGGAGTACTGACATTATTCCCCCAACAGCCCCGTGCCCTAGCGCTTTAAAAGGGGCATCCCACCCCGAGCCACCTATTGCAGCAAAGGCGGCACCTGAAATAGCACCTAGCAATGCCCCTTTAAAGATATTACCGCCATTGGCCGCCGCACCAGCGGCACCCGAGGCTGCGCCAATTATCACGCCTTGCCAAGGCCCCGTACACACACCACAGTAGGCTGCTAGCACGACTGAGACTATAAGCCCCCACAAAGGGCCTCGCCTCATTCCACAACCCTTTAACCGCACGGGCATTTTTAAACACAAACCCGCTGGGGTCGGTGGCATTGAGGGGGTTGTTCACTA
>Ga0193959_1001062_pt1 | contig 11132 bp, 9 predicted proteins | sample FB_2_MG_FD_140333 | JGI IMG/M metagenome (GOLD analysis project Ga0193959, IMG submission 140333) | Microbial mat bacterial communities from the Broadkill River, Lewes, Delaware, United States - FB_2_MG | ecosystem: Environmental > Aquatic > Freshwater > River > Microbial mats | place: USA...
AATTTAGAAATTCCATTGCAATACCCGATCCAAGGCGCGACCTAGAGGCAATAGCTTTTCTGGATATTGCTGATTTTTAACGATCTCTTCAGTTAAAGCATCCACTACTGGGTCATCCACACCCGCAGTGTTGTAGGTGGAATCCATATAATTTGAGTTCCAGATAATCATTAGATTTGGGCTAGGATATGGATTGGCTGAATAGGGTGACGAAAGCATATCGAAATCACGGTCACGCAGACGCTTAATATATTGGGTTGTATCTACCGTACGAATTTTCATCGCGATTCCCATGCGTTTCAAATTCTTTTGCATCGGAATGGCGATACGCTCCGTTGTCGGACTATAAACTAAGAACTCAAACGCCAAAGGCTGACCTGTTTCAACATTAGTCATCACTTTGTTTTTAAGTTCCCAACCAGCCTCTTTAAGCAATTTAAATGCACTGCGCATTTGCGTACGAATACGCCCCGAACCATCTGTTACTGGAGGTTGATATTCTTGGGTAAAGACGCGCTCAGGGATCTGCTCTTTATACTGATTTAAGATACTGATCTCTTCTTCGCCAGGTAAACCTAATGCCTCGTAATCCGTATTTTGAAAATAGCTACGGGTGCGCGAATACTGCCCATAGAACATATTGCTATTCATCCATTCAAAGTCCATCGCATAGTTCAGCGCTTCTCGAACTTTAGGATCTTTAAAAAACTCACGTTGAGTATTAAAAACAAATGCCTGCGTCGACTCTGGCTTATGATGTTGTATTTCTTCTTTAACGATAAAGCCTTTGTCAAAGTTTTGTCCGGTATAAGAGTTCGCCCAAAACTTCGCGGAACTTTCTAAACGGAAATCAAACTCACCGGCTTTAAACGCCTCTAACATCACCGTATCATCGCGGTAGTAGTCATACTGTGTTTGTTTGAAGTTATGTCGACCAATATTGACCGGTAGATCTTTTGCCCAGTAATCTTCCACCAATGAATACGTAACTGTTTGACCAACTTTGAAGTCAGTGATTTGATAAGCAGCACTGCCGACCGGCGGTTGAGATAGTGGCTCTGAGAAGCTTTTATCTTGCCAAAAGTGTTTCGGCAATACTCGAGTCGATTGAGCAAAACTGAACAGTTTTTCACGATTAGGCGTTGCCATCTCGATGCGAACTAGGTGATCATTTTCTGCTATTACTGATTTGATGTCTTGATAATACACGCGGTACTGTGGCACGCCTTCCGTCATGAATTTCTCAAAACTAAATACTACATCGTGTGCCGTAATTGGTTGACCATCATGGAATCGGGCTTTGGGATTGATCTCCACTTCCATCCAAGTGTAATCATCAGAGTAACGAACTTTCTGCGCGATAAGAGGATAGTAGGCATCGATTTCATCACTTGGGCTGAACATGAGCGTATCGTATAGCTCACCAGCACCTTGCGCAGAGACTCCGCGCGATGCAAATCGATTAAAATTATCGTAAGTGCCCACTACGCCATAAGTGATCTTGCCAAATTTTGGCGCATTAGGATTCACATAATCAAAATGGGTGAAATTTTCTGGGTATTTGGCTGTACCAAATCCAACAAGAGAGGTGCTTTCAATCACAGCTGAAAGCGCTGTAGAACTGACAAGCGTTAATACGCTTCCTATAACTAGGCGTTGAAACATCCCCATGGCTACTCCCTTAGCGTTTTATTCTATTTTTATAATTCAATTACTTGAGTAAGTATATACCGAAAAATCCGTTCGGACATAAATCATACAATCGCTATTGTTTATAATTTTATTACTTAAAGCAGAAAAACAACAAACCCGCATTTAGCGGGCTTGTATCGAGCAAACTTACAGCATCTCTTTGGCTATTAAGTGGAGAAGAAATGTCTCACGCTCAATGCTCATACCTTTCTTAGGGCTTTCTGCCATGGTTTTTTCATTATGAGCAATGGCATCATGAATATTGAGCCAAATCGGCTTCATGCCATTTTTAACTTCATAATCTTCATAGGCGGTTTCGCCCAGTTCACGGTCGATTTTACAGGTGTAACAATAAGACGTCATATGCATAATGTCGGCATCATCCTTGTACCAAGGACGAAATTCTTCAAAAATGCCGAATGGCTTAATATTATGAATATTCTGTGCACCCGTTTCTTCTTCCAGCTCTCGTACTAACCCGGCAATCACATCTTCGCCTTCATCTAAACCACCACCTGGAATGGTATAATCATGATAGCGCTCGGTATAAAGCAGTAAAATGTCTTCGCCATCGATAACAATAGCTCTAGCGGCTTTGCGTTGAAAAACGGTTTTATCGTCTAGGTGATCGATATCTGGGTGAATGGTTGTTTTTAGATGTCTCATTATTACTACTGATAGTCCAGAAAGGCGGCGATACTATCATATTACGGATTAACGAGCGACCAACTCAGTCGATGCAAAAGCACAAAAAAAGGCTCTCATAAGAGAGCCTGATTGTTATTTACGTAATGCGTTAAGTTTTGCCTGCGCAATACCATAAATGGTATTGATGGGGTAACTCCCCTCTTCACTTGGCATCCCAGCTGGTTTCCCTGAGAAAATTTCTATCGCTTCCGTGACGTGGTCAATCCCCCATATATTGAATTCACCTTTCTCGACAGCTTTAACTACGTCGGGACGTAACATTAAATTATGCATATTAGAACGTGGAATAATCACTCCTTGCTCTGACGTTCTGCCTTTAATGCCACAAACATCAAAGAAGCCTTCGATCTTCTCATTCACCCCCCCAATCGGTTGTGATTCTCCAAACTGGTTCATTGAGCCTGTAATGGCAATATCTTGTCGATTAGGTTGTTTAGAAAACGCAGAGACTACTGCACAGAACTCTGCCATGCTGGCACTGTCACCATCCACTCCACCATAGGATTGTTCAAATGTGATGGTGGTCGTCAGCGGTACTTTTGCCGTTCTGCCAAATACTGAAGAAAGGTAGGCGGTTAATATCATCACCCCTTTTGAGTGAATACTGCCGCCTAAATCAACACTGCGTTCAATATCAATCACATCACCATCACCATAGCAAGTTGTCGCGGTAATACGATTGGGCGCGCCAAACATATACTCATTGGTGCTCAGAACCGATAGTGCATTCACTTGACCCACAGCCATACCTTCAGTACGAATTAATGTCGTGCCGTTAATAAAGCCTTCCATCACCGCATCTCTTAATCGACTCACGCGTAACTCTTGGTTCGACAACGCCTCCTCAACATGACTTGCTCGGATCATATTTGAGTTAGCTTGCTTCGCCACATAGTTTGATTCACGTAGTAAATTGGCAATGTTTGCCGAGTGCAGTGACAATTTATTTTGATCACCAGCCAACCTTGAGCTGTGTTCAATAACACGCGCAATGGCTTTACGATCACAATGCAGCATATTGTTGTCATGGATGACACTCGAGATAAACCTTGCGTAGTGCAATTCTGAATCTGAAGTACGTTTCATCTCATCTTCAAAATCGGCAGTTACTCGAAATAGTTCACTAAACTCCGGATCATAATGCTGCAGCAATTGATAAGTGCGGTAGTCACCAAACAAAATTATTTTAACATCAAGCGGAATTGGCTCTGGATCAAGTGACACTGCACCGGTAAGCGTTAACTCTTTCTCAAGTGACGTAAAACTCAGTTGGCGTGAACGCAAAGCCCGTTTTAAACCATCCCACACATAAGGCTGCTCTAACACTTTTTGAGCATCCATTAGCAATACGCCGCCATTAGCTTTGTGTAAACTCCCTGCTCGAATCAGTGAGAAATCCGTAAAAACGGTGCCTTTATAAGTCGCAGTTTCAATATAACCAAATAAGCTGTGATAGTTTGGGTTCTCTTCCACCACAACCGGGAACTCACAAGCCTTACGGTTAACCAAAATGTTTACTTTATACCGACGTGGTAATTTTTTATCCAAAGATGCGGCAGCTATTTCGGCTTGTTCATTGCCTTGTTCTAAAAATATTTCCGCATTTTCAACAATATCTTTCTGTAACTCGGTGAGATAGGTTTTAATTTCAGGGAACTGCGAGTAATCCTCTTTCAACTGCTTAATAAAATAGGCAATGACATCCAGTGTCACATCATCATTTAGCTTCTTAATTTTCTCACTAAAAGTCTCTTCCCACTCGGTTAGTTCTCTAACCATATTGCGCAGTTTGACTTCAAGCTCATCAATAATTTTGCCAAATTGCTCCTGCTCTTTAACCGATAACTGATCGAAGCTTTCTTCCGTATGTAGCTCTTCCCCATCCATGGCGATAAACTGATAGTCGCCTTGAGTCGTCATAGTTAAGCTGATACTTTTCTCTTGCGCTTCTTTGCTAATCGATTCAAGTTCAAGCGCTTGCTTTTGCGCTAACTGTGATTTCAGTTTCTCCGCTCGACTAATATAAAGCTCATTATCAAATGCCAATGGCATCGCGATAACGAGTTTAGCGATCATTTTTTCAATGTCGTGCTTAAAACCTTTGCCAACGCCGCAAGGCAATTTAAGCACTTTTGGTGTTCTATTGTTATGGAAGTCAGAAACATAACACCAGTCGTACAAATCCGAGACATTCGTTTTATGCCGATGTAGATAACGCAAAATCATGGTGCGTTTACCTAACCCATTTTGACCAATGGCATAAATGTTATAGCCCTTCTCTTTGATCGACATAGCAAATTCAACGGCTTTTTGCGCGCGTTCCTGCCCCACGATTTCATCGATTGGCGGCAAATCTTTGGTCGATTTGCTAGGCAACTGATCCAGCTCAGTTGCATGGTAAAGTTGACTAGCCACTAGCTTTTCTATCGTCATCTTCATTTCCTTATCGCTGCGCATGTCCTAATTCACAGTGTAGTTTAATTCCATTTACATTTTAGTGACTTAGGCTGTAATCAGGTTTGATAGCTCAAATAACAACCAACCCCCATGCTAATAATTTATATTTGCAATTGATACTCATTTGCATTTAAATATCACTCGTTCACTTTTAATGTAAGTACGATTGTTCGTAAGGAGTTAATTAGAATGGATCTAGAACAGTGTTGGAATCACTATCGAAAAGCAGAGCAATTGCTTGAACAAGGACATTGGTCCGAAGCTCAATTTCTCTATGATCAGGTACTTGTCCACATGCCAAGCCATATTCATGCTGCAGTGTTTAACGACGACACCAAACCCTGTCAATTTGTTTGCTTAATTACTGTTTATCGTGATGCCGCTGTTTCTCAATCACAGATACTAAACCGCGTGGGTCAATATCAAGCCGCCTTCAATTGCTTAAATCAAGCCTATGGGTTACTACAATTTATCTCAATTGAGCAATGCGAAATAGTTAATGCCACAGAGCACCTACTCTCGCAAAGCAGTAATGATTTGCTTAACCATATTGGCGCCTTTTGCTCTTCACAACGAAGCGCGCATTGGATGTTTGAATTTGAGTTACTCCAGAAAGCACAACACTATTTCGATACGTTAAAATGCGCCCAACAAATGCCTTTTCAGACACCGGTGATGAATTGAGAAAACATACAAGCTCTCACGATTACCCAGCTCTCAGTGCGAGATTAAAAGTAATGAGCGTTTTCTAAATAGCGCGCCTTAATATGCTCTATCAACAGCTTTACCTTTTTAGGCGGTTGGCGAGTGAAGGGATACACGGCATAAATGCCCAGACGTTTACCCACTTGCTCGGGAAACAAGTCAATTAACTCTCCACTGTTTAGATCATGATAGACCAAGCAACGTGGCATATAAGCAATACCGTACCCACCTAGTGCCGCTTTGCGTAACGCAGTTGCATTATCAGTAGAGAAGTTCCCCGAGACACGGATAATCTTATTGCGTTTATTTCCTTTAAACTCCCACTCGCTGGCACCCGTCGTTTGGTAAGCATATTGCAAGCAATTGTGATTCAATAAGTCATCGGGGGTTTGTGGTTTACTGTACCTTGCAATATATTCAGGCGATGCACATACCACCCATTGGGAGTCAATAATGTGCCTTGCAATCAGGCTTGAGTCTTCTAAATACCCAGTGCGAATCACCAAGTCATAGCCCCCATCAACTAAATCAACAAAGCGGTTGTCTAGCGACATATCAACCGTTAATCCGGGGTGTAAATTGCAAAACTCCGCAACGGCCTGAGCTAACAATAAGTCACCTGAAATAGTCGGAACTGACATTTTTATGTGGCCAGTCACTCTCTCACCAAATCCGGAAACTGAATCTACCGCTTCTTGAGTGGCTTGCTTCACATTTTTAGCACCCTGTAACAAAGCTCGTCCAGCTTCCGTTAGAGTCAATTTTCGTGTAGTTCGATAGAGTAATTGGACACCAGCCTGCTCTTCTAAACGCGCAATTCTCTTGCTAACCACTGAGTTTGTAAGATTATTTTGCTCCGCTACCTTACTGAAACTGCCAAGTTCAAAAACTTGAGAAAACAAAATTAAATCATCAGCACGCATCTAATTACACCATTTTTGGAACTAATAATTTTCATTATCTCTCTATATCAACAAAAAATAAAGCGTAAGATTCACACCTAGTTAACAATAAACCTACAAATATTCTAATAAGAAACAATCGTCAGCTTTTGTTTGTTCTGCCCGAGAAAGGAAGTACTCAATGAATGAAACACTCTTAGCACTTGTCGCTTTTTCACCGATATTGGTGGCAGCGATTCTTCTTGTTGGTCTTGATTGGCCAGCAAAACGCGCGATGCCCGTCGCGTTTGGTTTAACCGTCGCCATCGCCATCATATTCTGGGACATGTCAACAACGCGAGTCATAGCCTCTATTTTCCAAGGATTGGGGATCACCGTCTCTGTTCTTTGGATCGTATTTGGTGCCATCTTTTTACTAAACACTCTTAAACACACTGGTGCTATTACGACCATACGCAATGGCTTTACCGACATCTCTGAAGATCGCCGTGTACAAGCCATTATTATCGCATGGTGCTTTGGTTCTTTCATTGAAGGCGCTTCAGGCTTCGGTACACCTGCTGCTATTGCCGCGCCTTTGCTCGTTGCGATTGGTTTTCCAGCCCTAGCCGCTGTTTTAATGGGCATGATGATTCAATCTACTCCCGTTTCATTTGGCGCAGTGGGTACACCCATCATTGTTGGAGTAAACAAAGGTTTAGATACTCACATGATAGGTAATGCTCTAGTCGAAAACGGCTCGAGTTGGGATGTCTACCTGCAACAAATTACCTCTAGCGTTGCGCTAATCCACGCTTGTGTTGGCACGCTTATCCCAGTGCTTATGGCCATGATGCTAACCCGATTCTTTGGCAAGAATAAAAGCTGGCGCGAAGGTTTAGATATTCTACCGTTCGCGCTATTCGCAGGCGTCGCGTTTACCATTCCTTACGCTTTAACTGGGGTATTTCTTGGCGCGGAATTCCCATCTCTAATTGGTGGTTTGTTTGGCTTAGCTATCGTTGTCTCAGCGGCGAAGAAAGGCTTCTTAGTTCCAAAAACTAAGTGGGATTTCGAATCAGAAGATAAATGGCCCACCGAGTGGTTAGGGTCACTAAAAATCGAGTTGAATACTAATACCGCCAAACCAATGAGCCTAACTCGAGCATGGGCACCGTATGTCTTACTAGCCGTTGTGTTAGTCGCGAGCCGCGTTAGTACCCAATTTAAAGCAATGTTAACGAGTGTGAGTCTGTCATTTAGCAATATTCTTGGTGAAGTCGGAATCAGCACGGCAATTCAACCGCTCTATTTGCCTGGTGGGATTTTGGTCTTTGTTGCTCTTGTCGCTGTTCTACTGCAAGCGAAAAGTATCAAACCGCTTGGCGCAGCTTTTGCTGAATCAAGTAAAACTCTAGTTGGTGCCGGCTTTGTTTTGCTTTTCACCATCCCAATGGTACGTATATTTATTAACTCTGGCATTAACGGTGCCGACCTTGCCAGTATGCCTGTTACCACAGCAAACTTCGCCGCGAGTACAGTTGGTAGTGCCTTCCCAGCGTTAAGCGCTACTGTCGGCGCTTTAGGAGCATTTATTGCTGGTTCGAATACGGTTTCCAACATGATGTTCAGTCAATTCCAATTTGAAGTAGCCCAAACACTTACTATCTCTAGTGTAGTGGTTGTCGCACTGCAAGCTGTTGGTGCCGCCGCTGGTAATATGATTGCGATTCACAACGTCGTTGCTGCCTCTGCAACAGTAGGTCTACTAGGAAGAGAAGGCGCGACACTGCGTAAAACCGTTATCCCAACGTTCTACTATTTAGTGATGACAGGAATCATTGGTTTAGTGATTATCTATGGATTCGAATTTAGCGATGTATTAATGAAGTAAACCACAATAGCGAGTACAGCCTTAGAAACTTTAATCTAGATAAACGTACCAGCTACACCACTTTTGGCGTTGATGTTCATTCTGTCCGACAAGACTGCGATTACGCTTCTGCTGATCGTTCCCTCACGAACATCAACGCCAAATTCTCGACAAATCAATGTCAAAAATGACAAATCGCATCGTTTCTTTAGTCGAAACCTGCCATTATAAACTCGCAAGTTAGACGTAATGGAGGGCTGCTATGAAGATCATTATTTTACATGGGTTATATATGCATGGTTTAGTTATGCAGCCTTTGAGCCATAAGCTACGTAAGTTAGGCTACCAAACCCAAGTGATCACCTACAATACACTCGCGATTGAGAAACAACGCGTTTTTCAAAAAATTGACCACGCTTTATCGTCCGATTGCACCAATGTACTGGTTGGACATAGCCTTGGGGGGCTAATCATCAAAGGTTACTTAGCGGCCAAACAACCCAATCTTGAGACCGTTAGCCATGTAATAACGATTGGTACCCCGATCAAAGGAGCCTCTATTGTCCATCGAATTAGAGAGTTGGGTATCGATGCCATACTAGGCAATTCACCTGAGCACGGACTGAATATTCATGAAGATAGATGGGGGTTCTCACAAAAGCTGGGGTGCATTGCCGGAACCCTACCTGTTGGTGCTAGGGCTCTTTTAATGATGGATAATTCGATATTGTCTGATGGGACCGTTACTGTCGAAGAAACCATGATTGACGGTATGACCGATCACATACAAACGCCAAGCACACATACGAGTCTTATCTACAACTCATTTGTTCCGCAGCAGATTGACCACTTCATTCGACACCATAATTTTAATTGTACCTAGACTGTGATACACGAAATTAATCCTATCTCGCATTAACCTAGCGGCTAATACTTGATTAAATATGAGTAGCAACTTATCATATCGTTATTCGACGATTAACTATATAGATTGAAGATGAACCAATGTAATTCGACTGATGCATCCTTGCTTCGTGCCGATCAACAACAACTCGAACTAGAGCAAAAATTTGCCGCGCAAGCGAAAGCTCTTTCTCACCCGGCTCGCATACGTATATTAAAAACGCTGTTGGTGCTAGAAAGCTTAGGCGGCTGCTTAAACAGCGAGTTGGTCTCGCAACTTGGATTAGCACAATCAACCGTTTCCGAACACTTACGCATTTTGAAGATGGCTGGATTTATTATTGCTGAACCTAAGCCACCAAAAACGTGTTATCGAGTGAATCCAAGTGCAACAAAGCAGTTCATTGATTTATTTGAGCAAGTCACTCAATAATTCTTGATTGGGCTAAAAGCATCTCAATGATTAAAAGCATTTTAGTCATATTTTTTCATTACATTAATCGTAATTCGACGATAAACGATAGGCAACACTATGAACAATGTAACCCACTCTATTCAAGCGCCCAAAATAGGGTTTCTCGATCGCTACTTAACGCTGTGGATTTTTTTAGCAATGGCTATTGGTGTCACCATCGGAGCCGTTTTTCCCAATGTCGCACAATGGAATCAAGCCATGTCTGTTGGCTCAACAAACATTCCTCTTGCTATTGGGCTGATACTAATGATGTACCCTCCGCTAGCTAAAGTCGATTACCGCCTATTAGGTAAAGTGAAGCAAGATAAACAGGTAATCACGCTGTCACTAATCATGAACTGGATTGTTGGACCAATTTTAATGTTCGTATTGGCTCTAACTTTTTTAGCTGACAAACCCGGGTATATGGTCGGGATCATTTTAATAGGTCTAGCACGCTGTATTGCCATGGTTTTAGTTTGGAATGAGATCGGTGGTGGTAACAAAGAGTATGGGGCCGCATTAGTCGCCATCAATAGTGCTTTCCAAATTGTGACTTATAGTTTTATGGCATGGTTATTTATCACCATACTGCCGCCTTTATTTGGTTATCAGGGCTTCGCCGTTGATATTTCAATGCTTGATATCGCAGAAAGTGTTTTGATCTATCTTGGCATTCCATTCTTAGCCGGTTTTCTTAGCCGAAAACTGTTAGTCAAAGCCAAAGGAGAGAATTGGTATAATCAGGTATTTATTCCTGCCATCTCACCCATAACACTGATTGCTTTGCTAGCCACGATAGTTTTAATGTTCAGTTTAAAAGGCGAGATGATCCTAGAGTTACCACTGGATGTGGTACGCGTGGCGATTCCTTTATGCATCTATTTTGTTGTGATGTTTTTTGCGAGCTTTTTTATTGGCAAGCGTATGGGCATCGCCTATGACAAGAATGCCTCAATTGCTTTTACCGCAACGGGTAATAACTTTGAATTGGCGATAGCGGTTTCAATCGCGGTATTTGGACTAAATTCAGATCAAGCTTTTGCTGGTGTTATTGGCCCACTGATTGAAGTACCGGTGCTCATTGCCCTCGTCAACGTCGCACAGAAATTGAAACAGCGTTATCCAACAGTCGCACAGGCATAACATTTCCAAAGCGCTAACACATAATAAAGAGGGCATACGCCCTCTTCCCGTTAATCATCTGTACTAGCAGAATAGCGTTTTCTCAACGACTTCCTTAAACGGCATAGGTTTATAGAAGTAGAAGCCCTGAATCAGATGTATATCTTGAGCAATCATAAAGTCAATTTCTTCTTGTAGCTCCACACCTTCAACCACAATTTCAGCTCCCGTTGTGCGAACAAGCTGACTGGTTAAGCTAAACATCTCTTTGCCGTTTTTCTGATTTAAGTTTAGTACCAAAGATCGGTCGATTTTCACTTTATCGAATTCGTAA
>Ga0193959_1001063_pt1 | contig 11125 bp, 4 predicted proteins | sample FB_2_MG_FD_140333 | JGI IMG/M metagenome (GOLD analysis project Ga0193959, IMG submission 140333) | Microbial mat bacterial communities from the Broadkill River, Lewes, Delaware, United States - FB_2_MG | ecosystem: Environmental > Aquatic > Freshwater > River > Microbial mats | place: USA...
ATTATCTTTTGAAATTGATTTCATAAAAGTTTTTTTAATTAATAAAGGATTAATTTATCCTTTATCAAAAGTACTTATAAAATTATTATTATCATAATTTAGATTAAATAAATTTAAACGCTTATGACAGTTGTCATATTAAGCTAAAAGCTCTTTGAATTTTTCAAAATCTAAACCTCCATAATTTCCTGAACTCATTAAAAGTAATGCTGTGTTCTTTAAATTCTGATTAAACAGAAAATCTTTAAATTCTTTAGGGTTGGTATACACAATTAAATCACTTCTATTAAAGGCTTTTTTTATTTGTTCTTCAGTTACTTTTTCAAGTTTTTTAATTTCTAAAGCATGTGGAGAATAAAAAACAGCTGCAATATCTGCACTTTCCAAAGCACCTTCATATTCCTTTAAAAAATTTGCATTTAGGCTACTGTAAGTGTGTAATTCTAAACAAGCTAATACGGTTCTATCAGCATACTGATTTTTAACAGCCTTAGTAGTAGCTTCTACTTTACTTGGCGAATGTGCAAAATCTTTAAAAATTACAGTATTGTTATTTTCAGCTATTTTTTCAAGTCTTTTACTTGCCCCTTTAAAACTTGAAATTGCTTCATAAAATTCATCTTCACCAATACCCATATGCTGACAAATCCATTTGGCACCTGCCATGTTTTGTAAATTATGTTTTCCAAAAAATTCTAAAGGCATTTCTCCATCAGGAGTTTCAATAAAAGTAGTTCCATTTTTTATTTTGTAATCTGGAGTTTTATAAGGATATTTTTTAATAGGGTTTTCAGATTCTTCAACAACTTTTTTTACTAGTTCATCCTCTACATTATACACCATAATCCCTCCATTAACTAATGAATTTGTAAATATTGAAAACTGTTCTACATAATTATCAAAAGTTGGAAAAACATTAATATGATCCCAAGCAATTCCACTCAAAAGTGCAATATTAGGTTTATATAAATGAAATTTAGGTCTTAAATCTATTGGACTAGATAAATATTCATCGCCTTCCAACACTATAAATTCATTTTCTGAAGTTAAATGAACCATGGTATCAAAACCGTCCAATTGCGCTCCCACCATATAATCAACATCCATTTCATGATAATTCAGTACATGCAGTACCATAGAAGTAATGGTAGTTTTTCCATGCGAACCACCAATAACAACCCTTGTTTTATCCTTGGATTGTTCATATAAAAACTCAGGATAAGAATAAATTTGAAGTCCTAACTCTTTAGCCTTTATCAATTCAGGGTTATCAGCTTTGGCATGCATTCCTAAAATTATTACATCTAATTTATTAGTAATTTTTTCTGGGAACCACCCAAATTCACTAGGTAATAATCCTCTATCATTTAATCTCGATTTTGATGGCTCAAATATAACATCATCACTTCCTGTAACTTGGTATCCTTTTTTATGTAAAGCTATGGCTAAATTATGCATTGCACTACCACCAATAGCTATAAAATGTATATTCATTAATTATATAATTTTGCTAATTCAAATGTACGTAAAGTAAGACTAATATTGAAGTACAAATTTATTAATAACCTGTTTATAACTTGTTTTTTTTCTCATCTTAATTAAATCTTATCTAAAAAAAAATTCTTATCTTATACTTTATAAAAAAGTATACCAAACTAACTTATATGAAAAAAGAAGAAAATTCTATTTCCTATAAAATTGCATTGCTACTTATCTTTATTTTATTATGTAGTAATTTAAAATTAAATGCCCAATGCACAAATGACATTCCCTCTGGTGAAACCATTCAAACTTTTTGTAAAAATGATAACAGCACTTTAGAGAGTTTAATAGTATCTGGCAGTCTTATTGCTTGGTACGATGCACCTTCTGGAGGAAATCAATATAAGTTAACCGATTTATTAATAGATGACACCATTTACTATGCTGATGATATTAGTAATGGAGGATGTAGCACTAGCAGACTTGCTATTTCTGTAGAAGTTTATGGAGATATTCCAAAAGATGTGGATGTTTTTGTTGGAAAATGTGCTAGCAACAGCCCTACAGTAGCAGATTTATCAGCTACAGGAACAAATATTGAATGGTTTGATGCCCAAACTGGAGGAAACCTTTTACCAAACGATGAACTTTTAATTGATGGTAAAACATATTGGGTACAACAAACTGAAAATGGCTGTGTAAGTGATCGATTTCCTACCACGGTAACCATCATTAATCCTCCTCCTCCAACTACTGAACCATTTCAGTCATTTTGTGCCCCTCCAAATCCAACCGTTAGCAACTTACAAGCAACTGGCACAAACATAATTTGGTACGATTCTGAAACTTCTATTACCCCTTTGTCTCCCGATGAACTTTTAATAAATGGTGAAGACTATTGGGCTGCTGAAATTTCTTTTCCTTGTGAAAGTAGTATTCGTTCTCAAACAATTGTAGCAATCGATTCTGTACCTAATTCAGGAGAAAGCAATTCATATATAGTTTGTGAAATTGATTTAGAAACCACTAATTTATTTGAACTATTAGGTGGTAATCCTGAAACTACAGGTACTTGGTCAGGTCCTAGTGAATTATCAAATGGTTATTTAGGTACTTTTGAACCCAATATTAATACTATTGGAACCTATATCTATACTGTTTCAAGTACCTTAGGAGTTTGTCCAAGTAATTCGGCCAGTATCACTGTTAATATTACTGAAACACCACCCCCAACAACAAATTCAACAACACAAACTTTTTGTGAAATTAACAATCCAATAATCGCAAATTTAAACGCAGAAGGAAGCAATATACTTTGGTTCGACTCTGAAACCTCATCAACACCACTAAATGAAAATGAGCCAATTATAAATGGAGAAGATTATTGGGCAAGTCAAACTAATGCATCTGGTTGCCAAAGCAATTCAAGATTAAAAGTTAGTGCTAACATTATTAGTGTTCCTCTACCTACCACCACTGAAACCAATCAGAATTTTTGTGAAAATGACAACCCAACCATTACTAATTTAATTGCTAATGGAACAAATTTATTATGGTATGATACTGAAACTTCATCAACTCCACTAAATGAAAATGAGCCAATCATTAATGGGGAAGATTATTGGGCTACACAAACTGATACTAATGGTTGCCAAAGTGCTTCTAGATTAAAAATTATAGCTCATCTTATAGAGGTTGAAACTCCAACAACATCTCAAACAACTCAAACTTTTTGTGAAGTTGATCATCCTACCATTGAAAATTTAAGCATTCATGAAACAAACATCCTTTGGTATGCTTCCGAGACTTCATCAACTCCACTAAATGAAGAGGAACTTTTAGTTGATGGAGAAGATTATTGGGCTGCACAAACCAATACTAATGGTTGTCAAAGTAGTTCAAGGTTAAAAATTACCGCTTCTATAATTTCAACTCCACCTCCAACAAGTACAATAATAAATCAGAGCTTTTGTGTTCAAAATTATTTACCGAGCCAACCAACCATTGCCAATTTAAATGCAAATGGAACAAATTTAACGTGGTATGATAGTGAAACCTCATTAACTCCATTAAATGAAAATGAACTATTAGTTGATGGTGAAGACTACTGGGCGAGCCAAACAAATAATAGTTGTGAAAGCAATAGCAGGCTTCTTGTTAATGTAACTGTAATAAACCCAATAGTACCTACAACTTCTGATACAACTCAACTATTTTGTACTGTCAATAACCCTACTGTTGCTAATTTAGAAGCTGATGGAGAATCAATTGTATGGTTTGAAACTGAAAATTCAACAACAGCTTTAAATCCAACGGAATTATTAATCGATGGAGAAGATTATTGGGCCGCTTCCGTAAATGATGCTACAGGATGTGAAAGCACCTCTAGGCTAATGGTTAAAGTAAAAATGGTAGAAACAGCTCCTCCAGTAATTGAAAACACCGTACAAACTTTTTGTAAATCTGACAACCCAACTATTGCATATCTTCAAGTTGAGGGGAATAATGTAGTTTGGTATATCTCAGAAAATGATACAACACCTTTAAGTGCTACAACAGAATTACTTGATGGTGTTAGTTATTGGGCAGCACAAGTAAATTCATCAACAAATTGTGAAAGCTCCGTAAGGATAGTGACAACGGCTTCCTTAATAAATGTTGAAACACCTACAATTACTCCTTCAGGAAATAAATTCTGTAAAATTAACAACCCTACACTTTTTGAGCTTAACTTAAACGTTTCAGCAACAAATGACGGAGAGATTATTTGGTACAATTCATATCCTAATGGATCCATACTTTCAATGTCAGAAATTTTAATGGAAGGAAAAACTTATTATGCTGTTGAGAAAAATGAAAGTGGATGTACCAGTCCAACTCCATTAGCTGTAACAGTAACATTAAACGCTTGTGAAGCGTATGATATTGAAATTTACGATGGATTTTCGCCTGATGGAGATGGGAATAATGACACTTTTCATATTAAATATTTACGAGAACTGTATCCTAATTTTAAGGTAGAGTTTTTCAATCGATGGGGTGCTAAAGTCTATACTTCAAATGCCTCAAAAGCTGATTGGAATGGAAGGCTATATGGAACTGATGAATTGGTACCAACAGGAGTTTACTATTTTATAATTTACTTTAATGAGAGTACAAAAAAACCAATACAAGGGAGGTTATATATAAGTCGTTAAAAATGAAAAAAATACTTTTAAAATTTATCCTCGTTTTTACAACAACATTTATGTGGTCGCAGCAAGATGCTCAATTTACACAATATATGTACAATATGAGTGTTGTAAACCCTGCTTATACAACAGATAACCTAGGGTTTGTAAACATTGGTGCTTTACACAGAACGCAATGGGTTGGAGTAATTGGAGCACCTAAATCATCAAATTTATTTGTTCATACTCCAATAAGTGAAACTATTGAAGTTGGTTTTTCATTAATTAACGATAATATAGGTGAAGTTGTTAAAGAAAATAATTTGTATGCTGATATTGCCTACAAATTAAATTTAGAATCTCATGGAAATTTATCCTTTGGCTTAAAAATAGGTGCTACGCTTTTTGATGTAGATTTTAATGGTTTTAAATTGGAATCTGGTGATATTTTTTCTGACCCAAATTTTGCAGATAATATTCATCAATCGTATTTTAACATAGGCACAGGTATTTATTATAACACCCATAATTTTTATTTAGGAGTATCAGTTCCCACAATTTTAAAAGCTAAACATCTCGATAGAAATAATGGTAAATATAAAGGTACAGAAGAACCTCACCTATTTTTAACAAGCGGTTATGTATTTAAAATTAACCCTCAATTAAAATTAAAACCTGCTTTTATGGCAAAAGCGGTGAAAGGTGCTCCAATAACTATTGACTTTACTACAAATATTTTATTTAATGATAACGTAGAATTTGGTTTAGGCTATAGATTGGAAGATGCTTTTAGTGGACTTATCAATTTTAAAGTTACCCCTGAATTTAGAATTGGGTATGCTTATGATCACACCATCTCTAATTTAGGACCTTTTAGTTCTGGATCACATGAATTATTTATGCTATATGATTTAGCAATTATGGGTACAAAAGGATATGATAAATCCCCTAGATTCTTTTAATTAAATGCTCAAAAAAATGAAAAAAATACAGTATATAATTTGGGTGTTCATCCTAATAACAAACTACACAAACGCACAAAATTTAAAACGAGCAAATCATTTATTTGAAACTAGAGCTTATATTTCTGCTGCTGAATTATATTTAAAAATTGAACCTAAAACTCAAGAAATTATAGAGAGGTTAGGAGATTGTTACTATTTTAACACTAAAATGGAACCTGCTTCTCACTGGTATAAGTTATTATTACAATCGTTCGAAAAAAATGTTAACCCTACCTATTTTTTTAAATATTCACAAACATTAAAAGGAACCAATCAATTAAAAGAAGCTGAGTTATGGTACGCTAAGTATTTAGAAAAAAAAGAATTAACCAGAAAAAAAGTCACTGAAACTAATACCCTAAACGAAAACACCAAAAACTCCTATCCAATTACCATTCAAAATGTAACAGCAAATACTATATATTCAGATTTTGGAGCTAGTTTTTTTAATGATAAAATTATTTTTTCTTCAACCAGAAATGAGGGAAACTCCTACCAATGGAATGAACAGCCTTATTTAGACTTATTTGAAGCTATTTTAACTGAAAGCGGTGATATTATAACCCCAAAACCAATTGCAGGAAACATCAATACAAAACTACATGAATCAAATGCAATTGTTACTAAAGATGGTAAAACCATGTATTTTACAAGGAATAGCTTTATCAATAACAAAAAGCAAAGAGACAAGCATAAAGTTACACACTTAAAAATATACAAAGCTCAACTTATAAACAACCATTGGACAAATGTTACTGAGCTTCCTTTTAATAGCAACAATTACTCCATAGAACATCCAGCTTTAAATTATAATGAAACTCAACTTTACTTTTCTTCTGATATGCCTGGCACTATAGGTTCATTTGATTTATTTGTAGTTGAAATTAAAAAAAATGGATCTTATGGAAAACCTATAAATTTAGGGCCTAAAATTAATACCGAACAACGCGAACAGTTTCCTTTTATAAGCAAAAATAACATCCTTTATTTTGCCTCTGATGGACATATAGGCTTGGGTGGTCTAGATGTATTTAAAAGTGAAATTATAAATAACAACTTTACAACCCCAGTTCATTTAGGAGAGCCTATTAACAGTAATTTAGATGATTTTAGTTTTGTAATTGATGAAAATGATGAAAAAGGATATTTTTCTTCAAATAGATCAGGGGGTAAAGGCGACGATGACATATACTTATTTACTCAACTAAAAAAATACTATGTTTCTGGACAAGCAAAAAACAAAAACACGCTTGAAATATTACCCGGCTCAACAGTTACTTTGTTGAATGATCAAAATGAGATTATTGAAACCAAAATTACAGAAAAAGACGCCGCTTATTCTTTTGAAATTAAACCAAATAACCATTACAAACTTAAAGGCACATTAAAATTATTTAATCCTGCAGAAGTAAGTTTTTCTACAGATTCCAAAGGAAACATCAATAAAGATATTTTTTTATTACTTGAATCTTATGAAGATGCAGAAAAACAAATTGTTAAAGAAAATGGTAAAACTCAAATAAAAATTAATCCAATATTTTTTGATTTCGATAAGTGGGATATTCGTTCAGATGCAAAAATTGAATTAGAAAGCATTGTTACTATTATGAAAAAATACCCTGATATGGTTATAGAAATTGGTGCCCACACAGATTGCCGAGGTTCCAACTCTTACAACATAGAATTATCACACAAAAGAGCAAAATCCGTTAGAGCATACCTTGTGAGTCAAAATATTTCAAATCATAGGGTTAAATCGGTTGGATATGGAGAAACACAACTTTTAAACCGTTGCTCAAAAGACTGGATGTGTAATGAAAAAGAACATGCAATTAACCGAAGATGTGAATTTGTAATTGTAAACTAAACTCTAGAAAATTTTATTTTTTTTTCTATTCAAATTATTTTAGGTACAACTTTTGTTAATTGTATTATTTTAAGTTAATAAATTATGAAAAAAGTTGCACTCACATTAATTACTATTCTTTTATTTTCAAACTTTGCTAATGCTCAAAAAAATGAAGATTATGATGTTTTATGGAAAAGCATTGACAATTTTGAAAAAAAAGATTTACCAAAATCTGCCTTAAAAATAGCTGTTCAAATTTTTGAAAAAGCAGCCAAAGAAAATAACAGTTCACAACTTATTAAAAGCTTACTTTACAAGTCTAAATATGCTTTAATTCTTGAAGAAGATGCTCAATTAAAAATTATTAATAATTTCAAACAAGAAATCTCTACTGCTGAATTTCCTACCAAAAACATTTTAGAAAGTGTACTCGCAAATTTATATTGGCAATATTTTCAACAAAATAGGTACAAATTTTATAATCGTACTAAAACTAATCAAAAAATTGATGCTATAGATTTTAGAACCTGGGATTTAACAACTCTATTTTCAGAAATTCATACGCATTTTCAAAATTCATTAAAAAATGGGTTAATGGCTCAACAAACAACTTTACATAATTTTGATGCAATTTTAAACCTTCAAAAAAATTCAAAAAAATACAGGCCAACTTTATTTGACTTTTTATCATACAATGCTTTAGAATTTTATAAAACTTCTGAAACTTCTATAACAAAACCAAGCTATCAATTTGAAATTAACACTCCAAAATATTTAACTAGTTACCAGCAATTTTCAGTTATAGAACTTAACGCAAAAGATTCTTTATCATTAGAATTAAACGCTTTAAAAATCTATCAAAACTTAATAGCTTTTCATATTAAAACCAACAATAAAAATGCCTTAATAAGTGCTGATTTAGCCCGTTTACAATTTGTAAAACAACATGCAACTTTTAATGATAAAAACAACATTTATTTAAAAGAACTACTAAAATTAAAACAAGAGTTTATTAGCACTGAGGCTTCTACCTTAATTGATTTTGAAATCGCTTCAATTTACAACGAACAAGCCAATGAATACCCTTCAAAAAACAGCCACCAATTTAAAAAAGTAGCAGCTTTAGAAATTTGTAACAAGGCAATTAAAAATTTTCCAAACAGTTTTGGAGCTAAAAAATGTAAGGCTTTAAAACAACAAATAGAAGAAAAAACATTTCATATTCTTGCTGAAAAGCATATTCCTACAAATTTGCATAGTAAAGTACTTGTAACTTATAAAAATGTTGAGTTTTTAAACTTTGCAATTTATAGCATCAATCAAAATGAAATCGTACAATTCAATCAGTTCAATAAAATTGAAGATAAAATTAGTTTTCTAAGCAATAAAAAAGCCTCTACAAATTTCGAACAAAAGCTGAAAACTGTGAATGATTATCAAAATCATACAGCCGAAGTAATCATTCCACCGATAAACAATAGCAACTATATAATTGTAGCTTATAGCAGTCAAAACTTACATCAATCTAGTGTTATAGCAACCAGCATAATTCAAGCAACAAATATTGCTTTAGTACAAAATAGTAAAGACGACACCAATAGTTTTCAAGTAATTGATAGAAATACTGGTCAACCACTGGTAGGAGCAAAAGTTCTTCTTAAAAATTATAATACTGGAAAATACAACGCTCCAATTAATCGAAAATTTACTACAAACAATCAAGGAGAATTTGAATTTAAAACCAATCAATACCACAGAAATGTGAATTTTTTTATAAGTTTCAATAACGAAGAAGCTGCTTTTAGGGACTATTATTTTTATCACACAAATAATTCTCCAATTAATAAACCTCAAGAAGAAATAACCATTAAACCGTTTCTTTTTACAGACAGAAGTATATACAGACCTGGGCAAACTGTATACTTTAAAGGAATATTTGTAAAAAAAACCAAAGAAAACTCACAAGTTTTCACAAATGAATTTGTTGAACTTATTTTAGAAGACCCTAACGGTCAAGAAATTCAACAATTAGATTTAAAATTAAATGATTTTGGAGCAGTTTCTGGACAATTTATTTTACCAAATAATGGATTGACAGGCCAGTACACTATTTTAATTGACGAAAGTTATAAATACAAAAGTAAATTTTATGATACTGTAGATTTTTACTTTGAAAATGATGAAGCACAAATTTCAGTAGAAGAATACAAACGACCAAAATTTGAAGCATCCTTTCAACCAATAACTGAGAGCTATCAATTAAATAATCAAATTACAATTCATGGAAATGCACAAGCGTATTCAGGAAGTACTATAAGCAATGCCAAAGTAACTTATCGCGTTCATAGAAAAGCTCAATATCCTAAATGGTATTATTGGTATCGTCCAAGTTTTAACACCTCCAAAGCTCAAGAAATTACACACGGCGAAACTATTACCGATTTAGAAGGAAACTTTAATATTACTTTTGAAGCAATTCCAGATAAAAGTATCGACAAAAATAATTCTCCCATATTTATTTACGAAATTACTGCCGATGTTACTGATATAAATGGAGAAACTAGAACTGCAAACACTCAGGTAAAAGTTGGCTACCAAGCACTAACTGCTAATTTAAGTGTTCCTAAAAACATTTATAAAAACAGCAAAACAACTACCATTTTATTTGAAACAAAAAACCTAAATAATCAATTAGTAAATAGTAAAGGAATTTTAAAAATATACAAGTTAAATGCCCCAGAACGTATTTTAAGAAAGCGCCCTTGGCCATCTCCAGATTTTCAACAAATCCCAAAACAAGAATTTGTAAACATGTTTCCATATGAAGCTTTTGAAAATGAAAATGATGAAAGAAATTGGCAAAAAGGATCGTTGGTTTTTCAAGAAAATTTTGACACTTCTATAGCTTCAAAAATTGAACTTAAAAAAATAAAAAAATGGCTTCCTGGCAAATATATTGTTGAGATTGAAACTACGGACAAATTCAACGAAATTGTGACTGCAAAAGAAATATTTACCATAAATGATTTAAAGGAAACCAAAGTTGCTGATGCTCAGTTATTTGAAATTTCTCATAACAAAACTAAATATCAACCTAACGAAAATGTATTGTTAAAAATAGGTTCTGCATCAAAAAACATGGTTGTTACTATTGATATTGAAAAAAACAATCATATAGTAAGTACTCAAATTATACAACTAAATAATACCTCTAAACTTATAAAAATTCCAGTAAGTAAAAATGATGTTGGCGGCTTTGCAATACATTATAGTTATAGCAAATTTAATTCATTTCAACATGGAACTCTACCTATTTCTGTTCCCTTCCCTGAAAAAAAATTAGAAATTGAAACTAGTACGTTTAGAGATCATTTACAACCAGGACAAAATGAAACTTGGAGTTTTAAATTAAAAGGTGAAAAAGGTGAAAAAATTGCCGCTGAATTGCTAGCAAATATGTACGATGCTTCATTAGATCAATTTAAAAATCACCATTGGGAGTTTAATCCAGTTGAACAGCCAAACTATTATTCAAGGTTTAACAGAAATGCAAATCGTAGTTTTGGAAACTCTTACTTTAGAATTCTAAATTCTCAGCACTATAATTTTAGCTATCCTCA
>Ga0193959_1001065_pt1 | contig 11121 bp, 8 predicted proteins | sample FB_2_MG_FD_140333 | JGI IMG/M metagenome (GOLD analysis project Ga0193959, IMG submission 140333) | Microbial mat bacterial communities from the Broadkill River, Lewes, Delaware, United States - FB_2_MG | ecosystem: Environmental > Aquatic > Freshwater > River > Microbial mats | place: USA...
ATGAAAAGGTTATTGAAAGTTTTCAAGTAACTAAAAAAATATTTGATAAATGTAAAGGAGCTACTATTTGCTCTATGGGTATGAGTGGTGACTTTGAGACTGCAATTTTACATGGAGCAAGTATGGTAAGAGTAGGAAGTGCTCTGTTTAAATAATCTACAATTAAGAAACGATGCTATTCGTTTCTTAATACATCTAATACATCGATTTGTGTTGCTTTTTTTGCAGGATAATAAGCAGATAAAAATACAATAATCATCGATCCCGCAATTATTGATACAAAATCGATATTATCTAAAACAAGAGGTAATTTGGTGCTACCATAAACATCTGCAGGAAGGGAGACAATATCAAAGTTTTCTAGCAGATATATACCAAAAAATCCCAAAAGAATACCAAGGATAATACCAGAATATCCTATAATAATCCCTAAACGCAAAAATATATGTTTTACCTCTTTTTGACTTGCCCCTAATGATAATAAAAGAGCAATCTCTTTTCTTCTGCTCATTACAGTCATAAGTAATGAACTAATGATATTTAATGATGCAATTAAAATAATAAGCATAAGAACTACAAACAATGCTTGTTTTTCCATCTCCATTGCAGCAAAAAAGTTTCCATTTTGTTGCCACCAGCCAACTATTCCAACTCCAAAAGAAGGAAGCTCTTTTTCTATACGCTCTTTATCTTTAAACGGATTGTCACTATAAATATGTATTCCATCATAATACTTTTTATGTTTTTTTAAAATTGTTCTTAACGAATCAATTGAAGTGTACATATATGCTTTATCATAGGCTGTTAAACCTGATTTAAAATCACCACTATAAACAAACCTTTTCATCTTTGGCATCAAAGAGAAACCACTTGGATTTACTGTAGTAAAGTACAAAGTTACTTTTTGATTTGAATATAAAAACAACTCATCCTTTATACCTTGTCCAACAATAATATCGTATTTATTAAAAGTATCAATATCTTTAACAGCTTCTTTATATATGCTATTAATAGCAGCTTCTTTTTCTTTATTTACACCAAATACAACTCCACCACTCATCGATTCATCACTTTGAATCATCACTTGAGAGCTTAGATAAGGAGAAAACAACAAATCAGGAAACTTTGATTCTAAATCTTTTAAAAGATTTTCATCAATCATTCCATCAACTTTTGGATAAATACTTAAAGGATAATTCATAGTAAAAAGTTTTTTTTCAAACTCTTTTGCAGTACCATTCATAATAGCCATAGCAACGATCAAAACCATTACACCTATACCAACCCCTAAAAATGCTAAGATAGCACTAATAGAAATAAAAGGATTTTTCTTGTCAAATTTAAGATATTTTCGTATTATAAAATTTATTAATTTAGTATTCAAACTATCTAGCCAATACACCTTTTTTAGGTCCACTTTGACCACAACATTGCTTATATTTTTTACCGCTTCCACAAGGGCAAGGAGCATTTCTAGCTATCTTTTTTTCTACTGTTGTTTTTTTTATTTCATTATTTAAAGATATATCTTCAACTGAAGCTTCCATCTCTTTTTTTAGTCTTTCAAGAGCTTCTTGTTCTCTTTTTGCTTCATCTTCATCTCTTAATTGTACTGAAAATAAAATTCTTATAATCTCATATTTAATAGAAGCGATAAGCTCTATAAACATATTATAACTCTCTTTTTTATACTCAACTAAAGGATCTTTTTGATTATAACCACGAAGACCAATACCTGTTTTAAGCGTATCCATTGAGTATAAATGTTCTCTATATGCTTTATCTAAAACCTGTAAATATAAAATTCTTTCAATTTCACTTCTTTGTTCTGGTGCAGGCATAGACATTTTTTCTTCATAGTTTTCTTTTAAAACTGAAATTAATTGCATCTCAATTGTTTCAAAATCAGTCGCTTCTATTTGTTCCTGAGAAATCTCAATATTTAATTCTTCTTTTATTTTTACTATTAAACTTTCGTAAGAGAAATCATCTACCATAATACTTTCACTAAGTTCTTTTGCATTTTCTATAATTACAGCTGCAAACTCTCTAATATTTTCATCAATTTTTGCAACTATTGCATATTCTTCATTTAGTAACTCATTTCTAAATGTGTATATTACTTTTCTTTGTTCATTCGCAACATCATCATATTCTAAAAGGTGTTTTCTCGACTCAAAATGCATAGCTTCAACTTTTTTCTGTGCATTTTCAACAGCTCTTGTTACCATACCAGATTCAATATGTTCACCCTCTTCAAGACCTAATCTACTCATAACGCCAGCAATTTTATCGCTCCCAAAAATTCGTAAAAGGTTATCTTCAAGAGAAAGATAAAATTGCGATTCACCGACATCACCTTGTCTACCAGCTCGACCACGAAGCTGATTGTCTATTCTTCTTGATTCATGTCTTTCTGTCCCTAAAATCATCAGTCCACCAAGCTCTAAACACTCATCAGGCAGCTTAATATCAACACCACGACCAGCCATATTTGTAGCAATAGTTACAGCACCTTTTTGTCCTGCATCTTCAACAATTTTACCCTCTTTTTCATGCTGTTTTGCATTTAGAACAGTATGCGGTACTTTTGCTTCTTTTAGTAAAGCGTGTAAGTATTCAGACTTTTCAATTGATGCTGTTCCAACTAGTATAGGCTGACCTGTTTTTGAAACCTCTTTGATTTTATTACAAACAGCTACAAACTTTTCTCTTTCAGTTTTATAAATAAGATCATTTCTATCAATTCTAGCAATAGGAACATTTGTAGGAATAGAGACAACATCAAGGTTATAAATCTCTGCAAATTCTGTAGCTTCTGTTTGAGCTGTTCCCGTCATACCTGCTAATTTATTATACATTCTAAAATAGTTTTGGAATGTAATATCTGCTAATGTTTGAGACTCATCTTGTATTGCTACACCCTCTTTAGCTTCCAAAGCTTGGTGAAGTCCATCAGAAAATCGTCTCCCTTCACTTAATCGTCCTGTAAACTCATCTACAATAATAATTTCGTTATTTTGTACAACATAATCAACATCTTTTTCAAAAATATTATGTGATTTTAATGCTTGATCTAAATGATGAGAAAGTGATGCATGTTCTAATGAATACATATTATCTACATCAAAAAGCTTTTGTGCATTTAAAATACCCTCTTCTGTTAAAAGAACACTTTTATTTTTTTCATCTACAATATAATCACCTGTAACTATTTCCGGTTCATCTGCTTTTTTAGTTTCAGTTTTTTCACCTTTTGTAAGAGCTAAAGCTACTTCATTTGCTTTTAAATAATCAGTACTTTTGTGATTTGTAGGACCAGAAATAATAAGTGGTGTTCTTGCTTCATCAATTAAGATAGAATCAACTTCATCTACAATAACAAAATTGTATTTTCTTTGTACTTTTTCGTCGAGTGAATAGTGCATATTATCTCGTAAAAAATCAAATCCGAACTCATTATTTGTACCATATGTTATATCTGCATTATATTGCTCTTTTCTATATGATTCATCACTTATTTCACCTGTTAATATACCTGTACTATATCCTAAAAATTCATAAAGAGGTTCTAATTCTTTAGCATCTCTGCTGGCTAAATAGTCATTTACTGTTACAACATGTACACCCTCACCAGTCATTGCATTAAGAACAACAGCTAAACTTCCAACAAGTGTTTTACCTTCACCTGTTTTCATCTCAGCAATTCGACCTTCATGTAAAACCATTCCTCCAATAAGTTGAACATCATAATGTCTCATACCTAAAATTCGTTTACTAGCCTCTCTTGTAATAGCAAAACTTTCATTGAGTACTTCATCTAATGTTTTTGTTTTATCTTGAACTTCTTGTTTGAGTTTATTGAAATTTTCTTGTAATTCTTCGTTTGTTAAACTACTAAATGATTCTTCAAGTGTAGTAATAAGAAGAGCTCTTTTTTTGTATTTTTTTATCTCTTTATCATTTTTTGTTCCAAAAATTTTTGAAAATATTTTTATCATTTGTGATTATTCCTTAATGAATTTAGTTATCGTAATTAGTTTTTACTAAATATTTTATCTAAAAGTAACTGAAAATGGTTTTAGAGTAAATTTTGTAATACTCTATTTAATTCAAATCTATCTATAGGCTTGGATAAGTATTCATCCATACCAGCTTCCAAAAACCTTTTTTTATCTTCTGATAATGAATTTGCAGTTAATGCTACAATTGGTGTGTGTTCTATAGTGTGTGTTTTTTCATAATCCAAAATTATTTTACTTGCTTCTAGTCCATTCATTTTAGGCATATTTTCATCCATTAAAACTAAGTCATATTTATTTATTTTAAATATATCTACTGCTTCCTCACCATTATTCGCAATATCAAAAGTTATATTCATCTGTTTTAAAATAACACTCATTAGAATTTGATTTGATTTATTATCCTCAACAAGTAATATTTTCTTATTTTCGAATGTAATTTTGTCTATTTTAGTATCCGTTTTTTCAACTAGGGTTCCAATCAAGACAGGGATAGTAAAATAAAACTCACTTCCTTTTCCAATTTCACTACTAACTTTGAGTTTTCCGCCTAACAATGATACTAACTCACTACTTATTGATAAACCAAGACCCGTGCCTCCATATTCTCGTGTAGTAGAGTTATCTTCTTGATTAAATGCTTCAAAAATATGTTTGAGCTTCTCACTTGCTATACCTACACCTTCATCTTTAACAGAGATATCCAAATAATTATCTCTATATGAAATAGTAATATAAATATTTTTCTCTTTATGCGTAAACTTAATTGCATTACTCACTAAATTCGATATAACTTGTTTTATTCGCAAAGGATCGCTATTAAGTGATAAAGGAACATTTTTTGAAATATCCAAATGTAAACTAATATTTTTTTGAGAAGCTTTGGCTTCAAAAAGATGTGTAATAACTTCAAACTCTTTTTTTACCAGAAAATCATGCTTATCAAGGTTCAATTTGCCACTTTCTATTTTACTAAAATCTAAAATATCATCTATAATACCGACTAAATGATGACTAGAGTCGTTTACAATTTTTAAATATTCTTTACTTTTTTTATCGGTAACTGTTTCAGATAAAAGCTCAACAAAACCTAAAATTCCATTGAGTGGCGTTCGTATTTCATGAGACATATTTGCTAAAAATTCTGCTTTTACACTTGCTGATTTTATAGCTTTATCTCTTTGTTCATTTGCAATTTTATTTAAGTTTTCTAGTTCAATTTTAGACATTTCTCTTTTATACAGATATAATATTAAAAGTAAAAAAAGCAAAACCACCAATAATAATTTAATATAAAATTCATCATAAATGCCACGAATACACTCACATTTCGTATAGGAGATAATATATCCTATATTTTCATTTTGTATATTCTGGATTGGTAATAAACTTACATAATAATGTAAATCACTGAATTCAAAAAACTCTATTTTACTTTTGTATTCTAAAAAATAAGCAGTGTCAAATTTTTCACTTAACATAGTATTTATTTTACGAAATACACTCAAACTGAAAATATCTTTTTGAAACTCTGAGTTATTTTTATAATTTAAAAAAGAGTTTACCTCATGAAAGAAATTTTCGTTAATAGTTGATTGTTCATAATTCTTTCGTTCACCTGAAAATACTTTTCCATCGACTACTTCTTTATTTAGAATCATATATTGAAATATTTTATAATTAGTCATGGAGATTTTATTAATAGCATTGAAACCTATACTTATTTCAACACTACCGATATGTTCTTTCTCTAAAATTAACGGATATACAAATCTATACCCATTAAATATTCTCCCCTCTTCAAAACCATCTATTGCTTTTAAATTTTTATTTACACAAACAATAGAGTTACGAATATCACTTAAATCATCTCCATATTTATTTGGTTTATGAAATCTCAAAAAACTTTTATTATCTGGTAAGTGAAAATGCAACTGTTTGATACCATACTCTTTTAAATGTGAATAGAAGTGTTCTAGTTTCTTATACAACAGTTTTCTATATTTATCTTGTTCAATTGCACTTTTTGAATCTAAAGCTTTTTTCTGTAATAACAAAACATCTTTATTGTCAATAATACTTTTAAAGATAAAACTATTTGATGTTTTATACTGATTAATAATAGAATTTATTTGGCTTTCATGTTGCTCTTTTGATTTAGTTTTTAAAACATCAATTTGTTTGTTTTTTTCAAAAATTAAATACAAAATCACTGCACACAAAATCACAATCATAATACTTAAAGAGTAAATAACTTTTTTCATATTGGCTTACCTGTATAATTTTTATATTTATTTAAAAGTATAACATACTTCTTATTTATTGTAAGCATCAGGTATAAAGTACATTACTGTCTCATAAATACCTTCCATATAATGACGCAAATAAATTTTATAATTTGGATTTATTCGTAATACTTTTTGAGGTATTTTGTACCAATCTTCAGCTTTATGATATATGCAAATTGCCAAAACAGGGGTATACTCAGATATAGTTCTTTTAGCACCTTCTATTGCATCTTGCTCGGCACCTTCTATATCCATTTTAATAAAATCTACTTTTTCAGTCATCATATTATCGATACTGTTTAAATTGCTAGCTTGATAATCATGTGCACAATTATTTTGTGTTGTTTGGATTTCATGTGAAAACTGTTTATTAATACCTAGTCCGCAATTAATAAACTCTATATTTTCATATTGAGAAAAATTTCTTTTAGCAATATTTATATGAAGAGTATTAGGTTCAATACAATATATTTTTTTAAAATCGGGGAAATTTTGAATAATATAAGGAACAGTATCTCCCACATAAGCTCCGCCATCAACAAAAGTAATATTTCTTAGAGTTGGAAGTATCTCTTTATCAAAATACTGTTCTTCATGATTATTACTAAAACCTTGCATAAAGTCAAAATCAAAAGATATTTTAAAATTGATTAATTTTTCAAATACCATTTTTGATCTTTCATCAGCAAGTAAAGTATACAGATTTTCATATTTTTCTTTATTATGTAAAAAATCTTCTTTAAAGTCGATTATAAAAGGAGGTTCAGCCAAATCTAATTTACTATATTTAAAAAAAGCCAAATAACTTAGATGGGTATAACCTAAATCATCTAGTTTATTTTTCACCTCCAAAGGACTACCATTTGAGACCCAAAGAATAATCGAATTTTTAGGAACATCATCTATTTGAAGTATCTCTTTTTTTCTTGATGTTTGTACTCTTGTAAAATCATCAATAACACCATCAATCTCTACATGTTTTAAAACACTTTTTGTAAGTTTATTTATACCCAAGATATATTTTTTGACAGTTTTATCATACAAAAACTTATTTGAAAGTTCCTTTTCATCTTCATTATAATAATTTTGATTGATAATATTTTGCACGATTATATAATACCTATTAAATTATATTGAGTCTGGACAAATTGATATTTGATTTCTACCATTGTTTTTACAAGTATATAAACCATCATCTGCTTTTTTAATCATAATGTCTAAAGTATCAAATACACCATAACAAATACCGATAGAAGTCGTAAACTGTATTTTCAAATCATTGATATCAATGATATTTTTTTCAAAAGCTTTTCTAATATTTTCAAAAAGTATTTTAGCTTCGTCCAAAGTGATATCGTCTAATAATACACAAAATTCTTCTCCACCAAAACGAGCCATGAGTGCAGATTCATCTAAATATTTATTTAAAATATTGGCAACCTCGACAATAGCAATATCTCCAACATCATGCCCATAAGTGTCGTTAATATTTTTAAATTTATCAATATCAAACATCGCTACAACAAGATTTGTTTTCTGTTTTTTAGCTTTATTAAATATGATTTCACCCTGATCAAAAAAATATCTTCTGTTGAAAGCACCGGTTAAAAAATCTTTATTTGCCATATCTTTTGTTTTTTGAAACAAATCTAATAACTCTAAGTTTGAACTTATTCTTGTGATAAGCTCAATATCGCTATAAGGTTTTATCATAAAATCATTTGCACCAACACTAATAAGATGAGAAGACAACTCTTCATCCTCATATCCACTCAATGCAATTATTGCTAACTCATCTTTGTCAAAATCTTCTCTAATTTTTAAAATAAGTGTCATCCCATCCATTTTTGGCATATTATAATCAGTAATAACTAAAGAGAACTTCACATCAGAATTTTGTAAAATTCCATAAGCTTCTAATCCATTTTTGGCGGTTATAACATTAAATTTCATTTTTTTTAAAACATCTGAGATAAGTGTTAAATCTACAATAGCATCATCAACCAATAAAATATTTGTTCCTTGATGTTTTAAAATTCGAAGTGCACAATCAACAGCATGATCAATACCTCTTTTACCATTTTTTAATATATAATCAATAATATTATTTTTAATCAATATTTTTTTAAGACTCTCGTTTATAGTTGCAGTAAGAACTATTGTTGGAATATTTTTTTTCATAGCATAGTCAACAACTGCCCCAGACTCAACTTCAGGTAAATTTAGATCCAATATAGCAACATCTATATTTTGCGTTTTATCAAGGATATGTTTAATTGCTTCTTTGTAGGAAAGAGCTGTCAAGATATTTATATTTTTAATTTTTCTTTCTATTTTATCTCTTAAAATACTTATAATAAGAAAATCATCATCAACGATTAATATCGTTTTTTTACTGTACATTAAAAAATCCTTAGTTATATTTACTTAATATAGGTCATTATAACATATATAATATTTTATAAAAGGGTTTTAAAGCACTATTTCAAATACAGCATAATTATCTTCATTGTAAGCTGAAATTTTTCCACCATGCTCTTCAACTATCTCTTTTGCAATATTCAGCCCAAACCCCATACCCTTGTCAACTTTAGTACTTATAAACGGATCAAATATGTTTGATATAATATCATTAGGTATACCGTTGTTAGCATTATCTTTGAACTTAGTGATTACCTTTTCTTCATCGTAATTAATGTCAATAATCATTTTTCGTGCATCATATTCTTTATCGCTTGTTTCAAATTCATCACAAGCATTATTTAATATGATAATCCATACCTGCTCAAGTTTTTCTTTAATCATACTTCGCGAAAATTGTTCAAAGTTTTCATCTAAATTCAAATCAAATTTTTTATTATTGATTATAATAGGCATAAGGTGTTTTGCTCTATTATAAATCATTCTTGTAGAAAAAACAATAGTAGCATATAAGTTTTCATTATGAAAAGAGTTTTTCCCTTTTTTTGCTATTTCTCTAGTATTATCGATAATATTTCTAATACGATTAAGTCCACTATCTATTATCTTATGGGTTTCCAAAAGTGATAACTTAATCTTCTCATTCCCTTCGATATCTTCTATATCATAACTCATAAGTTCAAGATTTGATTTCATATAAGTTAGTGGACTATTTATTTCATGGGTTATTCCTGCAGCTATTTTCCCTATAGAAGCTAGTTTCACATCTTCAAGTTTTTTTTCAATAGCTTTATTTACTTTCTCTTCTAATTCATTATTATTCAGTTTAAGTTCTTTTTTTGTTTCCAAAAACATCAAATATAAATTCAAAAGAGAATTCACTCTTATAATTAAAGCACTTTTATCAAATGGCACTGAAATAAAATCACTTATTCCAGATTGCAAAGCTTGTACTTTTTGATTTTGATTATCTAATGAACTTATCATTAAAATAGGTATATCTCTAGTCGATGGAGTATTTCTTAGTATCTTAATAGCTTCAAACCCATCTATTTTAGGCATAAGTGCATCTATTAAAATAATATGTGGCGATTTCTTTATAGCTAAACGAACACCCTCTTCTCCATCTGCAGCTTCAAAAAATTGGTATTTTGCATTTGACTTGAGGGTTAGTTTTATCAATAACCTATTTGATTTTTGATCATCAACAATTAAAACTTTAGGAATCTCTTTTAAATACATTGAATATTATTAACAAGTTCATTTAATTCAGAATATATAGGTAAATAATCTAATTCTTCTTTTTCTCTTACTTTTGTTTCCAATGTTTTTGCAAGCGAAGCTATATCTACTAAAGTTAAATTAGCAGCACTCCCTTTAATAGCATGTGCTGCATTCAATATCTTTTCTTCATCATTATGTTCAATTGCAACTTTAAGTGTTTCTAAAGACTCTCTTGCACTCTCCACAAAAACCCCCATCAACATCTCTACATCTTCTATATCAAACTCAAGTTCATCTGCAATTTTTTGTAGGTCTATATCTTTATTCATATTTGAATCCTATGCTTTTATAAAACAATTATATAAAAAATATAATTATATAAGTATTAAAGCAGATTACAATAAGAGTATGCTAACATTCTAAAAATCCAGACAAAGGTTTCTTATGAACTTTACAAAAAAATTCTTTTTATTTTTTATCATTACGCTACCACTATATGCCAATAATTTCCAAAATATCAAAACACTTGAAACAGACTTTATTCAAACTATTCAAAATCCATCTGGAACAAAAGTATATTATGAAGGTAAATTACATATAAAAGAACCGAGCCTTATCAAATGGGAATATAAAGAACCTGTTCAAAAATATGTATATATCAAAAAATATACCATTACTATAATCGAACCAGAGTTAGAACAAGCAATTGTGACAAAAATAGATAACGAGATTAATATACTAGCACTTTTAAAAAAAGCAAAAAAAATATCACAAAACTCATATATCTCATGGTTTAATAATATTGAGTTTAATATATCACTCCATAACAACCGTTTGAAAAGTATTTCATACAAAGACGAGTTAGAGAATAATGTGTTCATAGAGTTCACTCAAGTAAAGCAAAACGATATTATAGAGGACGAAATCTTCAAATTTCAAATTCCATATCATTATGATTTAATTAAAAAATAAATTTTTAATAAATATTCGATATAATGCTGCAAAGGTACAACAAGCAATAGCTTGAATATTTATTCAAGAGGAAAGTCTGGGCTGCCGTGAAGTATGGTTCCATCTAACTGATGGCTAGGGTAACCTAAGGGAAAGTGCAACAGAAAGTAAACTACCTCAATCTTGGTTAGATATGAGGAAAAGGTGAAACGGTG
>Ga0193959_1001066_pt1 | contig 11117 bp, 5 predicted proteins | sample FB_2_MG_FD_140333 | JGI IMG/M metagenome (GOLD analysis project Ga0193959, IMG submission 140333) | Microbial mat bacterial communities from the Broadkill River, Lewes, Delaware, United States - FB_2_MG | ecosystem: Environmental > Aquatic > Freshwater > River > Microbial mats | place: USA...
AATTAAGCGGTTGTGCTGTTAGTGGTTACTCTGCAAAGTGTATGTCCCGTTTTCTTCCGCACACATCTATTGTTGGGGTGACGAGTTTGCTACAAGGTGGTAAATTTGGTCATGGGTTTGTCAGTGCGGGGTTAACCAAAGGGTCACAGGTAACTTTAGCTATGATAAGTCGACCACCTTTGCCGTGCTCGGGCGTACTGCAATAGCGGCGATTTCTGGGGGGTAAATTTGTCAATGGGCCGATACTGCGGCTATGAGGCAGTTGCTGGCTTTAAGTTTGGAGCGGTTCTTTTAGGTTTTGGACGGAAGATAAATACCCCAGCTTGGATATCTGTTGCTATTAATATAGATGAAGTTATATCTGGGTATATGGCTGGAGAAAGCCGTTTAGCTCCCGGAAATAATAAAAGTCTTTTTCTCGCGGATTCGAATGCTGCTCAAGTTGAGAAAGCTATCCGAAATGCGTTCAGATATGGAACCATAGTAAGGCATCAACAAAGTGATAGGATATTTATAACAGGCCCATTTGGTAAAAGAAAAATTGATATGTGGTATAACAAAAAGTCTAAAATAATTGAAACGGCTTATCCAAAGTGGTAACTGGTATTTTGAAAATAAAATTTAAGAAGAACAAGCTTAATCGATCTGTTTATGGCTCGATAACGGCTCCTATATATATTGATAGCAAGGGTTACGAATTCCCTAGTGTCGGGTGGTCTGACTTTGTTGTAGTTATATTGGGCTGGTGGTTGGCTTCATTTTCAAAGCTAAACAAAGGGCATGAAAATGAAGCTGAATTTCAATTTATGGATGGCCCCAAAATAATACGTTTATCCGCAAAAGAAAATCAATTTATTGCTGTACAATTTATTAGTCAAGGTTTAGATATGGAAGAGGTAGAGCACGCTACATTAATACCAATGGCCGAGATAAAAGAGCAACTTTTGAAGGTGTCGAAAGCTGTTTTAGATTCGTGTGAGGCGTGTGGGTGGGAGTCAGATGACTTACTTTTATTAAAAAGGGAATGCCTCTCACTAATGTGAAAATAAAAAATAGAGCATATATTAAACAGGTGATAAAAATAAGTATCTGGACAGTAAGTAGATGCTATTTATAAGGTGTGTATCCCTTTTTATTTTTCTGTCGATTTAAGAGCTGTATTAGACGAATATATGCATGGTGGCGTGCTTATTGTTAATGCTCCTGAAAATGTCATTATGGATTTGCGTCTAACTCAATGATTACATCAGTGAAATCTTAGTGATGAATAGGTAGCGAGAAAATATGGGATACGTAATATATGATAATAATAAAAATGTTGTAGGGAAGCTATTTTTTGATGCTAATGAGTGTATTTTTCGAGAGGAAAATTTTTCTGGCGTTAAAGATGAATTGATTTTTGAGCTTCAATCTGTCGGTATCTTGAAATATAAAAAATTAGAAAGTGGGTGTGTTCTATGTTTAGTGGGTAAATATAAGGTTAATGTCGATTTAGAAAATCTACTTTTATCTTTGGAAGGTGCATATGGAGAAGAGCTTAAGGTCTATCATATTCAAAAAGGGTACCCTGTTCAGGGAAGTCGATAGGCCAGCACCGAAGAAGTGAGTAAATTAAGCAGTTGGTGGTTGCCTTTTATACGATGCCTTGCTCTCTTTTAATCAATGTTGGCTTTTCTGTGAAATTCAGTAGCGAAGCAGGTGCATGTGGCCTATTCAATAAATGCCAAGCATAACCCAATGTTTTCTCTATCAGTATATTTATGATACTCAAGTCTGTGCATACTATTAATAAAATAACATGCGTATGTTAAAAGATTGTGACTGAATAAAGGGCGATGAAATCGTTTTCATGGCATAAAAATCATTTTTGGGGTTGCTGTTGTGATAATTTTGTGAGAAATTACTCACCAGCAGGGAGCACGAGTAATAGTGGATGTTAACCCCCCCACCTATTGACAATATTCTCCCTAAAACAATCTGCAAAATATATGGCTGGTTTTACTAGCTTGTAATGCTATGGCTTAAAGGCAAATAACCCACAATACAGCAGTATGCTGGGCATCAACGGCCTAAATGACCTACTTAATGGAATAAAAGAAACGAGCAGCGATTATATGTATATTTTTGTAATACCGTAAAAGCTCAACTACGCTCTGTTTTTGTACGGCAGTATGTAAACGGTGCTATGTAGGTTGCGCTCTTACTCTACAGGCATAACACATTAGCTATAACAAAGGGCCGTTAGATTTTTTAATAACACGTCTATTTTATCACTAAGGATACAGACTATGAATCAGTTCACCCTATTTCGCCTAGGGGCTTTACTATCAGTATTGCTAATACAGGCCTGTGCGCCAACCGCCTATACCAATAGTAGAAAATGCACTCCAGCGGCCTAATGCCAAGGTACCTGTTAATTGGCGAAGGGTGGTGTTATTAACGCGGGTGGCGAGAGGCAATGCCACTCCTAGACATTTTAAGCTGCCATTTGATGACAATAAAGCAGATGGCAGGTCAACCAATAAAAGAATGCGAGATAATCACTATGCGCAAAGCACTACTTGTAAGAGCACTGTTCACAACAGCGTTAACCCTACCACTAAAATTGATGGCCGCCGATGTGGCTGACGGTAGTTGGTCTGATTACCATAAAATTGAACAGATGAAGAGTGTTTGGTCATATTCCAGTTACAAAGTAAATTCACCGGCTGGGTGTGGTGGTTTAGGTGATCAGTGGTGGAAGTTACCCATGCACAATAACGATGCTAATCTCGATAAAGTATTGCAATATAAACGTGCGACGTTACTCGCTGCTTTTATGTCGGGGCGTGAAGTTAAATTTCGCTGTGAAGGCGGCTCTGTCAGTGACTTGATTGTGAAGTAGTCTCGGGCTATTTTGAATTTTATTTGTGAGAAATAACGGGTTAATAACCACGAGTACTCGCGCAGGAAATATTTATGTTGAACCCCAAAATAATACTCGCATTTACCGTAATCGCGGCCATTGGCATTGTGGGCATAGCGCTGTGGCCTGAACCTGTAGCGGACAAAAACCCAGCTGGGCTAAGTGCTGCTCACCACAGCGAACCCGCACAGCGCCACCCTGTTATTGCACCTGTTCCCATACAACAAACAGCAGTTAACCCGACTAAACTGCCTGCGCCTGCGAAAAAACTCGATAAATTGATCAATGACCCTGAGCTTGCCCCGCAGGTGAATACTGCGGCATTAGCGACTAGCCAAAAAAAGTTAGATGCTCAGTTAGTGGCCATTGACCAGCAATTGGAACAGCAAGGTATTAGTACCGATAAGCCCGTGGCGCAAACACCAAAAACAATGAGCGACACGCGCGCAAGGCTCGAGGCCATTAAAAAGCATATGGCCAATAAGCCGGCATCACCTTAGCTGGTAATTTAAGCTCGCCACAGCATTAGCTACACAAAAAATAGCCAAAAAATTAATGAAAAGGAAATGGAATGTTTACTAGCGCCATCAAAGCGGTTTTATCAGCACTGGCTTTAACCTCTATTGCGTTTACTACAACCCATGCGCAAACAACCGTACCGGGTTCTGTGTCAGGCAGTTTTGATGTCAGTAGTGGTGTGGCGAATTATTCTATCCCTATTCAGGTAGCACCCGGGCGTGGTGGTATGCAGCCGGAGCTGTCGCTAGATTATTCCAGTGGTGGCGGCAATGGCATTTTAGGTGTCGGTTGGCGTTGGGGTGGCTTATCAACCATTCACCGCTGCCCAGCTACCCATGCCCAAGACGGGTTTGCCGATGGCATTAACTTTGATGATGATGACCGCTACTGCTTGAGCGGCCAGCGCTTAATTCCTGTTGCGGGTATTAATGGCGCTGTAGGTACTGAGTATCGCACTGAAATTGATGGCTACTCCACTATTACCTCCCACGGTGGCACTGCTAACCACCCCGCTTATTGGGTTGTAAAAACCAAAGCCGGCCAAGTGATGACCTACGGTGGTGGTGATAATGCATCACTTAATTTCTCTCAAGGCATTATTAGTTGGTCTGTTCGAGAGATCAACGATACTACGGGCAATAACCCAATCAACTACCAATACTTAGTGAGCCAAAATACACAATACCTTGAGCGTATTGACTATGCTGGTGGTTCAATAAATTTTATTTATGATAATAACCGCGTCGATGCCAGCCAGTTTTTTGTTCAGGGCAACGAGGGTTGGCTTAACAAGCGCCTAAAACAGGTAAACGTATATGCAGGTAGTGAACTACTCGGCGACTACAGTATTGACTATATCCAAAGTGCTAAAACCGGGCAGTCGTTGATTCGTCGCGTTACCCATTGTGAACAGGCCGGCCAATGTCTTGAGCCCATCACCTTTGATTGGAATCAACAACAAAGTCACTGGCAGTCAGCGGTTGAATACGAGCCTCCAGCCCCATTGAATCATACGAATGGGCACGACGAAGGGACCCGCCTAGTCGACTTAAATGGCGATGGCCACCTAGATATGATTCGCTACTTGTATCGTGGCTCATCAGCACCGCTTAAAGGCGCATGGTTAAATACCGGCAACGGTTGGCAAACGGCCCCTTCATATTATATTCCTCCCACCTCGTTTTATAACAGCGATGGTAATCACGCCGAAGGCACCGAACTGATCGATCTCAATGGTGATGGCCTACAAGACATCATACGCTTTATGGTTAAAAGCGATGGCAATACAGAAAAGGGCGCTTGGTTAAATACCGCCAACGGTTGGGTCTCTGCCCCTGAATTTATCCCGCCTGCGCCACTGTATCACTCGGCCAGCCTACACGATGAAGGCACGCGCCTTGTAGATTTAAACGGTGATGGGCTGGTCGATATGGTTCGCCATTTGTACCGTGGCTCGGCAGGTCCCCTTAAAGGCGCCTGGTTAAATACCGGCAGTGGCTGGCAGGTGGCACCGGCGCACTACATTCCGCCGACATCATTTTATAACAGTGACGATGCCCATGCAGAAGGCACGCAGCTGGTTGATATCAACGGTGACGGTCTGCAAGACATCATCCGTTTTATGATGAAAAGTAACGGCAGTGCCGCGAAAGGCGCGTGGCTAAATACCCCCAACGGTTGGGTCTCAGCACCAGAGTTTACACCGCCAGCACCTTTGTATCACTCAAGCAGTCTACACAGCGAAGGCACCCGGTTAATTGATCTAAATGGCGATGGGCTGGTCGACATGGTGCGCTACCTACAGCGCGGCGACTCTGGGCCTATTAAAGGCGCTTGGTTAAATACCGGTAATGGCTGGCAAGCAGCTCCGGCACACTATATACCCCCTACCTCGTTTTACAACAGCACAAGTGGCCACGAAGAGGGCACAGAGCTTATTGATGTCAATGGTGACGGCCGACAAGATATTGTTCGCTTTATGGTAAGAGGCGGTGGCGATGCAGTTAAAGGGGCGTGGTTAAACACTCTTAATGGTTGGGTCTCTGCCCCCGAATTTATTCCGCCTGCGCCGCTGTACCATTCAACCAGCCAGCATAGTGAAGGGACCCGGTTAATTGATATTAATGGCGATGGTATACAAGATGTCGTGCGCTTTTTGATGAAATCCAACGGTGAAGAGCTAAAAGGCGCTTGGCTAAACAAGCCCACAGCGACCCAGACAAACGCACTCACCACCGTTACAGACAGTGCCGGCCTTGCAACACATATCAGCTATCAGCCGCTAACTGACCCCAGCATCTATACCAAAGGCAGCGGTGCACAGTACCCCATACAAGATATTGTGCCGCCCCAGTATGTGGTCAGCCAAGTAGCATCCGCTAACGGGGTTGCTGGTATTACAACAGTGCAGTACCAATATGAAGGCCTTAAAGCGCATCTGCGAGGTCGTGGCTCATTAGGGTATGCCAAAATCACCGAAGTGTATCCCGATACAGCCAAAACACTAGAGACAAGCTTTTATCAAACCGGTGCCCCTTATGAGCGGCATTCAACGGTAGACTTCAAACTCGATGGCACCACACCCTATTCCACGAGCTTCCCCTTTGCGGGCACCGTAGCACAGGTCATTGAGCGCTATAACGGCAATACGATCAATGAATCCACCAATGTGTATTACACCAGCACCCACTCGGGTTATGCCAATATACACCAGCTAAATATGCATGAAGTCGTTCAGCATAGCTATGAGCTAGGTGCCGATTCAAACAGTAGCCCCGTTACCACCGCTGTGACTACCCATAGCGATATCGATAACTACGGCAATGTGGGTGAAATCGTCGTGAGCACCACCGGTGGCGGCGACACCTTCACTAAAACCACCACGAGCTTTTACGACAACGATACGACCCAGTGGCATCTGGGCCGTCTATCTCAGTCAACCGTTGTACACAGTGGCCCTTATGGCACACAATCGCGCCGTTCAGCCTTTACCTACGACCCCGATACCGGGCTACTACTGACAGAGAGTGTGGTCAGTGTGGTGTTAGGTACGGCATTAACCACCACCACCTATACCTATGACGAGTACGGCCAAAAAATAGCGTCTACCCTTAGTGCAACAGGCGAGACCTCGCGCACCTCAACCACGCACTACGACAACCTGGGCCGAGTACTCAAAGGGTGTAATACCTATAACGAATGCCAAACCAATACCTATACCCCAGAGGGGTGGCTGGCTGCCACTACCGGCCCCAACGGCATTACCACCACCTCAAGCTACGATGGCTTTGGCCGTAAAATACGAGAAGACCGCGCCGATGGCACCTGGACGACTATCGAGCGGCACTTTGTAGCCAGTGGCGAGTGCGATGAGCTAGCACGCTTTGCCTACTCCTGTATCGTGACACAAACCAGCGGCACTCAGCCGGCTATTGTTCAATACGATGCCCTCGGCCGGGATATTCGTAAAATCAAACAAAGTTTTGATGAACGCCTAACCTACACCGACACCGAATACAATCACCTAGGGCAAGTGACACGCGTTAGCCGCGATTACTACCTAGGCAACGAGATCTACTGGGCCAATAGTTATTATGATGCCCTTGATCGTGTGATCCACATGAACGAGCCGGGCCCTCACGGCTCGACCAACGATATTTATACCACCTACAACGGCCTATCAACCACCCTGCGTTCAGGCCCTGACTTACTGGAAAAAACTACCCTCACCAATGCCCTTGGCCAAAAAATCCGTATCGATGAAGAAGAGAGCGCCTACATCGAGTACACCTACAATGCCGATGGTAACCTGTTAACCACCCGTGTCGCCGGGGATGACGCCACCCTTATTACCCTACACTACGACGAGTACGGCCGTAAAATAGCCATGGATGACCCCGATATGGGGCATTGGGAATACACCTACGACGCCTTCGGCCAACTGAGCGCCCAAGAAGACGCCAAAGGCCAAATCACCACTATGGACTACGACCTACTAGGGCGCTTAGTACAGCGCACCGAGCTTGAAGGCAGTAGTCACTGGGTCTATGGCGATAACAGCGCCGCCCAAGGTAGTATTGGCAAACTGCTGCAAGAAAGCGGCAACGGCGTTACCAAAACCTATAGCTACGACAACCTCGGCCGCCCAACCGCTACCACCACCGCCATTGCCGGTGAAGGCAGTTTTACCACCCAGACCGAATACGACAGCCTCGGGCGTGTAAAGCGCATCACCTACCCCGGTAGCCAAGGCTTCTTTACCGAAAACGTCTACAACGCCAATGGCTTTTTAGAGCGTGTGCGTGGCCTGCGCAGCCAAGCCGAGCCCCACGACTACAGCCTATTGCAACCGCTCATACAAGAGGCCGTCACACTCGCCGATGACTACCTCGTAAAAGCACAGCAACTGCGCACCATTGGGCAGTTCTACCAATCGCGAATCGATAATTACACCACCTTATTGGCGAAGCAAACCGTAGTATTCGAGCAAGGCACCACCGCAGGCCTGGCCACCAACCGCGCCTATGACTATTTGAGCGCGGGTAACAACACCTACTATATACGAGTGCCCGATACCTTTGTGCCTATTAGCGCCGATGTCATCATCCCGATTATTCAACCGGCCGAGCACCACTACAAAGTCATTGATGACGGTGCGACCCAAATAATTACCCAAGTGAGTGCGGCAGAATTTGAGGCCGTATTGCCCACCTTGGTCAATAACGGTGACAAAGTCTATAAGCTCAACGACACCACCATGACCTGTGCCTGCGAATCCGTAGGGCATGCCAACTATTTGGCCAACCTGCAAAGCCACCAGAGCTTGCTTGCCAATACCGTCGCCAGCGCCACCCCGACGGGCATTCACACAGGCCAGTTTATACCCGTGCTGTATAACGGCAGTGTCATCCCTGTTGTGGGTCGCCAAACTCAGGCATTACAGCCGGCATTTTTAAGCCACCTAAACAACACCGTAATCGAGCTTGAAACCGTGCGCGGGCTGATCAATGCCCAAGCCAACAGCTATGCCAGTAGTGCTGAGCAGTTAACCGTATTAGCCGAGCAAACCCTAGCGGCTGCTGATCACAACGTGCAGTTTGTGCGCACCCTCGATCACGCCGCCAGTGCCTACACCGATATACTCGCCGATAGCAGTTATATTACCTACTGGCGCGCGCTCGATGTCGACGCCTCGGGCCGTATCAGTGCCGAGGTGTACGGTAATGGCATTGTCAGTGACTACGCCTACAACCAAGCCACCGGCCAGCTACAAAGCCTACACAGTAGCCTCTTAGTGATCGACCCCATTCGCCACCTCGAATACCAGTACGACGCCTACAACAATGTCACACTGCGCCACGACCTCGTAAGCGATATTCGCGAGCGCTTCGAGTACGACCGCCTCGACCGCCTCACTGCCAGCCATGTGGCCAGCGACCTCTATATCAGCAACGAATTTAACGGCACGCAATCCTTGCGCTATGACGTACTGGGCAATATTACCCATAAATCCGATGTCGGTGATTACAGCTACGGCAGTGGCCAAGCGGCAGGGCCTCACGCTGTGGTTGCCGCCGGTGGCGACAGCTTTACCTACGATGCCAACGGCAATATGCTCACCGGCAGCGGCCGCACACTACAGTGGAGCAGCTTTAATAAGCCCACGCAAATGACCCAAAACGGCCGCTTGGCGAGCTTCAGCTACGGCCCCGATCGTGCCCGCTTTAGCAAACTGAACCATAAAGGCGATAAAACCCTCTACATTGGCAGCCTGTATGAAAAGCTCACCAAAGGCGATACCGGCCAGGTCGATCAAAAACACTACATCTACGCCAATGGTGCCCTTGTCGCCGAGCATATTATCTCGACGACCCAAGGCACCCAGACCCGCTATCTGCACAAAGATGCGCTGGGCAGCATTGACCTCGTAACTGATGCCTATGCCAACGTAGTGGATCGCCGCAGCTTTGATGCCTGGGGTAAGCTGAGAAACCTGCCTTGGCAAAGCCAGGCGGGTCTTAACGACCCGCTCTATCTGACTCAACTGCCCTTTACCAACAAAGGCTTTACCGGGCACGAGAATATTCAAGAGGTTGACCTGATCCATATGAACGGGCGGGTCTATGATGCAACCCTTGCCCGCTTTGTCAGCGCTGACCCGCATATTCAAGCGGGCTCCCTAAGCCAAAGCTATAACCGCTATAGCTACGTGATGAATAACCCATTGAAATATACCGACCCATCGGGGTATTTCTTTAAAAAGCTCGTCAGAGAAGTCAAAAAAGCATGGGATGACATCAGGCCATTTGTCGGTATTATTGTGGGCGCTATATTAGCGTCTTACGGCTGTGTGGTCTGTGGCCAAGGCTTTTGGTGGGAGGTAGCTAATGGTGCAGCTATTGGCGCTATTACCGGGGCTTCAAGTGCAGCGGCCAATGGCGGTAACATTATTAGAGGGGCTTTAACCGGGGGGCTATCCGGTGCTATGTTTGGAGGCATTGGCGCCTATGATTTTGACGACACGGCGAGAATCTTTGCCCATGCGGTTGCCGGTGGTACTATGTCGGTGATTCAAGGCGGTAAATTTGGTGTAGGTTTTTTAAGTGCCGGATTTACAAAGTGGGCAACCCTTAACTTTAAGGGAACAAAACTCTTTAATTACAATAATCAGGGGGCTGGTGCTACACTAGGGCGCGCAGTTGTTGCAGCACTCATCGGCGGGACGGCCTCAAGAATAGGTGGTGGCAAGTTCGAAAATGGTGCGACAACAGCGGCTATGGCGCAGTTGCTTAATGGAGAGCCTAGTGGGCGGAGGGAGGTTGCGCAAAAGGGGAATGGTATTCAGGTAACGAATGATTTTGAGTTTACTGAAGAGCATGCAAGAGCAACCCTTAAACGTTTTTGGGGTGAGGCTGGACGTATTCGTGGTATGAGTTCGGATCAACTTTCCGCATGGTTAGATGGGCAGGGTTCACTTACTCAAGAGCAGATGAATGCAGCATTTAGTTTGGCTACAGATATGGCTTATGCTGGAGAGTCGGCAGAGCTATTAGGCAAGATTTACTCAGCAGGTAGGAATCCAACAAAAATCCTAAAAGTTCTTGCGACAGAGCGAGTGAATACTGGCGAGTTAATTGAAAACATACAAGAAAACTGGTCGGATACGCTTGGTTCGTGGAATCCAATAACTCGCCATACTACGGTTTCTGCTGGACAATTAAATATGGTTAGGGCTGATTCCCCTCACAACTATGAGCTATTTAGGTAAGGGGGCTGTTTATGAAATATTTTTCAGTTTTTTTTCTACTGCTGTTTGTGCAGTCTTCTCTAGGCGCCGAAAACTTCAATGTAGAAGATTGTAAAAAGATATTTAGCTCTAGCGACAAGGTTTCTTATCCTCAAGTAATATTGGAGTTAGATGGTACTATTTTAAATCATTCTTTAGTTGATGAAGCGGTTGAAATATCTAGCTATGAAGGGTTGAAGTATCGAAAGCGAGAAGATGCTTATGCTCGTGTAACCTTCGCTAAAACAAAATCATCCTCAAAAGATAAGTCTATTGTGAGTTTGGTTAAATATTGGGGTGTTGATCTTGCCCAAACACCGTTTTCTTATTGGGACTCAATAGTTTATTTTGTCGAAGGTTTGGAGCGGTATTCTTCCTTACGTTGTGATTCATTGGATGAGGCGGGGA
>Ga0193959_1001067_pt1 | contig 11115 bp, 13 predicted proteins | sample FB_2_MG_FD_140333 | JGI IMG/M metagenome (GOLD analysis project Ga0193959, IMG submission 140333) | Microbial mat bacterial communities from the Broadkill River, Lewes, Delaware, United States - FB_2_MG | ecosystem: Environmental > Aquatic > Freshwater > River > Microbial mats | place: USA...
CAAAGTCGTCATGAGCTGAAAATCATGCGGATTGTGGCCGACTATTTTGATGAACGTATGGAGTGCTGGCAGCCCCACAGTCTGGTGCCTGCCTCAGTGCAGCAATTTATCCAGCAACATCGTCTGCATACCCCGGATGACGACATTCTGCCGGAAGCCGAATTGATGGCCAAATACGAGCGTTTGCAGCTGGAACAAGAGATGATTCTGCACAAAATGAAGCGCCAATTGGAGCGCTGGTATGATCTGGAATCGTATTTTTCAGACGAATACCTCTCCGAGTATATGAATTACTGTGCAGAGAAAAATCTGGCTGAATTGGAAGCCATGAGTAACGTGGATACCAGTAATGTGCATGTGCTGCTGCCTGATCATTAATTACGTAAATTCGTAGGGGTGGCCCTCTGTGGTCGCCCTATAAAATCAACAGGTCGGCCCTTTGCTTATTACGAGTCTGTGTCGCGCCGTGACAATCAATAAAATGATTTTCTTCCAAACCTGGCAGGCCATATCTGAAATTGAAAGATAGTTATTCTTATAACCATCAAAGAATTGATGGCCATCAGGAGTGCTATGCCCCGCTTTATTATTGTGTCTCGTAATGCGATTACTGTGCGTTGGTTGCTGATGCATGTGTGTCAGGTGGATGAGGTGCACTTGTATCTGGACAAACGCCGCCTCAAAGCGGGCGACCGGGTTTATGGCCAACTGGCAGCGGATGCCATTCATGAACTGACAGCCATGGGAGTGCGTTATTGTCATTGGCAACTGGAATTACCAGCCCATTTGCAGGGCACCGTATTAAACGACAACGATGTGCGCGCATTAAAGCCGCAGCTGACGGAGTATCAGCCAGATACATCCCAACGTATTGAACCCTGCTGTAGTGATTGCGAGTAGATCGGAATTTTTGATATGGACAAAGTCAGGGTTTGTCAATACCTATATGGGCTGCCAGGTTTTGGAATAAACGAGATATAAAAAACAGAGTTACTATCGTCATATCAACGAATGATTAAACGTCTTTGAAGGAGGTGAGTCCATGCTGATTCTTTTCGTTATCTACGCTCTGTAAAAGGGTAAAACAATGTATTGGAGTTCGGGTTTTTAATGTCAATGTACGGAGATGTTTCATGTTGATTCTGATCATTATTGCTGCGCTGTAACGGGTTTTATTGGTATTGGATGGATTGCTTTCCTGTTTTTAATTTTCGGAGATATATATGAAAAAGTCATTTGACTACAATAAGCTGTTTTCGGTTCTTTCTGGTGGTGGTGTACAGATTTCTGACGTGCAGCGCAGCCGTATTTCGGCACGACTGGATGAAATTCACAGCTATCAGCCTGTGGTTGGGGTCATGGGCAAAACCGGGGCCGGTAAATCGAGCTTGTGCAACGCCTTGTTCGGGAAAGACGTATGCGGCGTCAGCGATGTTGAAGCCTGCACCCGCGACCAGCAAGAAGTGGAACTGAACACCGGCGGGCGCGGCATCAAGCTGATCGACGTGCCGGGGGTGGGCGAAAGCCGAGAGCGTGATCAGGAATACAGCGACTTGTACCGCGAGCTGATCCCCAAGGTCGATGCCATGTTCTGGATTTTAAAGGGCGACGATCGCGCCTTCTCGACCGATGAAGCTTTCTACAAAAGCATCGTCCGGCCTTACATCGACAAGGGCAAGCCGTTTTTCGTGGTGCTGAATCAGGTCGATAAAATCGAGCCGTTCCGTGAATGGGACGAGCAGCACAACCGTCCGGGGGTGAAGCAAGGCCACAACATTGAGCAGAAGCGTCGTTATGTCTCACAGGTGTTTGATTTGCCATTGAGCCAGGTGTTGGCGGTGTCGGCCAATGAACGTTACGGCCTGGTGGATCTGGTCGACGAACTGATTCACGCCCTGCCCAACGAGCAGAAATTCATTGTGTTGGATGACGTTGATGAAGAGTACCGCTCGCGCAAGTCGGAGAAAGCAGCCGAGCAAGGCTTGCTCGACACCGTGGGTGATGTGATTGGCAGTGTGGTTGGAGCGGTCGCCGATTCTGCGGTGGGCCGGGCGATTGGCTCCGTCGTCAGCTCGATCAAGAGTTTTTTCGGCTGGTGGTGATGCCGGGGCTGACAAACCCCTTAACGCCTTAGCCTTCAAGTCTGTACGCCGATCTTCCTGATTTTATAACCGAACCGAGACGCCCATGAGCATCATCAAGCATTACCAATACCGTGGAAAACTGTCTGAACTGAGCCGTCGTTTTGATGCCTTCAAGCGTCTGGATCGGCCACATAACAGCACCGGCTGGCACCCGTGGGAAGACCAGAAGACGCGCAACACCACGTACGACAAAATGGTGTTTTTTGTAGGAAAAACCGGATTTGGCAAGTCGTCTACCGTCAACGCCATCACTGGGCGAACGTGCATGAAAACCAGTGAAGTTGAAGCCTGCACGCGTCAGTGTCAGACGCTGGAATATCGGGTCGATGACTCACATTGTCTGTCCATGGCCGACTTGCCCGGTGTGGGCGAAAGCCAATCGCGTGACAAGGAGTACCGCCAGATGTACCGCGACTTCCTGCAATTCGCGTCGGCGGTGGTGTATCTGGTGCGTGTCGACAGCCGCGATTTTTCCATTGATCAGGCGGTGCTGGAGCAGTTATGTCAGGAAGTACCGGGTCTGGAGCGGCGTTTGATCATTGCTGTCGGGCAGTGCGACAAGGCCGAACCGATCAGCCGTCGGGCCAGTAACGAACCGACCATGGAGCAGTGGCGCACGATTCAGGCCAAGGTAACCGAGGTGGATCGTATCTTCTCGCCCTACTGGCCGGTGGTGGCTTATTCCGCCGCCACAGGCTGGAATCTGGAGGTGCTGGTTGACCGCATGATTGAGGTTCTGAACGCCAACTAACATGCGTTCAGTTGATGCCTTCTGTCTACTTTTCCTGAGCCTGACGGCCAATCTGGCTGGTCAGGTGTCGTCATAATAGCGCTATCCAGCTACCTTGTTTTGTCTCAGGAGACATCATGAAATCCCCTTTGCAGATTTTCGAAAACTGGTTTGATGCCATGACATTGGCCGAGCGGGGAGAGTGCGCCTTTGCCTTTGCCAGCTATGTGCTGACGCCCGTGACCGGTGTGTCAGCTTCCGATCACCAGCAGCACATCGATGAACTCAAAGCCGTGCTGGAGCGGGCCAGGGTCAACAAGCGGGAAGAATTTATCATCCAGATTCTGAAGCTGTTTTTTGATCAGTACCTGGGTAGCTGGCTTTTCAAGGCTCCGCAACTCGGCACGCAGGAAGACTTTATGATGGTCAAGCGTGCCCAGCGGCAAGCGGGGTTTGATGGGCCGGAACAAATCGAAGCTGAGCTGCAGCAGGAATACGAGCTGAATTGGATGAAGGCTGAGTTGCAAGATGCCCGTATGGAGCGCCATATCAAACGCTGGTATGCATTGGAGTCGTTCTTTACTTACGAATATTACGAGGAATACCGCTGGCACCGCTTCCAGCAAGAACTTCAAGAGGCCGGTAAAGACGTCCCTCAGATTATCTGAACCCATAAAAAAAGCCGATTCAAACGAATCGGCTTTTTTTATGCATATCCCCTTATAAACGGGGCAGTTTTGTAACGGTAGAGTTCAACCCCACACAGAAGAAGCATGTGTCTTAATCCCCTTATAAACGGGGCAGTTTTGTAACCCACTGTCAATAAATCACAAGGCATAACCTGTGTCTTAATCCCCTTATAAACGGGGCAGTTTTGTAACACTACTGCGCAAGTGAACTTAAAGAATGATGCGTCTTAATCCCCTTATAAACGGGGCAGTTTTGTAACCATCATAAAGGGGAAGGCGTATAACGAGATCTGTGTCTTAATCCCCTTATAAACGGGGCAGTTTTGTAACTGAATGCCGTCGTAAACAGCATCACAGGAGGTCTTAATCCCCTTATAAACGGGGCAGTTTTGTAACTAAAATCGCCTTTGAGACGATCAAACAATAGGTCTTAATCCCCTTATAAACGGGGCAGTTTTGTAACTCTTAGCCAAAAATTTTCCTTTAAAAATCAAGCACTTGCAAAGCGAAAAAATCGACTGTTTTTTGTACAGCAAAATTGTTCGTTTTTTGTACTGAATTTTTAAGGAGCATCCGGCTCTTTCAAAGCTCGTTCATACTATAAAAGTAAGCGGGCACTATCAAGCCATATCCTGTAAAAACTGACTTTTTTCTTCAATTCGGATTGTTGGCAGTGAGGTATTGCATCACCGGGTTTTGATGGTGACTGTTTTTTGTACAGCAAAATTTACGTATGAGTGTGCTGGATTCTTCAGAGCCATCCGTCAGGCAGAATGGTGCGGGACAACCTGAATATCCAGATTCAACGCTTTCAGCACCTTGCTGATGGTACTGAACTCTGGCCGGGAGCCAGCACGCAGTGCCTTGTACAGGCTTTCACGGCCCAGCCCGGAATCCTTGGCGATCTGGGTCATGCCACGGGCTTTGGCAATATGGCCCAGTGCGCGGGTCAGTTCGTCGATGTCGCCATCTTCCAGTACCAGACTCAGGTAGATGGCGATGTCTTCTTCGGTTTTCAGTTGTTCTGCCATATCGAATATGGGCAGGTCTTTAATTCGAATCGGGTCATTCATAATCAATCCTCCAGCCGTTTGGCCAGTGCTTTGGCAGCTTTGATGTCTTTCGTTTGAGATGATTTGTCGCCGCCACCCAACATCAGAATCAACTCGCCATTCTGCTCGATAAAGTACATGCGCCAGCCAGGGCCAAAGTGCTCGCGCATTTCCATTACGTCGTCACCGACGGACTTGCAGTCTCCGAGATTGCCGCAGGCCGCTTTATCGAGCCGACGGTTCAGACGCACACGAGTCATGTTGTCTTTGAGGCCATCGAGCCATTCGGTGAATGCCGGGGTTTGGCGTATTGTGCGGTGATTCATGGTGTTTTATTAGTGGTTAACAGGCTTGATTGTATCCTATTGAATACAGTTGTACACCATCATTGATGTGCTACAAAAAAGAGCCACATACTGCGAACGGTGGCGTCCCTGACGCAGCGGAAGAAAAACTTAAAGCTGTGCTCGGAATCAGTTGAGCACTACAAGTCCCCCAGATTATCTGAACCCACAAAAAAAGCCGATTCAAACGAATCGGCTTTTTTATGCGTATCCCCTTATAAACGGGGCAGGTTTGTAACGAGCGAGCAAGATGTAGTACTTGCTATGTTGAGTCTTAATCCCCTTATAAACGGGGCAGGTTTGTAACCTATACACCTAGTTCTTTTGGAGAGTTAGAAGTCTTAATCCCCTTATAAACGGGGCAGGTTTGTAACAAACAACGCGGCCTAAAGCGGGTGCCAGTCTGGTCTTAATCCCCTTATAAACGGGGCAGGTTTGTAACGGTGGATTCGAAACAAAGACACAGTGTTCGAGGTCTTAATCCCCTTATAAACGGGGCAGGTTTGTAACTTTATTTTTTAGCAAATTAGATAATTAAGCCAGAGTCTTAATCCCCTTATAAACGGGGCAGGTTTGTAACTGTGCTCTCCGAGAATTACGATACCGGACGACGGTCTTAATCCCCTTGTAAACGGGGCAGGTTTGTAACCTCATCACGGGCCGTGATGAGATGAATAACAGTCTTAATCCCCTTATAAACGGGGCAGGTTTGTAACCTCAGGATCTAAACCTTCACCAAGAGATTTGGTGTCTTAATCCCCTTATAAACGGGGCAGGTTTGTAACCATGAAGGCTTCTATTGGACCTAAGTGAACGTCTTAATCCCCTTATAAACGGGGCAGGTTTGTAACACATCACCGTAATACGGGAACGCCGGATACGTCTTAATCCCCTTATAAACGGGGCAGGTTTGTAACTTTATTCTTGATAGATATAGTCCTTTAATCCAGTCTTAATCCCCTTATAAACGGGGCAGGTTTGTAACCTTAGCCAAAAATTTTCCTTTAAAAATCAAGCACTTACAAAGCGAAAAAATCGACTGTTTTTTGTACAGCAAAATTGTTCGTTTTTTGTACTGAATTTTTAAGGAGCATCCGGCTCGTTGAAACCCTGCTGATACTACAAAAGTAAGCGGGCACTATCAAGCCATATCCTGTAAAAACTGACTTTTTTCTTCAATTCGGATTGTTGGCAGTGAGGTGTTGCATCACCGGGTTTTGATGGTGACTGTTTTTTGTACAGCAAAATTTACGTATGGGCTGATTATGGTGGTGACGTTGACCATAACGCTTCCGGGGCGTGTTGTAACGCGCTGATCGGGTAATGTTGGTGCGCTGGGCCGCCATCAAAACCCAGATCATCGGGCAGTGGATTATGCCCAAACAGGCAGAGTGGGCGGCGTATCCGGTAGCCCCGAATGTCATCTTCATCAGGATTGATGCGCTGCTCAAGCTGGTGTGTCAGGGCAGCCAGTTGGTGTTGATTACCCTGCCAGGCAAACACCGAGTGCTGTAGCGGCAGGGCGCACGACTTTAACAGCCGGTGTACCCGCTGCAGGCGTTTGGGATTGGCAATGTCGTATTGAATCAAATACCAGTAGTCACGCATAAGTGGCTTCCTGTGTGGTGCCCAAATCTTCACGGTGGTTGTTTTGAAGGTTGTTGTTTTGAAGGTTGTTGTTATGAGTGTTGCTGTGCTGATCCACTTTCCGGGCCACCCAGCGCGCGGCGGCGGCCAGTTGCGTTTGCCAGGTGGGCATGGCGCTGGCGAGGTGCTGGTAATACAGCGCCCGCCCGGCTTTTCCCAACCGGCAGCCCTGACCCCGTTGTTTGGGAACACTGAAATGACGCTGATTAATGATGCCCTGATTGAGCAGCTCCACCACCCATTGCTCGCACTGCGGACGGGCCACTTCCATCAGGTCGCACGCCAGTGAATGACGACCGTGGGTCACACGATGATAAAACCCCAGTTGCGAATCCAGCCCGACCGCCTTGCATTGGCGGATGGCTTCTTGCATGGCGATGGTATAGGTCAGCGATAACAGGGCATTCACAGGGTCAGGCGGTGGTCGGCGTTGGCGTTTTTCAAAGCCAAAGTGAGCGGGCAGGCAACCGCGCCAGTATTGAAACATCAACCGTTGGGCGGTGCCTTCAAGACCTCGCAGGGTATCTCGATGAGCCGCTTCGGCCATGTTCGCTTGCAGGCTAGCCAGTTGTTGCATCAGTGCGCTCACGTCATCGGCGGCGGGCTGTTGGGTCAAATAGCGTAATTGCTGCTGAAGCCGATGGCGACACAAGGTACGGGCGATGCTCAGGCTGTGTTCATTGCCTTGTGGCCCTTGGGATTGCTGCCACTGGTATTGCTGACAGCGCCGTTGCACCTGTTGCTGTTGATCGGGATACAAGCCAAAGCTGTTTTCACTGTCGCGTGGATTCAGTGCAATAAAGTCAATGCCACGTCGCCACAGTTGCCCCAACAGACTGCTGGTGAGTGTCACCCCATGAACGCACACAATTCGGCGGATATACCGCAGCGGCAAGGTGCGAACCCCGTGCGGTGGCTCGCGCACCACCAGGCACTGGTTGTCGTAATCCAGCTCGATATGACGGCGATCAAACATCAGCTGCTTGCTGTTCATGCGGCGTACCTCGTCGTGTCGTTTGGTTTCAGGCCCAGATCAGGGTGTCGTGGTTGTCTTCGTTATCGGGTTTGCCCAGCCGCCAGTCGGGCTGTGACTGGGGCCGTGGCAGTAGCAGCAATCGGTCATCGGTTGTCATCAATGGTTGCAGTGCGGTCAGGGTGGGCTGAATGTCTCCTTCAAGGCGGGTTTCCAGCCCGGATTCCTGGTAGTCCAGACTGAACTGGCGCAGCAGCCGGTTGGCTTTTTGACGCTGGCGAGCGTTGTGGATGTCGTAGCACACCAGCCAGTGTTGCGGTATGGCACTGGTCATCGTGCAGCCCCAAGCCACTGGCGAACGCGCTGCATCAAGCGGCAGTCTTGTGGTTGCAACTCGTCTGAACCACAGCGTGGGCAGTGTGCGGGAGGAACTTGATGAGGCAGCAATACGTCGCTGGTCGCAGGAAAGGTACGTGACCAGCCGCATTGTTGGCAGCGAATGGTGTGGGCGGGGATTGGCATCATGGCGGTGTCCTCCGGTATTGGCTCATTACAGTGTGCGCTTTTTGCCGAGGAGGTTAGATCTGCCAGGTTTGGGTGTGTGAATTTTGCTGTTTCAAGGGGGTATCTTGTGCTCATCACATCACGCACAGCGAGGCAGCTTCATGAGTCAGTTTAACGCCGGTACCCATCTGATGGTTTTTCGCGGGACGTACTTTCACCACGGCTTGAGCGTGGGGAACGACGAGGTCATTCACTACGGTGGTGATGGCTTCAGCGATGGCCCGTGTCGCGTCTGTCGTGTCAGCCTGTCGCAGTTTGCCGATGGGAACTATGTGGATGTGATCAAACACCCGGATCGTGTGTTTGGGCGATCCAAATCGGTACAGCGCGCTCGCACTCGTCTGGGGGAGGAGCAGTATTCGCTGGTGTTCAATAATTGTGAGCATTTCGTCAATTGGTGCATTGAAGGCGAACGACGCAGCCGTCAGGTACAAGCCGTGGTAGCAGGCACGACAGCCGCCGTTGGTTATCGTTATGTGGTGGCCAAAACCGGCGAACAGGTTTCTGCTCAGGTGATGCGGAACGCGATGCCTGCATTGGCCTCGGTGTGGTCGTCGTTATCTGGAGGCAAAAAAGCCGCAACGGTGGCGTCTGCTTCTGTGTCTGCGTTGGCTCCGGCGTCGTCGATGGCGGTGGGCAAGGGTGTGTCATCAGCGGTGGCGGGTTTAGGTGCGGGAGCAGGTACCTCGGCTTTAGTCAGTGGCTCTGCAACAGCCGCTGGCTTGGTTGGGACAGGTGCTTTGGCCACCGTCGCCGCCCCGGTGGCGGTTGCGGCAGGTGTCGGGGCGTTGATCTGGAGCTTTTGGGACGACTGATCAATAACCGGGTTCTGTCACAATGAGCAACAGAGTTTTTGAGGAGATGGATATGAGCATTCATAGCGCGTTGTCTGAGCAAGAGTTTCATCACGATGGCTTCTGGAAAAAGATCGCACGCTACGCCGTCAAGGCCGGGCGTGAAGTGGTCGAAAAGGCGCTGACGCTGTATTACGTCGCGTCCGATGGTGATACGCCAGCCTGGGCCAGAACAACGGTTTACACTGCGTTGGCGTACTTTATCTCACCATTGGATGCCGTACCGGATGCACTGCCCGGTGTGGGTTTCGGCGATGATTTGTCGGTGCTGGGCGTGGCGTTTGCCGCTGTTGCAGCGCACGTCAAGGACGAGCACGTTCAGCATGCCCGCCAGCAAATCGAACGTTGGTTTGGCTAGCGGCCCAAACTTGGTACCTCCCTCAAACAGACATCAAATTGCTACGCTGGTGTTATCAGATTGAGTGGAGGTTTTGCCATGCAGTACAGCAGCAATAAAGACATCAACAAGCTGGTTCGCCAGAAAATACACCAGGGTTGGACGTGGCAGAAAGGCCGCAAGCACGGCAAGTTATTCGAGCCGCAAGGCAGCGACTACATCACCGTGCCCTGTTCGCCCAGTGACTACCGCGCGCCCCGTAATTTTGCCAAAGAGCTGGCTCGCATGGCAGCCTGATGTGGGCTTGATCAACCATTCTTTTATTGACGCAGGTGTTTTTATTTTGCAACGAACAGGGATAATGCCAGGGATGAAGCATATGGACGTGCCCGGCCACGGAGGCCGTTTAATGCTTGAACCATCCCCCTCTGGAGAATCACAGGACGTTATGAATAACTCCCCCCAGCCTTTTATCTACGTGTGTGTTGTTTCTGAGTTTAATCTGCCTGAATACGAAGCCTGTTTGACCTTACGCCCTCAGCATTTGGTGCTGGTGGTGAGCAGTTTTCCCAAACTGCGTAAGGCCAGTGAACGATTGGTGAATGTTCTGCGTGAAGGTCTGCCGAACACGACGATCCATCGCCCGGATGAGCAACAGCAATTTGATGGTGAGAACATTCTGGAACTGCAAACATGGATTGCCGAGGCATTACGCCCCTGTATTGCTGCGATCAAGGCTGGTTCTCAAAAGGATTTGACGCTGGTGTTTAACGCCACGGGGGGCACCAAAGCCATCGGTATGGGGTTGCTGACTCGTATGCCGTGGGATGAAGTGCATTACAAGGGCATCACGGGCAGCCACCTGCAACGTCTGGCGTTGATTAACAATGAATGGGTATCTCGTGGCGAGCCTCTCCCTATGAAAACGGCGGCACCGCTGGATATTGCTCACTTGTACGCTGACAAAGTGGAACAGCAGAGTATCGGCCTGGAAGGGCAAGAGCAGCACGCAGAGCTGGCCCAGCAACTCTGGCAAGCACTGGACGAGCAGGAAGCGGCTATCGAAGCCTTGTTTGGCTGGCTGGATGAACTCTGGTCGCAAGGGCGCGACAACCCGGAGTACAAACAGAATCAGCTGAAACTGACGCTCCCGGAAGCCTTGCAAACACCTCAGGTGGTCGAGTGGATCGAGCGTTTATCCTCATTGGATGCCAACAGCTTCGACCTGAATGGCCAGCAATTATCGCTGCCCGGCAATAACCCGAAAAAATCTCGCAAAGCGGTGCGTAAATGGATTTCGGGCGACTGGCTGGAGCAATTAACGCATCACTGGTTATTGGGCGCTGGCGTTCTTGCCGAAGAAATGGCGCGGGGTGTGGTGGTCAACCCGGAACAGAAACAAAGTTCAGACGGCAACCGTGAAGCCGATGTGTTTGTTCACCTGAAGGGCCGCAGCTATCTGATCGAGATCAAGGCGGATGTGCCACCCGAAACCCCAGAGAAATCCATCGAACAACAGTTGGAGAGCATGGGTGACCGTTTTGGCAAAACCACCAAGATACTGATGGTCGGGCCGCATTTTCGTCGCACCCTGGAAGAGAAAGGCCGTTGGGATATTTTTAAAGCCAAATTGGCGGCCAACGGTACACGGTTATGCGATAGCCGCGCGTCGTTGCTCAAAGCGTTGGGCTTGAGTTAGCACGGCCACTTCTTCAACCTGACTGCATTCGCTGCCAGTTTTGGCAGCGCCATTTTTAGATAAAAAAACGGCCATGATGGCC
>Ga0193959_1001079_pt1 | contig 11017 bp, 9 predicted proteins | sample FB_2_MG_FD_140333 | JGI IMG/M metagenome (GOLD analysis project Ga0193959, IMG submission 140333) | Microbial mat bacterial communities from the Broadkill River, Lewes, Delaware, United States - FB_2_MG | ecosystem: Environmental > Aquatic > Freshwater > River > Microbial mats | place: USA...
AAAATCATTTTCAGTTTCAAAAAACAGCTTAAAATCTACGACAGGATATTCCTCACCTAAATAAGTTTCAACGGGATTAAATCCAAAAGCATAAGTTGTTTTAAAGGGTTCTAATCGGTAAAAATAGTAATCAATAATATCTCCTATTTCTAAATTAGCAATAGCAACTTTGGTTTCACCATCAACTTCAACAGATTCTTCTTCAACATCAATCTCTATTTCAGTACCATTTGGTTTTACAATTTTTACACCAATATAATTGTTCCCTTTTTCTTTCCATGAAAAACGACCTTTATCTGATCTAAAACGTTTTTTAAATGCAAATTCTGAAAACTCTTCTACGGCAGCTTTGTCTAATAATTTTATACGTTGTCTTATAGAGCTTGTGTAGGTTACGTTTTTTCCAAATTTATGGAAATCGTAATTTTCGTTTTTGTATAGTATTACAGCAGATTCGTTAGTCCATTTTTGGGGTACTTCTGTAACATTTTTATATGTGTCGTTTGTTCCCCAAAAAAAGTCTTTTGCTGCTAATTCTTCTTTAGTTTGTGAAAAAATAGAAATAGAAAAAAATAATAGGAAAGCGGTTAGTCCTTTAATTTTCATGTGTTTTAATTTATTTAATTTTTAATATTACATGCCGTTGGTGTAAACATGTGCTTTTGGTGTCCTTAATTTTTAGTAAGGATTATTTGTTCTTGGTAAAGGGTGTTGAGATCTTTTATAAATGTATTCCACTCTTCAAAATCCTTAGTTTCGATTTTTGCATTCTTAATTTGGAATAGCTTTTTGTATGTCAACGTATTGTTTTCATTTTTAAAGCTTACGGATAAGTCGTAATTATTACTTGACACCTCAATGTCATTTGGAAGGTGAGTAACGCTATAGCCATTTGGAATTTTTAATTCTGTTGTAGATTCCAAATATTTTTTTGAACTGAATATAAAGTCCACATCACGTTCCTTTAATTCGTAATTACTAAATTCCTTATCCAAATCGAGATCTATGTATATAGAGTTGTCAAAGGTTGAAACGGCATTTTTTACCGTAAGATCATGGGAAATAGTAACGTTAAGTTCTCTGTTAGTTAAATCTGATGTGGTAATGTTGCTCACTTTTCTGTTGCTGTCAGCGCTACTTAAATAAGCTTCTAAGAATTCATCTTTTTTATCTGTTTTTAACTGATCAAAGTAGTATAAGAGACTAGATCTGCTTTCTCCATTAAATTCCTTTTTTACTTTACCAGTTAGTGTTTCGTTATCTAAAGTGAGTTGATAATTGTAGAATTCTTTATTAAAAGCAACATCGCTTGTTGGTACGTGTTTCAAAATAAAGGCATCGTTGTCTTCAATTAAAACTTGCTTGCCTTGTATACGGTCGGCGTATTCGCCAAGAGCATTAAATTTTTCTGTTCCATCTAAAAATAGGATGTCATCATCTTTAAACAAAGTACAAATCATGTGATTATCTACTGATAAATTTGGGGTAGAATAATCATAAGCAATATGTTTGGTGCCAATCCAAGTTAGTCGAGCATCAAAGCCTGCTTCAATTAGCATTTGCTTGGTTAAATTTGCCATGCCTTTACAGTCACCATATCTTTTGTTGAACACATTAGCTGCTTCGTCTGGTTTAAATCCAGCGATACCATCTTCAAAGGCGATATACCTAATGTTGTCTTGTACCCAATAATAAATATTTTTTATTTTTTCTTCGTCGGTTTTAGCATCTTTGGTTAGTTCTGTAACTTTAGATTTTAGATCTGTATTGTCGTTTTCTAAACTGTTTACCAGAGATTTATACCAATTATAAAGGTCTTGAGTAGAGTTAAATATTGGTTGAGTTTCACCTTTTTTGGTGTACGATTTTGCTAAGATTAATAAATGAGGATATACATAAGTTGGTCCTGGAGCATTTGAAACTTTATGCATTGCAGGTACATCTTTAAAAGTGTAAGTGTAAATTTTAGATTTGTTTTTTGAGTTGGGTGTTATGGTTTTTTCAATAGTATAACCTTCAAAGTTTAATTCTTTTAATTCAAGGTTTAACCAATCGGGAATTTCAACAGAAATCACCTTTTTTTCAATCGGATAAGAATCATTAAAATAGAGTTTGGTAAAATATTTAATGTCTTTGTAAGTCTTTAAAATATGAGTGCCGTAACGGTATCCTTGCAACGGAAAATCTACATTTGTAAATTTTACTCTAGAATCTACATGAAATAAATCGCTACTTATAGAGGCTTCATCTTTAATATAAAAACCAGCACTTTTGTTATTTTTATATAAGATTTCGAATTCTTCTATTGTAGATTGGTCATTATAAAAAGAATACTTCTGAATATCAGCACGAGAAATCATGTTTATCATTTTTTCTTTTAAATCATGATTAACCGTTACTTTTTTGTTTCTGCTATCAAAATCAAAGGTGACATAATCAGTACTTTCTTCGAGTGCTATCTCGTCGTCTTTGTGGTCAAATTTTTCTTTAAGAGCTTTGGCTTTAGCAATATCGGAAGCGTCTGGTTCTATTTTTCGTTGGCTATGGGATATGGAAATAAACAAGAGGATAGAAGCGCAGGCAAGTAGTTTTTTGATCATGTAAAAGGGGTGTCTAGAATGCTAATATAATTAACCATGCTAGAAATAAAAAGATAATTGCCTTAATATGTGATAATGTTTGCTAAAATTAAAATAGATGATCTATTTACTTATAGATGCTTTAAACTGATGAGGTGTCATCATTTCCATTTTTTTAAATTGTCGGTTAAAGTAACTGGTGTTGTTAAATCCCGATTTAAATGCAATTTCAGACATTCTTAAATTCTGAGATGTTTTGATGAGTTTTTTAGAAAATTTAATTTTTTCTGAATTGATATAATCAATGGGCGAGATGCCTAAAGTATTTTTAAACTGTTTGTGAAAATGAGAGGTGCTCATATAAGCTTTCTCTGCTAATTGGTCTACTGAGATGTCCTTATTGGTTAAATTTTCTTTAATGAATTTAATGACAGTCCCGATTCTAGTATCTGTAAAAATATGAGTGTCATTAGTAATTAGAGATTTGGCTTTGGTTTGAAGTAATCTTATAATTAATTCTTGAATCATTAAATCTAATAAGACATCTTTAGATTTATTAGTGTTTGTAAATGTGTAAGTTAGTCGTTCTATTAAATGGTTGACATCAACATTATTTATAAGGTGTGATGCAGATTCGTCTAAATCCCAATTATTGTTTTCATTTTCAATAGCCACATTGTGATTAAATTTTCCTACAACTTCTTCTATTTTAAAGGCATCAATTCCTAGAGCTAAGCATTGGGTTGGTTTGTTTTTAGTTGCGATAGGGAAATCAATGATCATTTCCTTATTAGTTGGCATTACAACAGATTCTCCAGGGAAAAAATCAAAAGCATCAAAACCTTCTAGGTGCATAACTTTTTTTCCGGTGAGCATACTTGCAATAATAGGGAAGTCAAATTTTAATGATACTTTTTCTGCTATAGCATGTGTTTCATAAATATTAAGCTCTGCATATTCAGCATTATAAGTCGTTCTATTCTCTACTAAAGTAGTTAGTTTTCTATGGCTTTTATGTTGAGATAATAAGTTGCTCATATTCAATATTACAAAAAAATAGTCTTAAAAATTGTTAATAATAGATATGTTCAAAAATATAATAAATATGTTCAAGTTATTTGGAATATGATAAAATAACTTTATCAAAATTATTAAATAGTCAGTTTTTTGGCTATTAAAATTATAAACTAATAAATAAACACGTTAAGGTATGAGTTATTCTAAACCACAATTTAAAGAAAAGTATTTCAATTTTATTAATGGAAAATTTGTGCCACCCGTAGGTGGAGAATATTTTGAAAACACCTCTCCTGTAGATGGCACATTAATTGCAAAATATCCTAGATCGCAAAAAGAAGATATAGAAAATGCTGTTGATGCAGCAAATGCAGCTAAAGAGGCTTGGGGAAATACCTCAGCAACAGAACGTGCTACGCTTTTAAATAAAGTAGCAGATATTATTGAAGCTAATTTAGAAGAATTCGCTGTTGTTGAAACTTGTGATAATGGTAAGCCAATTCGTGAAACCTTAAATGCCGATATCCCTTTATCTGTAGATCATTGGCGTTATTTTGCAGCATGTATTAGGTCAGAAGAAGGCAGTGCTACAGAATTAGATCAGAACACCTTGTCTATGAATATTAAAGAGCCCTTAGGTGTGGTTGGTCAAATTATTCCATGGAACTTTCCTTTATTAATGTTATCGTGGAAATTACCTCCTGCTTTAGCAACTGGTAACTGTGTGGTTTTAAAACCTGCAGAACAAACTCCATCATCTGCAACATTGTTAATGGAGAAAATTGCAGATGTGTTTCCTCCAGGTGTATTAAATATTGTTCATGGTTTTGGACCAGAAGCCGGAAAGCCTTTAGCGTCGAGTTCTAAAGTGGATAAAGTGGCTTTTACAGGTGAAACTACAACTGGACAGTTAATTATGCAATATGCTTCTAAAAACTTAAATCCAGTGACCATGGAATTAGGTGGAAAGTCCCCAAATGTATTCTTTAATAGTGTAATGGATGAAGATGATGCCTTTTTAGATAAAGCTATTGAAGGAGCTGTTTTGTTTGCCTTTAATCAGGGTGAAGTTTGTACGTGTCCTTCTAGAATTTTAGTGCAAGAAGATATTTATGATGCGTTTATGGAGCGTGTTGTAGCAAGAACAGAGGCTATTGTGCAAACAAGTCCTTATGATGTGAATTCTATGGTTGGAGCACAAGCGTCTAATGATCAATATGAAAAAATACAATCTTATTTTGAAATTGGAAGAGAAGAAGGGGCTAAAGTTTTAACAGGTGGAGAAGCTAATAAATTAGAAGGTGATTTGGCTAACGGTTATTATATTAAGCCTACAATTTTAGAAGGTCACAATAAAATGCGTGTATTTCAAGAAGAAATTTTTGGTCCAGTGGTGTGTGTGACAAAGTTTAAAGATGAAGCTGAAGCTATAGAAATTGCAAATGATACGCTTTATGGCTTAGGAGCTGGAGTTTGGACACGTGATGCTCACCAATTATACCAAATACCAAGAGCGATTAAAGCAGGTCGTGTTTGGGTAAACTGTTATCATGCTTATCCTGCTCATGCACCATTTGGAGGCTATAAGAAATCTGGGTTTGGTAGAGAGAATCATTTAATGATGATGAGTCATTACAGACAAACCAAGAACATGTTAATTTCTTACGATAAGAACAAATTAGGCTTCTTTTAGAAGTTAATTAATAGCTGATTAAGGCTGGATTAATAGATGTAATTCAGCCTTTTTTTATACCATAAATTATGAAACGAGTAGAAATAACAGATAAAGCTGCAGAGGTTGTAAGACAATTAAAAGCGAAACATGGTGAATTAATCTTTCATCAAAGTGGAGGTTGTTGTGATGGCTCTGCACCAATGATTTTTGAAAAAGGAGACATGTATCTAGATGAAAGTGATATACGTTTAGGTGAAGTTGAAGGGGTTAGTTTTTATATGAATCAAGATCAGTTTGAATATTGGAAACATACCCACTTAACTGTAGACGTTACGGAAGGTAGAGGAGCGAGTTTTTCGTTAGAGATTCCTTTGGGACTCAGGTTTTTAATTCATTCGCGATTACTAACCGAAGAAGAGAACGCTTACTTTAATATGAAAGACGAATAACTTCAAGAATATATATCTAAAGAGTCCATATACTATGTATGTGGGCTTTTTGTGTTTTCATAATTTTATTTCAAATTACAGCTAATATGATAAGTTTTAGGGTTTGTTTTTGATAAAAATGAAATATTTTAACTATTCCTAATTATTTTTATTGCTAATTTGGTATATTTATGCTAAATAAATATATATGACTATAGATTTATGTCCAAATTGTAGTAGCGATCAGTACGTTAAAAGCGGGATTGTCAATAAAAGACAGCGGTATAGATGTAAAAAATGCAACTATTATTTTACGGTTAATAAAATAGGTAAGAAGATAGACGACTATTACGTTAATAAGTCATTGCAGCTTTACTTAGAAGGTCTTACTTATAGAGAAATTGAAAGGATTCTTGGGGTTTCGCATGTAAGTGTGATGAATTGGGTGAAAAAATACAATATTAAGCGCCCATATAATACAAACTATCATCCAACATATAGGATTTTAAATGCTAGTGAACTTGGTAAGTATTTTTTAGAAACTGAAAATATAAAAGGTGCAGGTGTTGTTGTGACTGAGTTGGGAGATAAATTTATGCTCATTAAATGGGAGCGTTTTAAGGATTAATATATCAAATTAGCAAATAAGTATATAAATTATTAATTAAACAGATGTTTTTAAGAGCTTAGTAGGGCACACAGAATTAATTTAAGTACTAACTAATCTTTTTTAAACCATGAAGAAATCAACTTTTTTGTTGATAGGACTGTTTATAATGTTCTTTCAATTTATGATTGCCCAAGGTTCACCTGATTATTCGGGTGGCCTTAAATTTAAATTCAACGAAGATGGCTCAAAATATCTCCGATTAATTTCTTGGGCGCAAGTTCAAGCCAATTACAATACCGATAAAACTTTTGATGGTAATGGTAATGAAAACAGTAAGTTAAACTTCAATTTACGTCGCGCTAGGGTTTTAATGTTTGCTCAAATCAACAAAGACTTTTTAATTCTTACACATTTTGGATTAAACAGTTTAACGAGCACTACCTTAAGTCCAACCGGTGAAGGTGACGGCTCTCAGCTTTTCTTTCACGATGTTTGGGCACAATACAGTTTAGGTAAAAATCATACTGTAGGTGGTGGTTTACATTATTTTAATGGAATTTCAAGACTAAACAATCAGAGTACGCTAAATATCATGACGCTAGATAACAATCGTCAGTCATGGGCAACTCTTGGTTTATCAGACCAATTTGCGAGACATATAGGAGTCTTTATGAAAGGAAGTTTCAATAAGCTGCAATATCGAGTAGCTATTAATGATGCTTCTGTGGCTTCATTAGATACTCAAACAGCTGTTGTTGATGGTGCTGCGGTTTATAATGGACGTTCTAGTCTTGGATCTAAAGCAGCAGGAAAAACTTACGCTGGTTATTTTGATTACCATTTTTTAGATCAAGAGTCTAACTTTTTACCTTACAAAGTTGGAACTTATTTAGGTGAGAAAAAAGTATTCAATATTGGTGCTGGTTTCTTTCTACATCCTAAAGGTGCTGTGATAAATACAGGTACAGCTATTGTTGGAGAAGATGTATCCATATTTGCAGTAGATGCTTTTTACGATGCACCAATTGGTGAAAACGGAAGTGCTATTACAGCTTATGCGGTTTATCAGAATAACAACTACGGAAAAAATTATTTATACAAAGTTTACGGAACAGGAAGTATGCTCTATGGTCATGTTGGTTATGTTTTAAATGGAGACAAACTAAAGACAAGATTTCAACCTTACCTCAGTTACGGAACTCATAGTTATGATGCTATTGATGATAACAGGTCTACCTTAGGTGTAGGAATCAATGCGTATATGAGTGGACACAATTCAAAATTAACATTAGAATACATGAATCAGAGTTTTGGTGAAATGGATGCAAATACGATTTCACTTCAAGCTATGATTTATCTATAAAACGAAAAAAACTATGAGTGATAAGCAGAAACACGCAACAGCGTACTGGAAAGAAAATGTGAAGTATTTATTTATACTTCTAACCATATGGTTTGTGGTGTCCTTTGGATGTGGCATTCTTTTAAGAGAAGAGTTAAACCAGTTTAAACTTGGAGGTTTCAAACTCGGGTTTTGGTTTGCTCAACAAGGCTCTATATATGTATTCGTGGTATTAATATTCGTATACGTAAGACTAATGAACAAACTAGATAAAAAATACGGTTTCGACGAGTAAGCCATAACAAATAACATTAAATAAAAATATTATGAGTGTACAAACATGGACATGGTTATTGGTCGGCATTACTTTTGCGCTGTATTTCGGAATCGCAATATGGGCAAGAGCAGGCTCAACAAAAGAATTTTATGTTGCAGGTGGAGGAGTATCTCCATTGGCAAATGGTATGGCAACTGCTGCAGATTGGATGAGTGCGGCCTCTTTTATAAGTATGGCGGGTATTATTTCATTCGCAGGTTATGATGGATCTGTTTATCTTATGGGATGGACAGGAGGTTATGTGTTGTTAGCATTGCTTTTGGCGCCTTACCTTCGAAAATTTGGAAAGTTTACTGTGCCTGATTTCATTGGAGATAGGTATTATTCTAACACGGCAAGGACTGTTGCTGTAATTTGTGCTTTAATTGTATCATTTACTTATGTAGCAGGTCAAATGCGTGGAGTTGGAATTGTCTTTTCTCAATTTTTACAAGTAGATATTACCTTAGGTGTTCTTATTGGGATGACAGTCGTTTTGATATTCGCTTTATTGGGAGGTATGAAAGGTATTACATATACACAAGTAGCTCAATATTGCGTATTGATTTTTGCTTTTATGGTACCAGCATTCTTCATTTCATTTCAAATGACAGGAAATATTATTCCTCAAATAGGAATGGGAGGTAAAGTAGAAGGTGGCGCCTTTCTATTAGATAAACTAGATACATTACATACCGAATTAGGGTTTCATGAATATACAAGTGGCACTAAAAGTACATGGGATGTTTTTGCAATTACCTTAGCATTAATGGCTGGTACTGCAGGTTTACCACACGTTATTGTTCGCTTTTTCACAGTGCCTAAAGTAAAAGATGCTCGTAAATCTGCTGGATATGCTTTATTCTTAATTGCAATTCTTTATACCACAGCTCCTGCTGTAGCAGTTTTTTCAAGAACCAATTTAATTGAAACGGTGAGTAATAAGCGTTATGCAGATATTCCTGTATGGTTTAAAAACTGGGAAAATACAGGTTTAATTGCTTGGTCTGATAAAAACGGAGATGGTAAAATTCAATATGTTGCCGGAAATTCATTGTCGAGTAGTAAACCAGAATATGCAGAGGCAAGAGGTGAGCATGGTGAGCGTCTCGTTACCAATAATAGTGATGAAGTAAATGAGTTATATGTTGATAGAGATATTATGGTATTGGCAAATCCTGAAATAGCTAACTTACCAAATTGGGTTATTGGCTTGGTGGCAGCAGGTGGATTAGCGGCAGCATTATCAACCGCAGCAGGATTGTTATTAGTTATATCAACATCAGTTTCACACGATTTAATTAAAAAGCAATTACGACCAGATATTTCTGATAAAGGCGAATTAATGGCAGCAAGAATTTCAATTTTTGTAGCGATTTTAATTGCGGGTTACTTTGGGATTAATCCGCCAGGGTTTGTCGCCGCCGTCGTCGCGCTCGCCTTTGGGCTCGCAGCCGCTTCCTTTTTTCCCGCCATTATTTTAGGCATTTTTGATAAACGAATGAATAAAGAAGGAGCTATTGCAGGTATGGTTGTTGGTATTACATTGATGATGTATTACATGATGCGCTTTAAACTCGATATGTTTGGTGGTGGAACCAGTGAAGATTGGTGGTTTGGTACATCGCCAGAAGGTTTCGGAACTATTGCCATGTGCGTTAATTTTGTAGTTTCTGTTGTGATTTCCAGAGTATCAGTAGCGCCACCTCAAGAGGTTCAAGATATGGTTGAAAGTATTAGAATACCTTCTGGAGCTGGTGAAGCTCAAGACCATTAAAACAATAGTGTTTGTAAAACTTTTATAGATCATTATTTTAATTTTATTTAGTTAGAGAATCAGTATTGCAATTTTTGTAATACTGATTTCTTATATTAGTAGATATTTAGTTGTTTCTGCTTATAATTACGAATTCATGAAAAAACGTCACGAACAAAAATTAGTAGTTTTATCTATCGCTTTGTTTTTTGTGTTTAATATTCCTTTTGTGCTCATTTTTAATATTGAAGGCGCCATATTTGGGATTCCAATATTATACTTTTCCTTATTTACGTTTTGGGTAATATCTATTGTGGTTTCGTACATCGTTTTAAAACGTCACTATGAATAGTTACTCCTTAGTTTTTATTATTATCATTTATTTAGCGGTGTTGTTTTACATTGCTTTTCTTGCTGAAAAAAAACGACAAAGTAAGTGGGTAAATAACCCATACGTTTATACATTGTCTTTGGCTGTTTACTGCTCTGCTTGGACATACTACGGAAGTGTTGGTATTGCTGCAAATTCGGGAATTCATTTTTTGCCCATTTATATAGGTCCTGTAATTGCAGCACCTTTGTGGATTGTGTTGCTTCGGAAAATTATAAGAATTTCAAAACATCATAAAATTTCATCAATTGCCGATTTTATTTCTTTACGCTACGGAAATAATAGGTTTTTGGGTGCTTTGGTTACAGTAATTTGCTTGTTTGGAACCTTGCCGTATATATCTTTACAGTTAAAGGCTGTTTCAGAAACCTTTGAAATTATATCTGGAGATAATAGTTATATCTCAACGGTTGTTATTGATGACTCTACATTTTATGTGGCGTTATTACTGGCGATATTTGCAGCATTTTTTGGGACTCAAAATACAGATGCCTCTGAAAAACATAAAGGGATTGTCGCTACTGTGGCATTAGAATCTATATTGAAATTGATTTTCTTTCTAATCATCGGGACTTATATTACATTTTATTTGTTTGATGGCACTTCTGATATTTATGAAAAAATTTCTGTATCAGATAACTTTAAAGACTTAACGACACTCGGTAAGGTGGAAGATGGCTTTAATTGGTTTTTTATGATTGCCTTGTCGTTTATGGTTGTGTTTTTATTGCCAAGACAATTTCAGGTTACTGTTTTGGAAAATAACAGGGAGAAGCATCTTAAGAAAGCGATTTGGTTGTTTCCATTGTATTTATTGTTGTTTAATAGCTTTGTCATCTTTATTGCTTGGGCAGGAAAGCTCTCTTTTGGTTCTACAGAAAATGCCGAATATTATACCTTGTT
>Ga0193959_1001083_pt1 | contig 10981 bp, 9 predicted proteins | sample FB_2_MG_FD_140333 | JGI IMG/M metagenome (GOLD analysis project Ga0193959, IMG submission 140333) | Microbial mat bacterial communities from the Broadkill River, Lewes, Delaware, United States - FB_2_MG | ecosystem: Environmental > Aquatic > Freshwater > River > Microbial mats | place: USA...
TAATTATATGTTACACAAAAAAATAATTAACCCTAATAGCATTGTAGTTATTGGGGCTTCTAATAATATTCAAACGCCTGGAGGAAGAGTTTTAAAAAACTTAATTGATGAAGGTTTTAAAGGTGAATTATTTGCTGTTAATCCAAAAGAAACTGAAGTTCAAGGAATAAAATGTTATCAAAACGTTACTGAAATTCCAAATGTAGATTGTGCAATTATAGCAATTGCTGCAAAATTCACTTTAGACACAGTAAAAGTTTTAACGCAACAAAAAGAAACAAGAGGTTTTATTATTTTCTCAGCTGGATTTAGCGAAAAAGATAAAGAAGGTGAAGAACTTGAACATCAAATAGTCAATGAAATTAATGCTGTAGGAGGATCATTATTAGGACCAAATAATATTGGATTAATCAACCAAAACTATGCTGGAGTTTTTACAACTCCAATCCCTAAATTAAATGCAAAAGGTGCTGATTTTATAACAGGTTCTGGAGCTACTGCCGTATTTATTATGGAAGCTGCCATGGCTTCTGGACTCACGTTTTCAAGTGTCTATTCAGTTGGAAATTCTGCACAAATTGGTGTTGAAGAAGTTTTACAAAACTTAGATGAAACATTTGACCCTGAAACAAGTTCAAAAGTAAAATTACTTTATATTGAAAGTATTGATAATCCTCAAAAATTATTAAAACATGCTTCTTCCCTAATTCAAAAAGGGTGTAAAATTGCAGCAATAAAAGCAGGAAGTTCATCTGCAGGAAGTAGAGCTGCAAGCTCACATACAGGAGCATTAGCAAATTCTGATGTTGCAGTTGATTCCTTATTTAAAAAAGCAGGAATTATTCGTTGTTACGGAAGAAATGAGTTAATTACGGTTGCTTCAATTTTTATGCATCCTGAATTAACAGGTAAAAATATTGCGATTATCACCCACGCAGGAGGACCAGCAGTAATGTTGACTGATTCTTTATCGAGTAACGGATTAAATGTTCCTGAGATAAATGGAGAAGCCAGTAAAGAATTACTGACTAAATTATATTTAGGATCTTCAGTTGCTAATCCAATTGACTTTTTAGCAACTGGAACTGCTGAGCAGCTAGAAACTATTATTGATTATTGTGAAAACAGATTTGATGAAATAGATGCAATGGTTGTAATATTTGGTAGTCCTGGATTATTCGAAGTTTATGATGTTTATGATGTACTTCATAAAAAAATACGCGAATGTAAAAAACCTATTTTCCCAGTTTTACCTTCTGTTGTTAATGTTAAAAACGAGATCGATTACTTTATTGGAAAAGGAAATATGAACTTCCCTGATGAAGTTTTATTTGGGAACGCTTTGGCAAAAATTGCAAGTACTTCAAAACCAAATTATAATGAAACTGCTATTGTAAAAGCTGATTCTGAAAAGATAAGATCTATCGTAGATAATGCCACCGAAGGTTATTTACAACCTAAACAAGTAATAGAATTGCTTAGTGCTGCAAATATTCCTGTTGTACGTGAAGCTGTTTGCTCTTCGAAAGAAGAAAGCTTAGATGCAGCTAAAGATCTTGGGTTCCCAGTTGTAATGAAAGTTATTGGTCCTATTCATAAATCGGATGTAGGTGGAATTTTCTTAAATATAAATTCTGAAGAAAAACTAGTTGATGCTTTCGATAAAATAATGAAAATTAAGGATGCGACAGGTGTTCTTATGCAGCCAATGAAAAAAGGAATTGAACTATTTATTGGAGCTAAAAAAGAGGATAAATTTGGTCATATGGTTTTATGTGGTCTAGGTGGAATTTACATTGAAGTTTTAAAAGATGTAAATAGTGCCTTAGCACCTATTTCTTTGACTGAAGCAAGTTCTATGATTAAAAACTTAAAATCATATAAAATAATTGAAGGAGTTAGAAATCAAGAAGGAATTAATCAGGAATTATTTGCTGAAATAATTACAAGAATTTCAAACTTAGTAACAATTGCTCCTGAAATCAGCGAGTTAGATTTAAATCCGTTATTAGGAAACTCAGAAGAGATTATAGCAGTTGATGCGCGAATTAGAATTGAAAAATAATTTAAAATTCTAAAATTTCAACTTGACCTTTATTATTTGAGCTACTGCTACCAATAATAAAATTAGTATTGTGAGGGTGTATTTTAAACGATACATCCTCATTTTTTAATTCCTTAAAATATTCGATTATTTGCTTGAATGAAATTATGGAGTTATCAAAAATTAAGGTATCTACCTTTTTATTATTTATTAGTTGTTTTACTTCTTCAAAATCCATTAAAATATTATCATTAATTAGTTCAAACTTCTCCCCTAAACTATTTAATAATTGTGTATTTTTTCCGAAATACAAAACTTTTAAAGTAGGTTTAATTATAGCAACTTCATTTTTCATTCTAAAGTATTTCAATAAAAACCAGCACTGCATTCCAACACCCATAATGATATTATAAAGGTAATTTCGTTTAAAATATTTCTTATAAAATATTTTCATTGCCTTATAAAAATGATTTAGGTTTTCATAATTTTTTATAGTGCTTTCCCCTTTATAGTGAATGACCTGAGTTTTTGGATAATAATAATTTTTATAACCTTTATTTAAAACTTTATAACTTAAATCAATATCCTCTCCATACATAAAATAAGTTTCATCAAAACCACCAACTTCCAAATAAACGACACGCTTTAAAAACATAAAGGCTCCTACTAAAATTTCAACTTCACTAATTTCATTTTCTAATATGTGAGCAGCATAATATTTTTTTGTATACCTATTTGATCTACCGAATAATTTACCAAAGGAAATTTTAGGAGTTGGAATACCTCTTTTGCTTTCAGGTAAAAACCTTCCTGACCCATCAATTAATTTCGCTCCTAAAATACCCAAATCAGAATGTGAATTTGCAAAGGGTATTATTTTTTCAAAAACATCTTCTCCTACAACAGTATCTGGGTTTAAAATTAATAAGTATCTACCTTGAGCTTTTTGAACTCCAATATTATTAGCTTTAGCAAAACCAACATTATCTTTATTCTGAATTAAAACTACTTCAGGAAAGTTTCCCTTAATAATTTTACAACTATCATCGGTTGAATTATTATCAACAACAATAATTTCAACGTTAAAATTTTTAGAAGCAGATTTAACACTTAAGATACATTGCTCTATAAAATATCGAACATTATAATTTACAATAACAACCGATACATCCATAAATTACAATGACTTATCAAAAGGAATACGATTTACAATACTTCTACCCAAAGTAATTTCATCTGCATACTCCAATTCATCTCCAACAGCAATACCTCTTGCAATCGTTGAAGTTTCTATTTTAAATTTTTCTATTTGCTTATAAATATAAAAGTTGGTCGTATCACCTTCAATAGTAGAACTCAATGCAAAAATCAATTCTTTAACATCTCCTTTTTTAACCTTTTCAACTAAGCTTTCAATAGTTAAATTATGCGGTCCTATCCCTTCAACAGGCGATATTTTACCACCTAACACATGATATAAACCTTTAAATTGTGCTGTATTCTCTATAGCCATTACATCCCTAACATCTTCAACAACACAAATAATTTCAGAATTCCGCATTGGATTAGCACATATTTCGCAAACTTCTACATCAGAAATATTATGACATTTTTTACATAATTTAATATCATCAACCAAGTTTGTCAACGCACCTGCCAATTGATGTGTTTGTGACTTTGGTTGTTTCAACAAATGTAAAACTAACCTTAACGCAGTTCTTTTTCCAATCCCCGGCAGTTGAGATACTTCATTTACTGCGCTTTCTAAAAGTTTTGACGAAAAATTCATAGCGCAAATGTACAATTAGGAATCGATATTCTCAATAATTTTAGTTTCTTTGTTACATCTAAAAAAAGATCATAGAAACATCAGATATATGCTTATTAAACTAGGAATATGATCTTCTCTATGTCTTAAATATTACAAATACAATAGTTAATGAAACCAATTTATATACTTGTTCTTATTGCAATTTATTTTAGCTTGCTTTTATTTATTGCATATCTCACTGGAAAAAACGATAGTAATGAAACCTTCTTTAAGGCCAACAAAAAATCTCCATGGTACGTGGTGGCATTTGGAATGATTGGAGCTTCTTTATCTGGCGTTACATTTATATCTGTCCCTGGATGGGTCCAAAGTTCTCAGTTTAGTTATTTACAAATTGTTGTAGGATATTTATTTGGATATTTTGTAATAGCCTATGTGTTGATTCCATTTTATTACAAATTAAACATTACATCTATTTATGAATTTTTAAAACAAAGATTTGGAAATGTTTCACATAAAACCGGAGCATTTTTCTTTTTTGTTTCAAGAGTTTTAGTTGCTTCATTTAGATTGTTTTTAGTGGCTTCTGTTTTACAATACTTTATTTTTGATTCTTGGAATATACCATTTGAAATAACGGTAATTCTGTCTATTTTATTAATATGGGTTTACACTTACAAAGGAGGAATTAAAACTATAGTATGGACTGACACCTTACAAACATTTTTCATGTTGTTTGCTGTTGTTTCAACAATTTTAATAATCCTAAACAAATTAGACTGGTCTTTTGCAGACGTATTTGCTTCAGTAGAATATAAAAAACTAAGTAAACTTATTTTTCTTGATGATTTTAATGACAAACGACACCTTTTTAAATCCTTTTTTGGAGGTATGTTTATTGCAGTTGCTATGACTGGTTTAGATCAGGATATGATGCAAAAGAACTTAACTTGTAAAAATATAAAGGAATCTCAATGGAATGTACTATCACTTGGGTTTGTATTGATAGCTGTAAACTTTGTTTTCCTATTTTTAGGGGCTCTGTTATTTATTTATGCTGAAAAATTTGGCATCACAATCCCTACTATTGAAGGCAATGTAAAAACCGATTTACTTTTTCCTGAAATAGCACTTAATAGTAATTTAGGATTAACAATAGGTACCGTATTTATACTTGGATTAATTGCTGCGGCGTATTCAAGTGCGGATAGTGCCCTAACATCGCTAACCACATCTTATTGTATAGATTTTATAGATATTGAAAAAAAAGAAAAATCAAAACAAAAATCAATTCGAATAAAAACACATATAGTAATATCAATTTTATTGGTTCTAGTAATCATCATCTTCAAATATGTTTTAAAAGATAATATTATAAGTAGTTTATTACAAGTTGCATCATATACTTACGGCCCTTTACTAGGTTTATTTACATTTGGTATTTTCACAAAAACACAAATTAAAGATACATATGTTTGGATTATTGCGGTTATATCTGTAGTTATAAGTTATTTCTTAAATGCCTATTCACAACAATTATTTAATGGTTATTCTTTTGGCTACGAGCTATTAATTGTTAATGGTTTAATAACCTTTTTTGGACTCTATTTAATTAGAAAACCTAATAAATAATCTTTATTTTTGTGATATGGAGAATGATTTGAGCAACTACAGAAAAATTTATAAAAAAAGTGAACTTTCAATCAAAGAAGTTCCTGAAAATCCTATAGAATTATTTCAAAAATGGTTTTTTGAAGTAGAAGAATTTGGTGGAGATATTGAAGCTAATGCAATGACGGTATCAACCTTAGGTATAGATGGATTTCCAAATAACAGAATAGTTTTATTAAAAAAATATACTTGGGAAGGATTTATATTTTATACTAATTATAACAGTCAAAAAGGCAAAGCCATTAAACAAAATCCTAATGTATGTTTATCTTTTTTCTGGCATAACATTGAAAGGCAGGTAATTATTAAAGGTAAAGCAGAAAAAATAGCAGAAAACCTATCTGATGGTTATTTTGAGTCGAGACCCAACGGAAGTAAACTAGGGGCCTGGGCATCTGATCAAAGTGATGTGGTGTCTTCCCGTCAATTTTTAGATGACCGGTTAGCTTCTTTTGAAAAGAAATATGAAAACAAAGAAATTCCAAGACCTGCACATTGGGGAGGATATATAGTAAAACCAGTCTCTATTGAATTCTGGCAAGGCAGACCAAATAGAATGCACGACAGAATTAGGTATACATTACAAGAAAATTTTGATTGGAAAATTGAACGATTAGCTCCTTAATTTTTTTATATTTGAAATTCAACGAAAGCAAATGAAAACACTTTACATTGTAAGACACGCAAAATCGTCTTGGGAATATGAAGGAATTAAAGATATAGACCGTCCTTTAAAAAAAAGAGGTATTAATGACGCTTATTTAATTTCAAACGTATTGCAAAAAAAAATTGCAAGTCCAGACGTATTTATATCAAGCTGTGCAAACAGGGCCTTACATACAGGTATGATATTTAGTTATTCCTTTAATTATCCATTAGCAAATTTAAGAATAAGTAAATCCTTATATAGCTTTAGCGATGGATATTTAATAAAAACCGTAAAAGCATTAGATGATGGTTTTGACTCTGCCATTATATTTAGTCACGATCACGGGATTAGTGATTTTGTAAATAAATTTGGAGACTTACACGTTGACAAGGTTCCAACTTGCGGAGTAATTGGTATTAAATTTGAAAACAATCACTGGAAAAACATTAAATCAGGATCAACTTTTTTAACAGAATTCCCTAAACATTATAAATAATATAGATTTGATTATTGAAAAACTTGCTGCTATTGATATAGGTTCTAATGCCATTAGATTATTAATTTCTAATGTGATTCCAACCAAAGATGAAGCAAACCCAATATTTAAAAAATCGGCAATAGTTCGAGTTCCAATTCGATTAGGTGCAGATGCATTTATTAATGGTGAAATTTCTGAAGAAAATAAATCGAGAATGATTAAAGCCATGAAAGCTTTCCGACTATTAATGGAAGTTCATGGAATAGAAAAACACAAAGCTTGTGCAACCTCAGCTATGCGTGAAGCTTCAAATGGTTCAAGTTTAGTTACTGAAATATTTGAAAAGACTGCAATTAATATTGAAATTATAGATGGAAAAAAGGAAGCCGCCATTATTTTCTCAACAGATTTAACAAATATCATCGAAAAAAATAAATCTTATTTGTATGTTGATGTAGGTGGTGGAAGTACAGAATTAACCGTATTTTCAAATGGAAAAATAATCAATTCAAAATCCTTTAAAATAGGAACAGTTCGATTATTAAATAAAAATTCCATGAGAAAAATATGGGATGATATTGAAATCTGGATAAAAGAGAATACAAATAATTTAAATAAAGTTACACTGATAGGATCTGGTGGAAATATCAATAAATTATTTAAGCTATCTGGAAAACAACACGGGAAACCGCTATCTTATATTTATTTAAAAGCTCATTATAAATTTTTAAAAAGAATGAGCTATGAGGAACGTATTATTGAATTAGGATTAAACCCTGATAGGGCTGATGTTATTGTTCCTGCAACAAAAATTTACCTCTCAGCAATGAAATGGAGTGGAGCAAATAAAATTTATGTTCCTAAGATTGGACTTGCCGATGGAATCATTAAAAACCTATACTTCAACAAATTATAACACATAATTTAACATTTTATTAAGATATTTTGTATATTTAATAAAAAAAATGCCCCTACCGCTATTTTAATGTACTTATTAAATCTAAATTATATTTAGGTTCGATAGTGTTTTTACTAACTATTAATTTATACATTATGAAGAAATTATTATCATCTATTGCCTTTTTATTTTTTGTAGTTGCAGTTTTTGGACAAGGGTTACCAGACAATCCAGAACCAGGAAAGTGTTATGTTCGATGTAAAACTCCGGACATTTGGAAAAATGAAACAGTTACAATTGAAACAAAAGCTGCTTACAAAAAAATTGTCACAAGCCCTGCAGAATATAAAACCATTACAGAGCGAGTTCTTGTGAAAGAAGCTAGTCAGCGTTTACAAATTGTTCCTGCGGTTTATGAAACTAGAAATGTTGTCGTAGTTGTAAAAGAAGCTAGTTATAAATTAGTTTCAGTTCCTGGTTCTTTCGGAACAGAGACTATGACTTATACCGCTAAAGAAGACGGATCAAAATTAAAAGTAATTCCAGCTACTTTTATTTCAGACTCTCAAACTATTGAAATAAAACCAGCTACTGCAGTTTGGCAAATGAGTGATAAAGCTCCAGACTGTGAATCTAGCGATCCTAATGATTGTCGATACTGGTGTTATAAACCTGTTTCTGCTGAATATGTAACAGTTGCTCAAACTAAATTAAATAACGATGCAAGCACAGCAAAATCAACTGTCCCAGGATATACTAAAACTTACAAAAAAACAGTAGTTGATAAAGAACCTACTACTAGAAGAGTAGAGATTCCTGAAGTAACAAAAGTTGTTAAAAAAACCGTAATGGTAACCCCACCAACAACCAGAGTAATTGAAATTCCTGCTGAATATAAAACAATAACTAAAGTCGTTTTAGCCAAGGATGCCACTTTTAATGAATCAATTGTACCAGCACAATATAAATCTGTAACAAAAGAAGTACTTGTTCAAAAAGGAGGTTTAACGTCATGGAAAGAAGTTGATTGCAAATTAACTGAAAGTAGTATACTTCCAATTAATTGGAATTTAGGTAGCGCAACACTTACAGCTGAAGCTAAAAGAATTATTGACACTCGCCTATTACCAGTATTAAAAACAGGCGTGGCAGTAGCGCTTGAATCTCATACTGATTCTAGAGGAACTAAAGAAAGTAACCAAGATTTATCTGAAAGAAGAGCAATGGCTGTAACTAACTACTTAATTTCTAAAGGAATTAATTCTAGCAAATTAACAGCTAATGGTTTTGGTGAAAACAAATTAACTAATAGATGTTCAGATGGTGTTTCTTGTACTGAAAGAGAACATAGACAAAACCGAAGAACTACATTTAGAGTAATTAACCAATAAATTACAAATAAAAAAACCGCCTTCTGGCGGTTTTTTTATTCAATATTATTTACTTAGTGATTCAATAAGTTCAAAATGATAACTTGGATCTCTCATTAAATTATAACCTTTTCTCCTACCTAAAACATCTCCATTACTATTAACCAACATAATTGTTGGATATGCCTGTACGTTATATTTAATTTTTAAACTATTGTTATCGCTTCTTTGTTTTTTTGAAATCAAATCTCTATTTCTAGGAAAATCCGCCTCGTATAGAACAAACTTATCACTTGCTAATTTTTTAAACCTATCCGACTCAAAAAAATCTGAAACTAATTTTTTACATGGTCCACACCAATCAGAACCAGTGAAGAAAATTAGCAATGGTTTATCTTGTTTCTTAGCTTTTAATTTCGCTTTTGAATAATCTTTTTCCCAAATATTTGCATTGTGAATTGACGTATTACTTTCTCCTTGAGAAAATACGGACACACATACTAATAATGCCACACTAAATGTTAAAATTCTTCTCCCCATCATTTAACGAAATAAACCAGCTAAAATAATGCCAGTTTTAACTTTTTATAAATTCCTCTACCAATCTTCCTACTATTTTCTCTGAAACTTTTGCTACTTTTTGAACTTCTTCGTGAGAAACTTCTTCCACAATTCCTTCAATACCTAAATCGGTAATAATTGAAAGTCCGAAACAAGTCATACCCATATGTTTAGCCACAATAACTTCAGGAACAGTAGACATTCCTACTGCATCTGCTCCAACATTTTTCACCATAGCATACTCCGCCGGTGTTTCAAAAGTTGGACCTTGTAAAGCTAAATATATACCTTTTTGAAGTGGGATTTCCATTTTTTGAGCAATTTGCTCCATTTTAGCAATCATTTTTAATGAATATGGTTCATGCATATCCACAAATCTAGGTCCAAATCTTTCATCGTTTTTTCCACGCAAAGGATGCTCTGGAATAAAATTAATATGATCACTTATTAGCATAATATCTCCAACCTTAAATTTTGGATTTACACCTCCAGATGCGTTTGAAACTATTAAATTTTCAACTCCTAAATATTTCATTACTCTTACTGGAAAAACAGTTTGTTCAATTGTCCATCCTTCATAATAATGAAAACGTCCACGCATTGCAACAACTTTCTTATCTCCTATTATCCCAAAAATTAGTTCTCCCGAATGTCCTTCAACTGTAGATACCGGAAAATTCGGAATTTCATTGTAGGGAATTGTTATTTGAATATCTATTTTTTCAACTAAATTACCTAATCCTGTTCCTAAAATAATGCCATAATCTGGCATTGTAATTCCTTTATCCTTTAAGAATTTAACCGTGTCTTGAACTTTTTCCCACATAACTATTTATAAGATTATCAAAATCTTTTTTATGATTAATAAATTTTGTTTTTATCGAGATAAAATACAGCTTTTTTATCCGGTCAAAGATACGAACATAATCTTTCTCTGTGGTTAGCACCAATTTATAAGTTGTTAACAAAAAATTTATCTCATCTATCTGACCATCAGTAAAATGATGGTGGTCAGGAAATTTCAGATGCTTAAAATTCAATTTATTAGACACCAAATATTCAGTTAAAGGTTTTGGATTTGCAATTCCTGTTACCAACACAATTTCATCCTTCTTTAACTCAGCCAAATTAATGGTTTTCTCGCCTTTTAATTCATGATCATATTCAATGGTTGTAAAAAATACATTTTGATTTTTAGCTGGATTTAACACTTCAATAATTCTTCCCTGCTCTTCTTCAGAAAGATCATTTGGACATTTAGTTACAATAATTATTTGAGCTCTTTTTGTTCCGGTCTTTGCTTCACGCAACGTTCCAGTAGGTAGCATAAAATCATTAACATATAAATTATTGTAAGAGGTTAGCAGAACATTTAAACCTCCTTGAACTTTTCTATGTTGATATGCATCATCTAATAAAATAATTTCCGGTGGATTTTCTAAAACTTCTAATTGTTTAATTCCATTTGTTCTATCAGCATCAACACTAACAATTATATTTGGAAACTTTCTAAAATATTGAAAGGGCTCATCTCCAATA
>Ga0193959_1001084_pt1 | contig 10976 bp, 7 predicted proteins | sample FB_2_MG_FD_140333 | JGI IMG/M metagenome (GOLD analysis project Ga0193959, IMG submission 140333) | Microbial mat bacterial communities from the Broadkill River, Lewes, Delaware, United States - FB_2_MG | ecosystem: Environmental > Aquatic > Freshwater > River > Microbial mats | place: USA...
ATCCGGGACAACGCCCATATGCTGGGTGCTTTCACCTGAAATTCGATAGAACTTAGCGCGGGTCAGCTTTAGCTGGCCATGATCGAGAGGCGTAACAGACTGAACGGTGCCTTTACCGAAGGTCTGGCTACCAATAACGATGCCGCGTTTATAGTCCTGAATAGCTCCGGAAAAAATCTCGGAAGCGGAGGCGCTCAGGCGGTTTACGAGAACGGCTAAGGGCCCATCGTAAGCGACGCTCTGATCCGGATCACCGAGGATATCGATGCGGCCTTCAGCATTACGAACCTGTACGGTTGCACCACGTTCAATGAAAAGACCAACCAGAGAATTCGCTTCCTGGAGCGCGCCACCACCGTTATTACGCAGGTCGATGACAAGGCCATCAATCTTCTCTGACTGGAGTTCACGGATCAGTTTCAGAACATCGCGTGTTGTACTGCGATAATCTTCCTTGCCCTGTCGCCAGGCATCAAAGTCAACGTAGAAAGCCGGAATATCAATGATACCGATTTTTTTCGTTTTGCCGTCTTCCTTCAGGGTCACAATCGATTTTTTGGCAGCCTGATCTTCCAGTTTAACGGTGTTGCGAACAATGGAGATAATCTTGGTCTGGCCGTTGTCCGTCGCATTGGCAGGTACAACCTGTAGGCGTACAGTACTGGCTTTTGGGCCTCGGATCAGGTCAACCACCTCATCAAGTCGCCAGCCGATCACATCAACTATCTCTTCGTTATCCTGACCGACACCAACGATTTTATCGGCGGGTTTCAGTTCGCCGGCCTGAGCTGCCGGGCCACCTGGGACCAGACTGACAACCTTAGTAAACTCATCTTCGGTCTGGAGTAGCGCGCCAATACCTTCAAGCGACAGCTTCATACGGATGTTGAACGTCTCAGAGCTGCGAGGCGACTGATACTGGGTATGAGGGTCATAGAGTTGGGTGTAGGCGTTCATGTAGATCTGGAAAACATCTTCATCCCGGGTCTGTGTGATTCGCTTCATCTGATTTTCCAGACGGCGCTTCAGAGTCTTCTTGGCGTCGGGCAGACTTTTACCGGAAAGCTTCAGGCTCAGCAGGCTATTCTCCAGCCGTTTACTCCAAAGTTTGTCCAGCTCATCATTACTGGCCGCCCAGGCAAAATCTTCCCGGTCGATCATCAACGCATCATCACGCTTGAATTCATAGTCATCCGGAAACTGATCCAGAAGTTCGAGCTGGCTTTTAATTCGGGCTGTGACTTTTTCCTGATAGAGGTTGTAGATCTCAAATGCCGCGGTGAGATCGCCTTTTTTCAGGTCATCATCCAGCCGGAATTTGTAACGATCAAATGTCTCTATTTCGAACTGGGTGAAATAGGCTTTATTGCTATCCAGTTGTTCCAGAAAATGACCGTAAATTTCTTCGGAAAGCTGGTCGTTGAGTTCAACTTCGCGATAGTGGCCGTAGTTCAGCCGCTCAACAATGTCCTGAGCGGCTTGTTGCTGTTCTTTGGTTGGTGCAAGTACGTCAGCATAGGCATTGCTGAAGATTAAGCTGCTGGCCAGCAACAAGGGCAGCAGCAGGTGGCGGGTAACCGTGGTTATCATTCAACTCTCCGGGCCGGAGGTCTGCTTCGGAACTGAAGAAAACCTGTAGCGATCTTTTAATTTGTATGTTTGCTAACTGAACTGCCAGCACACCATTTTTCAGAGCTAACTCTATGACTTACAAAGAATATGGTTTCAGTTCCCCGATAATCAAGGCCGAAAACCATTTAAGTCGACTGAACAGGCAAATCGTAGTGGCGGATTTGTGTTCAGGGGTTCAGAGGTCATCTGAAGAAGTAATTTTGTTATAGTACACCATGCCGTCCATTTTGGTTCAGTTAAGAACTGCAACGGCTGAGACTGACTTTTATTTTTCCTCCGGGGTATCCATGACTCAGAATGACTTTAATCAGCAATTGCTGACGTTTCTTGATCGCTCGCCTACACCGTTTCATGCCACAAAGAATATGCTGGATGAGTGTGTTGAGGCAGGGTTTGAAGTGCTTCAGGAAAGAGACAGTTGGTCGCTGAAGCCTGGTGGTCGCTACGTGGTTACACGCAATCAGTCGTCGATTATTGCTTTTACTTTGCCAGAGGATGTCGAGGCCGCTAAAACAGGTTTTCGAATGTCGGGCGCACATACTGATAGTCCTTGTCTTAAAGTGAAGACTAATCCCGATTTGAAAGGGCAGGGCTATTTGCGTCTGGGTATTGAGGTATATGGTGGTGCATTGCTGTCGACCTGGTTTGATCGAGATCTGTCGATTGCAGGGCGGGTGTCTTACCGGTCTGAATCGGGAACCGTTAAACATGCCTTGGTTAATTTTGAGCGCCCTGTAGGGACCGTACCGAACTTGGCTATTCACCTGAACCGGGAAGCAAACAGCGGTGTTGCTATTAACGCGCAGACCCATCTGCCAATTGTTCTGATGCAGCAGGATGATGATGCATTAAGCTTCAATGATCTTTTAACTTCTCAATTGAAGGCCCAGGGTGTCACTGATGTTGCCCAAATTCTGGAGCACGAGTGCCTGGCTTATGATACTCAGCCTGCTGCGCTTATCGGTTACAAAGAAGATTTCATCGCTTCAGCCAGGCTGGACAATCTTCTCAGCTGTTTCATTGGTCTTAAGGCGTTACTGAGCAGTTCGAACGATCTTCCCTCGCTTTTGGTCTGTAATGACCATGAAGAGGTTGGTAGCCTAAGTGCTTCCGGAGCTCAGGGGCCTTTTCTGCAGTCGGTCCTTAAGCGTATTGCCGGAACAGAAGAGCGTTATCAGCAGATGATGGCCGCTTCTATGATGATTTCCTGTGATAATGCTCATGGCATTCACCCCAACTATGCCAGTTATCATGATAATAATCATGCCCCTTTGCTGAATGCCGGGCCTGTGATCAAGCTGAACGCCAACCAGCGTTATGCTACCAACAGTGAGAGTTCGGCTTGGTTTAAGCTGGCCTGTCAGCAGTCGGGCGTTGATGTCCAGAGTTTTATTATGCGTAGCGATCTGGCTTGTGGTAGTACCATTGGACCTATTACATCCGCTGAGCTCGGTGTCCGGACTATTGATGTCGGTGTTCCGCAATTTGCCATGCATTCTGTTAGGGAGTTGGCGGGGAGCCGTGATGCTTTCAAACTCTACGAAGTCTTGGTGTGTTTCAACGGTCTGAAAGAGATTTGATGCTTTTTAAAATTTGTGAGGCATTCTTGGTTTATCTCAGAGGCTGGAGGTTACACTCCGGCCTTTGTTTTGTTGGTATTCACTTTAATGCAATACGCGGCAGGATAATAGCAACCAGGTAACAAAGGTTTTTTTAGAATAAGGTGTCTACAGTTGTACAGGAAGGGAGAAAATTCAGGCGAAAAAAAACCGGCCTTTAGCCGGATTTGGAAAGTTGGCTCCCCGAGCAGGACTCGAACCTGCGACCAATAGATTAACAGTCTACTGCTCTACCAACTGAGCTATCAGGGAACTGTGCTCAACTTTCGAGATGCATTATAGGGATCTTTAAAAACGGGTCAAGTTTTTTTTGAAAAAAACTCTAACTTTTTAATGAGTTAACGTCTTTTATTTACTTGTGTGTGTGAAGACACCATCCCAGTCGGCCCCTGGAGGGGTTTCCCTGTAAAGCTCAATCCTTTCCAGATAGACGGCATAAATCATGCGTTCTTCCTCAGCCTGTAGCGCTTTGAGCAGTCGCTCAGCATAGCCCCATTCCTGTGCCCGGAAGTGAGTTAGGGCCTTTTTGTAACGGTTCAGCCGTTGTTGTGGTTCGTCGTCGACCTTTTCCTTCAAAGCAATAGGCTCAAAAATGGCCACTGGCTCATGTTTGCCTTTAACTTTAACAAGATCAAGCTCGCGGTAGAGGTAGTCGTCAGCAGCCTGTGCAGTGGTCTCGCTGACCATCAGATCAACACCGTATTGCTTGGTTAACCCCTCAAGGCGTGAGCCCAGGTTTACGGCATCGCCAAGAACGGTATAGGCCATGCGGAATTCAGATCCCATGTTGCCGACGTTCATTGGGCCGGTGTTCAGGCCAACACCAATCTTCAACTCCGGCCAGCCACGCTTTTTAAACTCAGGCCCAAGCTCTTTCATGATCTCAATCATACGAAGACCCGCTTCAACGCCGTGCTTAGCGTGCATAGGATCTCTTAATGGCGCGCCCCAGAATGCCATGATGGCATCGCCCATGTACTTGTCGATGGTGCCGCGATACTCATGAATGACACCGGTCATTGGTGTCAGGAAGGCATTCATCAGGCGGGTCAGTTCTTCAGGATTCAGACCTTCAGAGATGGTGGTAAAGCCGCGGACATCGGAGAAAAGTACGGTCATCTCCCGGCTTTCACCTTCAAGCGAGATGCTGCCAGGGTCGTCATTCATTTCGTCCACCAGCTCAGGAGGAACGTACTGGCCGAAGAGACGGGTTAGCTGGCGCTTGCCCCGGGACTCAACCAGATAACCGTAGGCAAGCTGATAGGCAATAATCAGAGCGCTGAGCAGCACCGGTGTTGCCAATGGGAAGACCCATTTGTAATCGGTCCAGAGCAGTAGGTTGCCGTACCAGATACCGGCAAATATCAGGGATGAGCCGATCAGAATTGGCAGAGGGTTGAGCCGGGGTAGCGTGAAGGTCAGCAGCAGGCCCAGGAAGGTCAGTACCAGAATTTCACCACCAATGGTGTAGATTGGCTGATGCTTAAAGGATTGGTGCAGAATACCGGCAATCAGGTTAGCGTGTACTTCAACACCGGGATAAACACTTTGTACCGGTGTGGTTCGTAGGTCCAGCAAGCCCGGCGCGCTGGCTCCCAGTAATACAATTGCGCCCTGAAGTTTCTCTTTCGGAACCGACTGATTAAAGATATCAATCACTGAGATATATTCAAAGGTTCCCCGGCCACCGTAATAGGGTACCAGTGCTCCGGTCTGGTTATCGACCGGAATACGAAAGCCGCCAACATCCAGAGCTTCAAGAACAGGGTTGCTCTCATCGCCACTCATAACGAATTCCACAGGAGGCATTCCCAATACGCTGCGAACGACCCCCAGTGATAGTGACTGGTAGTAGTTCCCCTTGTATTCCTGGATCATCGGCACCCGCCGGAAAACCCCATCCTGGTCTACCAGGGGGTTATCAAAAAATCCTGCCGTCAGCGCATTTGCCTGATGAATTGGTTGGTTGCCTGAGAATCGCTCTGCCTTAGGTATTGGTAGAAGTTTAGGTGGCATAGGACTATTAATGGGAAGAGGGTCAGGAAGTACACCAACAGAGGGGGTTTCTTCTTCCGGTTCGCGGTCTAGATAAAACCCCATGACTGCTGGGGTCTGGCTGAGGAGCTCGGCCAGTTGTCGGTCGCCGTCCATAGACTTGAGGAGTGGCGAGATAGTTTTTGTGAGCTCCGGTTGTTCTTCAAGAAGCCGTTGCAGTACTTCCATGGCTCCTCGTCGGTCTGGTTCAGGGAAAACAATATCAAAGCCCAGCGTACTGATGCCATATTCCCCAAAAAGGATGTACAGCAATTCAGCAACATACTCCCTTGGCCATGGAAACTGGCCGATCTCTCTCAAGCTATCCTCATCAATATCAATGATAAGAATTTGGGGGTCTCCTTCATTGGGTAGTGTCATATTGATTCGGATGTCGTAAGCAATCTGCTCCAGACGATTAAATAATCCGATATTCCAGTAACCGATTGAATGCAGCAAAAAGACAGCCAGAATCATGAGGCTACCCAAGGGGCGGATCAGAGGAAAAATAGCTTTTTTTAACGAATCCATGGTGGGTGGGTCTTTGTCGGGTGATTGTTTTTTCTGAGCATACTATAGAAGCAGCATAATGGGATATCTGACGTGTTGAATCCGATAAGCAGGTCGCAACATGGCCAAAGGGTCGAGTTGGTTTGCTTTGTGGCGGAATGGCGGGTTTGTGGTGATGAGAAAAAACTTCAGACGAAAAAAAGCCGCTTCAGTTGAAGCGGCTTTTTAAAATATGGTGGCTATGGCGGGACTTGAACCTGCGACCCCAGCATTATGAGTGCTGTGCTCTAACCAACTGAGCTACATAGCCATTTGCGGGAGCAGATTATACTGTAAATCCCTCCCGCTGCAAGTAATTATTTAACCACCTGCAGTCTTTCCCCGATAATGTTTAAACATTAAAGCGGAAATGAACCACATCACCATCTTTCAGGATGTAGTCTTTACCTTCCAGACGCCATTTACCGGCTTCTTTAGCACCCTGTTCGCCTTTGAACTGAATGAAATCATCGTAACTGACGACTTCAGCGCGGATAAAGCCGCGCTGGAAATCGGTATGAATCACACCGGCACCTTCCGGAGCGGTAGCACCGATCTTAACGGTCCAGGCGCGTACTTCTTTAACACCGGCAGTGAAGTAGGTCTGCAGGCCCAGCAAGCCGTAGCCCGCACGGATTACACGGTCAAGCCCGGCTTCTTCCATGCCTAGGTCTGCCAGGAACATGTCGCGCTCTTCATCGTCCAGTTCCGCAATCTCTGCTTCAAGCTTGTTGCAGACAGGAACCACGATAGCGCCTTCTTCTTCTGCGATACCTTTAACAATATCCAGATAAGGGTTGTCTTCGAAGCCGTCTTCATCAACGTTAGCGATGTACATGGTCGGCTTAACGGTCAGGAAGTTGTAGGAGCGAAGCAGTTTCTTCTCATCATCGTTCAGACCAAAGCTGCGCAGTGGCTTGCCTTCAGCAAGATGCGGCTGGATTTTTTCCAGCAGAGCTTTCTGGCTCTGAGCTTCTTTATCACCGCCTTTGGCGATCTTGGTCAGGCGGTGGATCGCTTTATCCACAGAGTCCATATCGGCCAGAGCCAGCTCCATATTGATAATTTCGATATCCTGAGCCGGGTCAACACGGTTGGCAACGTGGATCACATTCTCATTGTCGAAGCAGCGAACTACATGAGCGATCGCATCAGTCTCACGGATATTGGCCAGGAATTTGTTACCCAGGCCTTCACCTTTAGAGGCACCTTCCACCAGTCCTGCGATATCCACAAACTCCATCGTAGTCGGCAGTACGCGTTCCGGGTTGACAATTTCAGCCAGCGCGTCCAGTCGGGGATCGGGCATAGGCACGATACCGGTATTTGGTTCGATAGTGCAGAAGGGAAAGTTCTCGGCATCAATGCCGGATTTGGTCAGAGCATTAAACAGCGTCGATTTACCTACGTTTGGCAGGCCGACAATACCGCAATTGAAACCCATGATGATGATCCTGATGTGCGTGGATGAACCGGCGCATATACCAACAGGCATGCTGGCAGATACCGGCAGATAATATTACCGGTGAGGGGAGAAGAGATCAGGCGGATTTGAAACTGTGCAGGCGGTTCATAGCAGCGGGCCATTGGCCTGCAACTGCATCGGGTAAGGCTCTTATGGCTTCATCGATACAGTCATTCAAAGCATCTTGCTCTGACTTAGGTGCCCGACCCAGCACATATCCGGTAACCTTATCGCTACTGCCCGGATGGCCGATTCCAAGCCGTAAACGGTTGAAACCTTTTTCGTTGCCAAGTTTGCTGATGATATCCCTGAGGCCGTTATGGCCACCATGACCTCCACCCTGTTTAAAGCGTGCTGTTCCCGGGGGGATATCCAGCTCGTCATGTGCAACCAAAATCGCAGCAGGGGGGATTTTGAAGAAACCGGCGACTGCAATCGTGGACTGACCGCTACGGTTCATAAACGTGGTGGGAATCAACAGATGAAGGTCTTGACCCTCAAATCGGGCCTTGGCATAGAGCCCGTGATACTTCTTTTCGGGACGCAGGCTAACACCGCAGTGTTTCGCCAGCGCCTCGACAAACCAGGCTCCGGCATTGTGACGGGTCTGCTCATACTCTGCTCCGGGGTTGCCCAGACCAACGATTAGCTGAATACCTTCACTCATACCGAAACCTCGCTCAGAAAGTCAGCGGGGATTACTCCTCGCCAGCTTCCTCTGCTTCTTCTGCGGCAGCGCCTTTAGGAGCGTTAACCGTTACAACAGCTGCATCGTGATCTGCACCTTTAGTCAGTTCAACGATTTCAGCACCTGCCGGCAGTTTCAGGTCAGACAGGTGGATAGTCTGGCCTTTTTCTACTTTAGTCATGTCTACGTTGATAGCAGTAGGCAGCTGGCTAGGCAGTGCACGTACTTCAACCTCAGCTTTCTGGTGCTGGATCACGCCACCCTGAGTTTTAACACCTTTACACTCACCTTCGTTCAGGAAGTGGACAGGAACGTGAACAGTCACTTTGCAAGACTCATCAACGCGCTGGAAGTCAGCGTGCAGGATAACTTCTTTGAACGGGTGACGTTGCAGGTCTTTCAGGATAACTTGCTCGTTATCAGCACCTTCAATGTTCAGGTCCAGAATGTGCGTGAAGAAAGCTTCGTTTTCCAGCTTTTTGAACAGCTCGCGCTGCTCTACTGTAATTGCGACAGGCTCTTTACCCAGACCGTAAACGATCGCAGGAGTAGTGCCTTCCAGACGACGCAGGCGGCGGCTCGCACCTTTCCCCTTGTCGCTGCGAACTACAGCATTCAATACGAAATCAGACATGATTATTTCCTCAGTTTATATAAAGTAAGTGCAGGTTCCCGCGACCAGAAACCTGCAACATTTTTCAAACAGTTTGCCTGTTTTGAAAATCGTTCAGCGACGATGCCGGGTTTTAACCGCGAAACATTGCGCTGATGGATTCCTCATTGCTGACACGGCGAACCGCTTCAGCCAGCAGACCGGAAAGCGTCAGTTGGCGGATCTTGCCGCACTTCTTAGCTGCATCGGTCAGAGGAATGGTGTCTGTGATGATCAGTTCATCCAGAACAGAATTACGAACATTGTCGATGGCCGGACCGGACAGAACCGGGTGAGTTGCGTAGGCAACAACACGTTTGGCACCATGGGCTTTCAGGGCATCAGCCGCTTTGCACAGCGTGCCAGCAGTATCTACCATGTCATCAACCAGTACGCAGGTACGATCCTGAACGTCGCCGATGATATGCATCACCTGAGCTTCGTTAGCCTGTGGGCGGCGTTTGTCGATGATCGCCAGGTCAGCATCGTTCAGCTGCTTGGCAATTGCACGGGCACGAACAACGCCACCAACATCAGGAGATACCACAACCAGATCTTCGTAGTTCTGACGTTCGATATCGTCCAGCAGAATCGGTGAACCGTACACGTTATCAACAGGAACATCAAAGAAGCCCTGGATCTGGTCAGCGTGAAGGTCAACAGTCAGTACGCGGTCAACACCAACGGCTACGATCATGTCAGCAACAACTTTAGCGCTGATGGGTACGCGGGATGAGCGAACACGACGATCCTGACGCGCATAACCATAATAAGGGATCACAGCGGTGATACGCTGTGCCGATGCACGACGCAGTGCATCAACCATCAGGATCAGTTCCATCAGGTTATCGTTAGTAGGTACACAAGTGGACTGGATAACAAAAACGTCTTTACCACGAACGTTTTCATTAATTTCAACAGCCATCTCGCCGTCACTGAATTGACCAACCGTGGCATCGCCCAGACGAATGTCTAAACAATCAACAACTTTGCTGGCTAACTGGGGGTTTGCATTCCCCGTGAACACCATTAATTTTGACACGTGTAACTACCTTTGGATTCAGTCTGACGGGAGTAAATGCGGGCCGGGTGTGCAGTCCTATGACTGTCATACCAGAAACAGAAATGGCTGGGGTACCAGGATTCGAACCTGGGGATGCTGGAATCAGAATCCAGTGCCTTACCGCTTGGCGATACCCCAACTATATACCGATATTAATTGGCCAGTGCTCTGTATAATGGGGACTTGTTTATACCCCTGGTAACAAAACCCTGCCAATGGTCCGGTAATGACTGAATAACCGCTTGAGCAGCTGCTTCATTATCAAAACCTGCAAAAATGCAGGCACCGGTTCCGGTCATCTGTGATTTGCCAAACTGACCGAGCCAATCCAGTGCCTCAGCAACTTCGTTGTAAGCTGCTTTGACGATCGGTTCGCAGTCGTTATGGCCGCCCTGATCAAGTGCGCGCGTAATTGTCATGATTTCGGTATCTCTTGTCAATTCGGGATGACAAAAAATTTCCTGAGTGGAGATATGGCAATTTGGGCAGATAACCACGTAATAGAGTTCTTTCGGCTCAATAGGCGTCAGTTTTTCGCCAACTCCTTCCGCCCATGCGGCATTTCCTCTGATAAATACGGGGACATCAGCGCCTAACGATAGCCCGATATCGGCCAGTTCATCTGTTGTGCAGCCAAGCTGCCAGATTTTATTCAGGCCAACCAAAGCTGTTGCTGCATCGGAGCTGCCGCCGCCTAGGCCGCCTCCCATAGGAATCTTCTTATCCAGGCGGATCTGAATATCAGCCAGGGGTTTGGTTATTCCTTTCTTACGGCAAAATGAGATCAGTTGGCGAGCGGCTTTGACGATCAGGTTGTTCTCATTGGAAACACCTGGGATCTGTGGGGTCAGCTCGATAGCAGGGCTCTGAGAACTTTTATCAGCGGCTATAAATGTCAGCTGATCGCAGAAATTTAGAAACTGAAACTGAGTCTGCAGCAGGTGATAGCCATCCTCGCGACGACCAACGATATGAAGCATAAGGTTCAGTTTTGCAGGTGCAGGCAGAGTCAGCATTGTTCAGATAACCGCTTTTGAGTGGTGTTATTAAGACTGGAAATTCAGAGGCAGGAGTATACCGAATATTGATCAGCCTTAAAGCGGGTGTTGTTTAACTAAAACAGGTGTTAAGTGAAACCCGCTTTAAGGATGTAAGTCTATTGCAATAATGAAAGCTGATGCTTCGGCAGTGACCATTGGTTAATGATAAAGGTGAGAGCAAGATCGCCTTTGCTAACTTTGATTCTCCCGGGCAGTTTGGGGGTATCAGTGGTG
>Ga0193959_1001087_pt1 | contig 10956 bp, 11 predicted proteins | sample FB_2_MG_FD_140333 | JGI IMG/M metagenome (GOLD analysis project Ga0193959, IMG submission 140333) | Microbial mat bacterial communities from the Broadkill River, Lewes, Delaware, United States - FB_2_MG | ecosystem: Environmental > Aquatic > Freshwater > River > Microbial mats | place: USA...
CCTTTACCGCCAGACAGGCAATCAATAACTTGAGCTGTTATTATGACCGCCCTGTAATCCTGAGCACAAACGGAGAGATGATGCGCTGGACTCCCCACGCAACCGTTGCCTGTATTGTTGAGCATGACGGGCGCTTTTTGCTGGTCGAAGAGATATCCAGTGGCCAGCGGGTTTTCAACCAGCCGGCAGGCCATCTTGAGGCGGGTGAAACCTTCGTAGAAGCAGCTCGCCGCGAAACCCTGGAAGAAACCGGCTGGGAAGTCGAGCCCGAAGCGCTGCTGGGCCTCTATACTTACCATGCACCCAGCAACGGCGTGACCTATCACCGTTTCTGCTTTATCGCTCGCGCCCTGCAACAGATACCGGATGCAGTGCTCGACAAGGGCATCATCGGGCCGCACTGGATGACCCGGGACGAAATTGCAGCGCTGGGTCCCCTGTTGCGCAGCCAACTGGTTATCCGCTGTATTGACGATTATCTGCGCGGCGTACGCTACCCACTGGACTTTATTCAGGAAACCGCTTGATGACTGTAACCAAGCCCAACGATCAGACCAAAGTCATAGTCGGCATGTCCGGCGGTGTTGATTCATCCGTTTCTGCCCTGCTGCTGTTGCAGCAGGGCTATCAGGTTGAAGGCCTGTTCATGAAAAACTGGGATGAGGATGACGGCACCGAATACTGTACCGCCAAGGAAGACATGGCGGATGCTCAGGCCGTCTGTGACAAGCTGGGTATCCACCTGCATACGGCCAACTTTGCCGCCGAGTACTGGGACAACGTATTCGAGCATTTCCTAGAAGAGTACAAGGCTGGCCGCACCCCCAACCCCGACATCCTGTGCAACCGCGAAATCAAATTCAAGGCCTTTCTTGAATATGCCCGCATGCTGGGAGCCGACCTGATCGCGACCGGGCACTACGTGCGCCGTGGCGAGCGTGATGGCCACACCGTACTGCTCAAGGGGCTGGACCCGAACAAGGATCAGAGCTATTTCCTGCACCAGGTGGGTGAAGACGAAATCAGGCAGACCCTGTTTCCGGTCGGCGAACTGGAAAAGCCTGAAGTGCGCCGCCTGGCCGAAGAGCACGACCTGATTACACACGACAAGAAAGACAGCACCGGCATCTGCTTTATCGGTGAACGCCGCTTCAGCGATTTTCTCAAGCAGTACCTTCCGGCACAGCCTGGCAAGATCGAGACCCCTGATGGCGACGTGATTGGCGATCATCAGGGGCTGATGTATTACACCATCGGCCAGCGTCAGGGGCTGGGCATTGGCGGTCTCAAGGATTACCCGGAAGAGCCCTGGTTTGCGGCCGCCAAGGACCTGGAGCGCAACGTCTTGATCGCGGTACAAGGCCAGCATCCCCTGCTCTATGCTGACTGGCTGCATGCCGGCGACATTTTCTGGATCAGTGGTGAAGCACCTGCGCTGCCGTTGCGCTGCACGGCCAAGGTGCGTTATCGCCAGAGCGACCAGGCTTGCACTATTGAAGCCGCGCCGGAAGGTGGCTATCGAGTACTGTTCGAGCAGCCACAACGGGCGGTCACACCGGGACAGTCCGTCGTGTTGTATCTGGACGATCTCTGCCTGGGGGGGGGCGTTATAGAGTCCACCTCCCGTCATTCTGTTGCCGCATCGGTAAAGGAGGCCTGATGTCCCGCCAACACGACGAACAAACCATTGCCCTCGCCGGCATGTTTCAGGCAGCCAGCCTGGTGGACCAGATCGCAAATCGCGGCATGATCCCGCAAAACAGCTATGAAACCTGCATCGCCAGCCTGTTTGTGACCGACCCCAAACTGACCGAGGATGTCTACGGCGGCACCGCTGAAGTCCCTTACGGGCTCAGCCTCGGCCTGCGCCACCTGCAGGATATGGTGGAGAAGAATGAAAGCGCGCAGAACAAGCGCATCGTGCAGTACGTGCTGGGCATGATCATGCTGGAGCGCCAGCTCGACAAGCACCCGGAAGTGATGGCCAAGGTCGGTCAGGGCATCGATGCTGTCGCTGCCAAGGCACGCTACTTCAACAACCAGGACGAGCACTCTGCCGTGCGCCTGGAACCGGTTGCCTACACCCATCGCAACGTGATTGCGGCGCTGGATAACCTGTATCAGGAAACCATCAGCCATTTCAGCTTCCGCATCCAGGTCGGCGGCGATCCTCGCCACCTGCAGAACAGCGAGAATGCCGCCCGTATCCGCGCCCTGCTGCTGGCCGGCATCCGCGCCGCTCTGCTCTGGCGCCAGGTAGGCGGTAAACGTTGGCACATGCTGTTTTTCCGCTCGCGCCTCAAGCCCTCATTGCGCCGCATCATACGCAACTGAGGATTGGCCTGCTCCGCTCAGGAACTGCCGGCCTCCGCTTTGTACGGATTGGCCGGTAGCAACTCTTTCGGCAGCGGCTCACGCCGCGCCCCTTCTTTCACACCATAGTGCGTTGCCAGATAGTCCAGAATCGCTGTTTCAGTTTCGGCATCAAACTGCCACAGATTCTGGGTCGCCTGCATCCAGCGGATCAATCCCAGCCAGTAGTTACGCGAACCACTGTTCTGAGTGACCAGACCCGCCGAATGGCAAGCCGTACAGTTATTGCGCACCGCCTCCCAGCCGTCCGCCAGAATCAGTCCGGTATTCGGATCCTTCTCTGCAGCCAGGCTCGACACGGGCAATGCAAGGGCCAGCATCAGGCCGGCCAAGGGTAAGGTTTTCATAGCGCCCCCTACACGATCTGAACAGCAATGCGATGGCAGGCGTTGTTCAGGTAGCCACGTGGGTTCCATCCCGGCACCACCATCGGCTGAGAATGCCCCCTGCTATCAACGGCACGCGCCCAAACCTCGTAGTACCCCTTTTCAGGGAAACGCAGCTCTGCCGCCCAATGCTGCCAGGCCAATCGATTCACCGGTTCTTCCAGGCTGGCCTTTTGCCAGGTCGTGCCAAAATCGATCGACACATAGACATCACTGACCGTCAGATCACCCGCCCAGGCATGGCCACGCACGGCCAGCGGTATTTCAAGTGAATGACTGAGACCGGACTTGGGGAAAGTCACAAGCGATTTCACCGGCATGGAGCCGATGATCTTCATGTCGGACTTGGGCACCTCGGTACCCGGCGCCACCGGGTATTTGGGTACGGCGTAAGATGGTGGTGACATTTTCGGACCATCATGCACCTGGTTTCGAATCACAATTTTCGTCAGCCACTTGCCGGATACCGAGCCAGGCCAACCGCCACACACCAGTCGCAGCGGGTGACCATTCAGCAGCGGCATATCCTCATCATTCATGGCCCAGGCAATCAGCGATTCATCTTCCATCGCCTTTTCAATCGGCACGCCACGGGAAATGGCGGCCTTGCCGGGGTCGCGGCTCAGGTGCTGATCGGCACCGTAGTAACCGATATAAACGGCATCCGATTTGACGCCACAGGCCTCCAGCACATCACGCAGACGTACCCCGGTAAAACGCGGGCAGGCCACCGCCCCGAGCGTCCATTGATTGCCGCTGGCGGACGGCACATATTCGGAGCGTCCGTTGCCCCCGCATTCGATTTGCAGCTGATAGGTGTAGTGCTTGAAACGCTGTTTCAGTTCGGCAAGGGTGAAGGTCATCGGCCGTTCGCAGGACTCACCAGCAATTTCCAGTGCCCAGTTGTCCAGATTAATGGCCGACATCTCAGGCGGCAAACCGTTGTTGCGCACAAACATGCGATTTCCCGGCGTGACCCGGTCATCGAGCAAGTGTGCCGGTGTTTCGGCGTTAATCGGGCGGTCATTCAATACCGTCAATCCATCCTTGCCCTTCAGCATGAAGGGCTCAGTGGTATCTGCCAGTGCCACCGGGATCAAACCGCCGGGCATTTTATCTCCAAAGGGAATGGCACCGGCACCCAGAGCTGATGCCATCGCCAACAAGCTGGAGCGTTTGAGAAAACCGCGCCGAGATGACACATCCACTTCGCGATCCCATAGCTGCTGATCCGCCTTCACCGGGTCTTCGGCGTACAATTCATGAATACCTCGGGTACCGGGGCGCCTCGCATTATCAGGCGTTTTTTTACTCATAACGAAAGCTCCTTACGCCCGGCAACTGCGGCCACATCCCTGGTTGAGGATGCCAGTCTGTCAGGCCATTTGGTTGGTATTTGCATACAGGCCTGCAGACAACACCGACCTGGGCAGCATCTCGAATTTGAGCCTAGCAGGTTTTCGGCCGCTGACTATTCCGTGAACCAAACACCTCGCCTCCGTAACGGCATACCCAGTTGCGGCCGTTTTCCGTATAATCGCCCCTTTAATGACACAAGCTGATAAGTGAGACTGTGTAACATGGAGCTTTCTGCCCTTACCGCCGTATCCCCGGTTGATGGCCGCTACGGCAGCAAAACTGCTGACCTGCGTGCTGTGTTCAGTGAATTCGGTCTGATCCGTTTCCGCGTACAGGTTGAGATCCGCTGGCTGCAGCAGCTGGCCTCCCACCCGCAGATCCAGGAAGTGCCGGCTCTGAGCGCAGAAGCCAACGCCCTGCTGGACAACCTGGTCGACAACTTCAGTGTCGAGCATGCCGAGCGGATCAAGGAGATCGAACGTACCACCAACCACGACGTGAAAGCGGTTGAGTACTTCATCAAGGAGCAGATCGCCGACAACGCCGAGCTGATGGCGATCAACGAGTTTGTGCACTTTGCTTGCACCTCCGAAGACATCAACAACCTGTCTCACGCACTGATGCTGCGTCACGGTGTTGAAGTGACGCGCAACCAGATGCAGCAGGTGACCGATGCCATCGCCGCGCTGGGACGCGAACATGCTGACCAACCGATGCTGTGCCGTACCCACGGCCAGACGGCCTCTCCCAGCACCATGGGCAAGGAGATGGCCAACGTTGCCTACCGTCTGCAGCGTCAGCTGAAGCAGATCGACAACATCGAATATCTGGGCAAGATCAACGGTGCCGTCGGTAACTACAACGCTCACCTGTCTGCCTACGCGGATATCGACTGGGAAGCCAACGCCAAGTCCTTCGTGGAAAGCCTGGGCCTGACCTGGAACCCGTACACCACTCAGATCGAGCCGCACGACTACATCGCCGAGCTGTTCGATGCGGTCTGCCGCTTCAACACCATCCTAATCGACTTCGATCGCGATGTCTGGGGCTACATCTCTCTGGGCTTCTTCAAGCAGAAGACCGTGGCCGGCGAAGTGGGCTCCTCCACCATGCCGCACAAGGTCAACCCGATCGACTTCGAAAACTCCGAAGGCAACCTGGGTATCGCCAACGCCATCATGCAGCATCTGGCCGCCAAGCTGCCGATCTCCCGCTGGCAGCGCGACCTGACCGACTCTACCGTGCTGCGCAACCTGGGTGTCGGCTTTGGCCACAGCCTGATTGCCTACCAGGCCAGCCTGAAAGGCATCGGCAAGCTGGAAATCAACGCTGCTCGCCTGGCTGAAGACCTGAACAACGCCTGGGAAGTGCTGGCTGAGCCGATCCAGACCGTGATGCGTCGCTACGGCATCGAAAAGCCGTACGAAAAGCTGAAGGACCTGACCCGCGGCAAGGAGATGAATCAGGAGACCATCCAGAATTTCATCGATACGCTGGACATGCCGGATACTGCCAAGGCCGAGCTCAAGGCTCTGACGCCTGCCCTGTATATCGGTAATGCGGCCGATCAGGCCAAGCGCATCTAAGCATTCCACGGGGCCTTCTGGCCCCGTTTTTATATCTGTCCCGGTGTGAGGCTCTCGTATGGAAACCCTGCTTAGCTCCGATCAACACCCGATTCGTTACATCAGCCTTGGCCGAGGCCAGGCGATCATTTTCCTGCACGGCTGGACTTCCGGCTCCCGTGAGTGGCTACCTTTTGCCAATGAGCTGAGTGATCGACAGCACACTTTCTGCTGGGATGCCCGTGGCCATGGCCAACACGCACCGCCTCTACTGGAGCAGATGCATATTGGGCGCATGGCCGACGATCTGGAATGCCTGATGGAACACCACGATATTCGTGATGCTGTACTGGTGGGCCATTCCATGGGCGCCCTGATCAGCTGGGAGTATATTCGCAACTACGGACTGGGGCGCCTGGCCGGACTCTGCGTTGTCGATCAGTCTCCCAAACTGGTCACGGATAGCGACTGGTCATTCGGGATCTACGGCGACTTCGATCAGGGCCGTAACCAGGCCTTCCTCGACCAATTACAGGACAACTTCGCCGAGGGTGTGTTGCAACTGGCCGCCAACGGGTTAAACCGGCGCAGCCGTGAGAACTATAAACAGAACAGCCGTGGCTTCCAGCAGATGCGCGAGTACCTGCAAGGACTCAACCATGCAGCACTGAGCCAATGCTGGGCGTCACTGACCGCACAGGACTATCGTGACCTGCTGCCTCGCATTGATCGTCCGGTTCTGATGATCTACGGCGATACCAGCCAGTTCTATGCGCGTGAAGTGCCGGAATGGATCGAGGCCCAGCTGCCCCACCCCGAGCTGCATATCTATGCCAAGGCGGATCACTCACCCCACCTCTGGCACAAGGAACAGTTCGTGCACCATCTGCGCCAATGGATACGCAGGCTCTGATGAGCCTGCATTCACCGGCAGTTACTGTCGGCTTTCTCCCCAGCGGCCTGTTCAACATGCATGGCGGCCGTGTTTTTTGCCTCAAGCCATAGGCGACGCACCAGCGCCTTCAGCCCTTCGTCTCCCTGCACCAGTACACCAGCCTCCAGTCGCTTCTCCTCCAGATAACAATCCAGCGCAAACGCAGGGTCAAAGCGGCCAATGGACGCCAGATTGGTAGCAATATCTGCCAGTTTAACGGTATGAACATCCCTGTCACCCGAAGCCAGACGTTTACGATATTGCTGCTTGCGCGTCGCACGCGATATTCGATCATTAGCCGACCCGGTCAAACAGCGAACACCATCGGAAATGGCAGCGCCAAAGTCCCGCTCGATATCACGTAAGGTCAAGGCTGTATCTTCTACCGTCGCGTGCAGCCATGCCAAGGCGATCCCTCTGGGGGTAGCACTGCCTGAACTGGCAACCAGCCCAGCCACTCCAGCCAGATGCTTCCAGTAGGGTTCCGCGGTATATCGCCGCAGCTGGCCATGATGGGCTTTCAAGGCATACTCACGCACGCCGACGAGGCACAGCGGCTTGGTAGCTGGACTGGCAGTCGCTGCAGGCAAGACAACATGATCGGCTGTTTGCAGTGCTTCCATATCAACATAGTCATCAGCCGCCTGCGAACCATGCTCGACCGGTGCTACGGCCCCGAACAGGTCCGAACGCCATTGCTGTATGTTTTCCTCGGCACCAATAAGATCATGCAAACTGTGGAGCCCGTCCCGATCGTCATTACTACTGGACATACACAACACCTCATCCATTGAGTCGGTAGTATAAAGGCGCGGATTCTATCCAAGCGTAACTGGCCTCATGCTGAACAGACAACAGGGATTGGTGAATACCGACGCTCACTGAACGGGTGAGCGCCCTTAATGACAGGATTCCATTTTCCTGCTCCCCCTTTGCCCCCTATAATGCGGCGCATTCCTGTTTGCGAGGCCGTTATGCTCGAGAATATCCGCATTGTCATGATCAACACGTTCCACCCCGGCAACATCGGCGCGGCCGCCCGGGCGTTGAAAAATATGGGCCTGGGCCAGCTGTGGCTGGTGGACCCAGTCGAATACCCCCATGAGGAAGCCGAATCCCGTGCTGCCGGTGCTAAGGACTTGCTGGATCAGGCCGTGGTGGTCGGCACGGTGGAAGAAGCCATTGCCGACTGCCAGCTGGTGATCGGCACCAGCGCGCGCCAGCGCAGCTTTGATCAACCGCTGATGGATGCCGAACAGGCGGCCGGCATGCTGGTGGACGAGGCCCGCGGTGGCCAGGTCGCCATCCTGTTCGGGCGCGAGACCATGGGCCTGACCAACGAAGAGATGATGCTCTGTCACCGCCACCTGTTCATCGACGCCAACGAAGACTACCCGGTGCTGAACATTGCCCAGGCGATCCAGCTGGTGTGCTATGAACTGCGCCGCGCGTCCAAACAGGCAAACCAGCTCCCCGAGCCCGCCCCCTACCCGCGCCAGCAGGAGATGAACCTGTTCTACGAACATCTGGAGACGGTACTGCGCCGCACCCGTTTCATTATTCCGCAGCACGAAGGTCGCGTGATGGACAAGCTGCGCCGCTATTTCAACCGGACCCGCCCGGAAAAAGCCGAACTCGGCATGTTGCGCGGCATTTTAACCTCGGTCGAAGAAGTACTGGCCCGAGAAGTCGACAACAACAAAAGTTGAGTGGTCAACAGGGTTATTCCCTCGTTAGAGTAGGGTCAACACAACCATTTAAGGAGACAACATGAGTCACGCCAATTCGCTCAATGAACTTGCCGCCCAGGCCGAAGCCCTGCGTAACAGCCTGAGTCAGACAGCAAAAGATTTCGAGCAGTTCGAGTTCAATGTCAACGGCGTTCAGCAGTGCATGGATCGTATCCAGAAGTGCATACGCATGGTCGGCAACGACCGCAAGGCCGCCCTGTCCCAGCGAGACAGCCGTAAGGTGATGGCAGAGCTTGAGAACGCGGCTAACGAGATGGCGGAGCTGCTGAACCTTGATCGCTGAAATCCATTGGGGCGAGTTGAACGCAGACCTGTTTCTGCGTGAATACTGGCAAAAAAAACCACTACTGATCCGCAATGCCTTTCCGGACTTCACTCCCTGCATCAGTGCAGATGAACTGGCAGGTCTGGCCTGTGAAGAGGATGTGGAATCCCGCCTGATCGAGAACGATCCGGTTTCAGGGCGCTGGCAACTGGCCCAGGGACCGTTTCAGCCGGAGCGCTTTTCCGAACTGGGTGAACATCCCTGGACCCTGCTGGTCCAGGCGGTGGATCACTGGGTCCCGGATGTCGCCCCACTGATGCGGGCATTTGATTTCATCCCCAGCTGGCGCCGCGATGACCTGATGATCAGCTATGCCAGCGATGGCGGTGGCGTGGGTCCTCACTACGACAACTACGATGTTTTTCTGCTGCAGGCCGAAGGCGTGCGACGTTGGGAAATCGGTGGTCTGTTTGGTGAGGACTCCCCTCGTCGCGATGATGCACCCGTAATGATCCTGCCGGAATGGCAGCCAGAGCAAAGCTGGGAGCTGCAACCGGGCGATATGCTCTATCTGCCACCACGGGTCGGACATAACGGTGTTGGTGTTGGCGATGGCTGTATGACCTGGTCTATCGGTTTCAGGGCACCGTCACACGCCGAGATTCTGCAGGGGCTCAGCAGCCATTTATGTGACAGCCTCAGCAGCGACTTGCGCTACGAAGATACCGACCTGACTCGCCCCGCCAACCCCGGCGAGATCGATACGGCAGCGGTTAGCCGCGTGCGTCAGATCCTGCAGCACTATCTGGATGACCCCGACCGGTTGGCAGAGTGGCTGGGCCGCTCCATGACCGAACCCAAGTATCCAGACCTGGCAGGCAGTGAGGAAGGCTGGGAGCAGAACGAGGTCGCCGAGCTGTTGCAGGCAGGTGCCGAGGTACATATTACCGAAGGTGCTCGTCTGGCATTCCACCATGCCAATGATACCCAGTTGACGCTCTTTGCTGACGGGCAGTCACACGCCCTTTACGCACCTGCAGCAATTCAGTTTGCACAGGAATTGTGCTCCGGACAACAGACAGGCCTGCAGCCGGACGCCTGCCTGGCGGAACTGGTTACAGCCCTGCTGAACCAGGGCACGCTGTACCTGGAAGACTGATCTTCTCCCCCTCCTGCGGGTAAAAGCCATCCTGATCCGGGATGGCTTTTTTGTTTTCTCTCGACTTTCGTCGTAAGCAAAACCTTTATAACCCGTTGAAAATAAAAATTTTTCAAAAACTGTAGTCAATCCAAATTAGAATATTAAGGAATAAAGAATGTATTTCTTATTCCTTTTTTTATTTGTAAATTCGCATTTTGCTCTCTCATACCAAAGTGGCTAAACCTTTGGTTTTAGCCCCTCAAAACCGCATGGTTTCTGGGCTGCAAGGATTTGGCAGAAAAAAACAATCTGTAGTGAATTTACAGTTTTGTCATCCTTATCAGTGTAGTCTCACTACATCCATTTTGCTCTGCACAAAATCGCTTTGACTCCTCGAATCGGGAGGATCATCATTCGCTTCAACACATCAGGACTGCCCCAAACGGTCCAGATGCAAGATCAGGGTTCAGGGTACCGTCTCCTGTCCCGACATTACCTAAACACAAACACTGTGAAGGAATGACCATGTCAGATTACAAAACTGAAATCGATGCGATCTCCAGCCTGCGTGCTGCCAACGGCGAAAACTGGGGTATCGACCCTGAATACGCCGCTCGCATGCGTCTGCAGAACCGTTTCAAGACCGGTCTGGATATCGCTCGTTACACCGCCAAGATCATGCGCCAGGACATGGCTGAGTACGACGCTGACACCGCTCAGTACACTCAGTCTCTGGGCTGCTGGCATGGTTTCATCGGTCAGCAGAAACTGATCGCGATCAAAAAGCACTTCGGTAACACCAACAAGCGCTACCTGTACCTGTCCGGTTGGATGATCGCTGCACTGCGTTCTGAGTTCGGCCCGCTGCCCGACCAGTCCATGCACGAAAAAACGTCTGTACCGGCTCTGATCGAAGAACTGTACACCTTCCTGCGTCAGGCTGACGCTCGTGAACTGGGCGGTCTGTTCCGCCAGCTGGACGCTGCTAAAGAAGCTGGCGACGCTGCTAAAGAAGCTGAAGTACAGGGTCAGATCGACAACTTCCAGACTCACGTAGTGCCGATCATCGCTGACATCGACGCTGGTTTCGGTAACGAAGAAGCGACTTACCTGCTGGCTAAGAAAATGATCGAAGCAGGTGCCTGTGCGATCCAGATCGAAAACCAGGTATCTGACGAGAAG
>Ga0193959_1001089_pt1 | contig 10950 bp, 9 predicted proteins | sample FB_2_MG_FD_140333 | JGI IMG/M metagenome (GOLD analysis project Ga0193959, IMG submission 140333) | Microbial mat bacterial communities from the Broadkill River, Lewes, Delaware, United States - FB_2_MG | ecosystem: Environmental > Aquatic > Freshwater > River > Microbial mats | place: USA...
AAGGTTATGAAGAAATTCAAAAATCTCTTTGTTTTCAACATATTCTGCAATAGTTTTTATATTTTGTCTTTTAGCAAATTGAACAATAGTTTCAACTACATTTCTACTATATTTATCTGTAATAATATTTTTAATCAAAGAACCATCAATTTTTAATAAATCAGGTTCAAATTCTAATAATCTTTCAAAATTTGAGTACCCTGCTCCAAAATCATCAATTGCTATAAATACACCCATCGCTTTAACTTTTTTAATAAATGTTTTTATACTTTGAAAATCTTTTACACTTTCATCTTCTAAGAGCTCAAATACTAATCTATTCCTATCTTCTTCATGAGACTCTAACAACTCATAGATAAATTCTCTAGTTTCATCTTTTTCTATATCTAAAGTTGATAAATTTATAGAGAGTTCTGTATTAACATTTTTTAACATATCAAAAGAGTTCTCTAATACCCTTTTTGTAATTTTATTATAATAAGAACCTCTTTTAGAAATACTCAAAAACTCATAAGGAGAAATCACTTGCCCCTCTTCATTGATAAGTCTAACTAAAGACTCATATTTTTCGATTTTTTGAGTAGCATTATTGATAATTGGTTGAAAATAAGAAACAATTTTACAGTTATCTAAAGCTTCTTTTACCATTTTTATAACATCTAGATTTTTTTTAGCATCTTGTTGATCTTTGATAGAAAAATCATTTGCAGGACAAATACTGATATTTTTAGAAACTGCCATATCTAAACCAGATTTAGCATCTTCATAAATCATATGTTTCCCTAAAGAGTAACTCAATGAGATATTAATATCATATTCTATTCCATCAATATCTAGTCTTGACTGTTTTACATTATTTACAAACTCTTCTAAGTAGGTATCAATTTGAACAGCTGCCTCTAAAAAGGAATCAAAATTAGTTAATAATGCATACTTACCACCATCCAAATTATAAACATTATCAAATTTGTATGATGATGGTAGATAGGTTAATAATTTATAACCAAAAAGCTTTTCTATTTGATCTATTACGTTGAGACTATGAAACTTCTCTAACATATCAAAACCTTCAATCTGTACCATTATAAGTACAGACATAATATTTGAATCTATTTTATCTAAGAAGTGTTTTTTATCAGTAAGAATTGAGCTGATATTTTGCCTTAAAGCTATATACTCAATAATCTCTCCATCTTCATCTAAAAGAGGTGTAATCATAGACTTTACATAATATAACTCACCTGTTTTTGTCATATTTTTTAAAATACCATGCCACTGTTCTTTTTTGATTTTTATGGTATGCCACATATCTGCATAAAGTTCTTTAGGACTATCATGTGGTCGTATCATATTATGATTTTTACCAATTAATTCATCTCTGGTATAACCAGAAACTTGACAAAAATTATCATTAACATATGTTATACGACCACTTCTATCAGTTTTAGTAATAATAGAACTTTTATCTGTAATATCTTGGTATTGTTTTAAAAGATTTAAATTTTGTTGATCATCTTTATATTTATCAAAAAGAAGATATTTTTTCTTTAAACTAAGTAGTTCATCAAAAAATATCTCTTTTGTTAATGGTGCATGTAAATAGGCATCCACTCCAATTTTTAAGGCTTTACAGAGTAAGTCAAAATCTTTATTTTTAGAAATAATTAAACTAAGAGTAAAAAGATTTTTGTCTTTTATAGAAGACAAAAATTCTAATTTTTGTGTTATTTCAGTATCAAATTCTACTACTATTAAATCTATAGCATGTTTTTTGTATTCTTTTCGAGCATCATCTACTGTTGAAACACAAAAAACATTTCCAAAGAGCTCTTCAAATAATTCAATACACTTTGAGTTTTCCTCTTTATAAAAAAGAAGAGACAATCTTTTAGTAAATTGTTCCATTTATATAAACTCTTCCGCTAATGTTTCACCCATCATCCAAAATAGTTTTTTTAAAATTCTTTTATCTTTTATTTTAGTTTCTAATTCATCATATCCACTATTAAACTTTTCAATATATCTAAAGATATCACTTATTACAGTCTCTCTTGATGTATAAATATCATCATTTTTTAAAGCACCTTTAATAATAGACTCATCAAAAATTTCTGTTTTTTTCAAAATCGAAATATCATGTCTAACAGCAGATGCTACAAATTCAGTATCTCCCCTGTATTTTTCGCACATATTATCAAAACAACCCAATTTACTAATAAATCTTTTATCATTTAGTAAGTCGGGATCAATATATTTTAATATTTTTTGTTTCATATGATGGTCATCAATAATATTCATCATATCCATTATAAAGTATTTATTTTTTCTAAGTGTTTCTGCATATTGAAGATTATTTATATTTCTAGTTGTTGCCATAACAGCTATCTCATTATCATTTTTAAATGACTCTGGCATATATTTTAAAATAGGATTCTTAAAATTTGTACTATCTGTGTCTTTTTCTGCCATTACTGCAATAGTAGCTATATCTCTACTTGCTTTTAAACGATGGCTTAAATAAACATATGTTCTATTATATTTTCCACATGCTGCTTTTGCAAACTCTATATCATCAAGCACTTTTTTATCGACCATTTTTAATATATTGTCACCTAAATTTTCATTGAAAAGCATATGATTCCACATATCTTTTTTTGCTTCGTTAACAGGAGATATACTTTGAGAAGTAACTCCCAGAAGTCTAATAAGAATATTTTTATTACTATAGTAATCAGGATGTATTGCTTGTAACAACAAATTTTTATTCTGCCAATATTTTACATTATCAAATATTCCATCAATAATTTGTTTCAAGTTGTACTCCAAATATATAAGATATATTAAATTGTAGCAAAATTTACTAAAATTTCAAAGTAAATTTATTAAGAATACTTATATTCTCCATTTTCTACATCTTCTTTAATTTTTGCTAACTTTGATTCTAGTATCTCTACTATAAGTTCTGCTGCTTTTTGATCATCTGATTCAGGAACATCCCAATTAGTTATTTTCATATTCGATTTAAATAATGATTCTAGTTCCTCTTCTATATCTTCTTTTCTACTTTGTATCTCTTTTTTGGTCATTTGTGAATCAAATTGTATCTCTTTTGTTGTTTCTTGATGACTTAGCCAATTAATAGCCTCTGTCATATTTTCAAAATATTCCATCTTTCCAGACATAAACCAATTTGTTAATTTAACTCCATATTCTTGCCATCTTTTATTTCCAACAAAAGCAATTTTTTTAAAATCTTCATTATGTTTTAGTCCTAATTTTAAATCATCAAATGCAGCTTCTAAACTCCATCCTTCAAATTGCGTAGCATCTACTAATAATGAGATGTTAGGATACTCAACAGAGCTTAATGATGTTTCAATCATCGGAATTATTGTTTTATAATCTGCATCTGTTAATTTCCCAATTAACTTCATTTTTATAAAAAAAGTATCGTCTATTCTTTTAATCCCTATGCTGATTCCATGTTGATTTATATTTTTCATTTATAACTCCTTTATCTTAAATTCCTGTGTTCATTCTATCATATAATATGATATGTTTACAATTAAATTAAAAATTTATTAGTTAAAATTTGATACACTACTTTTATGAAAGATTTAACAACTTATAAAAAAACTTTAAAAAAAGTGGTAAAAAAACTTAAACATTTTAACTTAGATGAACTGGACTGTAACTATAAAAAACTCAAAAATGCTTTTGATATAGCTTACGAATTTAAAATATTTGATTTAAGTGATATAGAAAAAGAGAAACTTGACTTATATAAATATGAGCTTTTTAAACATCTTACAAAAATTTCGGGGGGACTCTCTTTTTTAGCTATTCAAATTTTAGCTGCAAATGCAATCATGAAAGGGAATAAATTTCAATATAAAGAAAAATATTTTAAAAAAAAATGTGGCATTGCTATTAATCATTTAAGAGCACCTATTACATTAGTTTCTGGTAAAAAAGTAACTGATGGATTCCATCTCAATGGAACATTAACTTGGGCAAGTGGATATAAAATTTTTGATACTTTACTCATAGGGTTTCATTGTGATGGTTTAGAATATGAGGTGATAGCAAAATTTAAAAAACAAGATGGTTTTAATATTGGAAATGCTGATAAAACTTTTGTAGGAAACTCATTAAATACTGTAAATATAGAGCTTAATAATTTTTTTGTAAAAAGCAAAAATATAGTTTCATCACAACCTATTGGAAACTATTCCAAAGCAAAATCAGTTTCTAAAACAGTTCATTTGTGTTTATATGCACTTGGTTATACCACTTTACTCTATACAAAAGATAAAGAGTTTAAGAAAAATGCAAGAAAAAAACTCAATAAATTAAGAGATAAATTCTTAAACTCATCCGACCCTTTTAAGATGGATATTTTACGGGTACAGCTTTTCGAACTAGTTCACAGTATCATAACTACGTCTATTGTCTTACATGGTGGAAAATCTATACTTTCATCAGAGCATTTACAAAGATTATATAGAGAGATTATAATGTTTAATGCAAATGGATTAAACCATGACTTAAAAATGATATCAAAATCTAACTTTCTAAAAGAATTGTAAATTTTGTACCATTTCTGCTTGTTGTAAATGATATATCGCCATTATTATTTTCAACAATCGTTTTTGCTACAAATAAACCAATCCCTTTCCCACCATAATCTTTACTTTTTGTAAGCGCTTTAAAAATATCTTCTTGTATCTCTGGATTTATCCCTTTAGCATTATCTTCAAATATAACCTGTATCTGTTTATCAATTTGTTGTACACTTATTGTGATGTTTTTATTTGTTTCTGTTTCTGTTTCTATAAGTGCATCTACTGAATTATCTAACAATATTGTCCATAAATGAGTTAACGCATCTTTTTCAGAATGTAAAACTACATTATTTGCTGAGTTTATCTCTAATGTAATATTATTTGTATTTAGTTTATCTTGGTATTCTAAAATTGAATTATTGATTGTTTCTAATATATTTACCTCTTCTAATTCATTTTTTTGTGTAGAACTAAAATAGTGTAAACTATTACTAATCTCTTCTATAATCTTTTTACTCTTTTGAATACTCTGTAAACTATCTAACATATACTCTTTAGCATGTTCATCCTCAATAGCTTCTATATCATACTGTAACATCTCCATATGACCTTTTAAAGGAGCCATTGCAGTATTTATTTCGTGAGTTAAACCTTCTGAAAGTCTTTTTATTGTTGTGACTTTTCTATACTCTATAGAATGAGAAATATCAAACTGCAATCCTATATAATACATTAGTTGATCGTCATTATCAAAAAGAGGTTTAATATGTAAAAAGTTATAAAATGGAGTACCATCTTTTGTATAGTTTTTAAGTTCCACTTCACAAGATTTTTGTTCAAGTATAGCTTTTTTTATCACTTTTTTAGGAGTTTGGTGTTTGAAATGTCCCTGTAGAATACGACAATTTTTTCCTATTATTTCCTCTTTTTCATACCCTGTAATATTTACAAATGCATCATTAACAAATACAATAGGCATATCTTTTTTTAAAGGATCTACTAAAACAACTCCTGTAGGAATAATATTTGTAATTGATTCAAATATTTTTAAATCTTGAAAATTTTTAAACCATTTATTATAGTTTGTAATCATTACATTTTTTATCACTACTACACCAATGATCTTTTCATTTTCTTTAATAGGTGAATAACGAAGTTCCACAACACTAGTAGCATGAATTTCATAATCTGTATGATACTCATTTTGTAAAGCTCGGTCTATGTTATTTTGTAATTTTTCTTTATGCTCTTGTGTTTTTACAACATCTAAAATGCTCATCCCTATTACAGGTATCACATCATAATCATTCTGAATACTTGTAATATATTGGTTAGAAAATGAAGTATAACAATAGTTTTTATCAACTGCATAAATAAGAGTATTCGGAATACTCATAAGAGAATGTAACAACGTTTCACTATAATTCATAAACTACCTTTTAATTTTAAATCTATTATAACTTATTATAATATAAAATAGTGAATTATTTCTTAACAAAGGTAAATTTTGAAAAAAAAAGCAGTAATATTTGACCTAGATGGAACACTTATAGATTCTATAAAAGATATAGCTCTCTCTACAAATCAAATTCTAGAAGAATTAGGATATAAACAACATCCTTTAGATGCATATATCAATTTTGTTGGTGATGGTGCTCTTACTTTATTAAAGAACTCTTTACCTACAGATGTAGATGAACCTACTTTAGAAAAAGCACTTGTATTATTCAAAAAATTTTATGGTGATAGAATTCATGCAAATACTCAACCATATGAAGGTATTATTGAGATGCTTGACCTTTTAAAAGAGACTGAACTTAAATTGTGTGTTTTATCTAATAAACCACATACATTTACTGTAGAATTTATAGAATACTTTTTTAATAAATATCCATTTCTTGAAATACATGGACAAAAAGATGATGTTCCTAAAAAACCAGATCCTAAAGGTGCCTTAAACATTGCAGAAGCGTTAGGACTAACCACCAATGAGATAGTTTTTGTTGGAGATACTCCTACAGATATAAATACTGCAAAAAATGCAGGTATGATATCTATAGGTGTTTCATGGGGGTATAGAAGTGTTGAGGAACTCATCAATGCAGATGCAAATATGATTGCACAAACACCAAAACATCTTACTCAAATATTGTTGGAAAATAATTTTTAAAACAGCACTATTTTTTATAAAATTAAGTATAATTACGAAAATTTAATTTATAGGATTCTTTAATCATGGAAAAAAAAGGTATATTAATTATTGGAGCTGGTGGTGTTAGTACTGTAGCTACAACAAAATGTGCGATGAATATCGATACATTTGAAAAAATTACACTTGCAAGTAGAACTATCCAAAAGTGTGATGCACTTGCAAAAAGTATAAAAGAAAAAGTTGGTGTAGAGATTAACACAGCTTCTATAGATGCAGATAATGTACCTGCTTTAATAGAGTTAATTAATGAATTAAAACCAAAAGTTGTTTTAAATGTAGCACTTCCTTATCAAGATTTAACAATCATGGACGCATGTAGTGCAACTAATACGCACTATGTAGATACAGCAAATTATGAACATCCTGATGAAGCAAAATTTGCGTATAAAGAACACTGGGCAAGAAATGACAATTTTGAATCACAAAATTTAACTGCTCTTTTAGGAAGTGGTTTTGACCCAGGTGTTACAGGTGTATTTGTAAAGTACATTGAAGAAAACTATCTTGATACTATTGAGTTTATTGATATTATGGACTGTAATGCTGGAGATCATGGATACCCTTTTGCTACAAACTTTAATCCAGAAATCAATTTAAGAGAAGTTAGTTCAAATGGAAGATATTGGGAAGATGGAAAATGGATTGAAACAAAACCATTAGAGATAAGAGTAGACCATGATTATCCAGAAGTTGGTGTAAAACCATCATACTTACTGTATCATGAAGAGTTAGAGAGTTTATCTAAAAATATTAAAGGGTTAAAAAGAATTAGATTTTTTATGACTTTTGGTGATAGTTATATCCAACATATGAAATGTTTAGAAAATGTAGGTATGTTAGGTATCAAACCTGTTATGCATAAAGGTGTAGAGATAACACCTATAGAGTTTTTAACAACGCTACTTCCAGACCCAGCAAGTCTTGGACCAAGAACACATGGTAAAACAAACATCGGGTGTATTTGTGAAGGTTTAAAAGATGGTGTAAGAAAAAAATATTATATCTATAACATTTGTGATCACCAAGAGTGTTATAAAGAAACTGGTGCACAAGCTGTTTCATATACTACAGGTGTTCCTGCTATGATTGGAACAAAACTTGTGTATAATGATACTTGGAATTTAAAAGGTACTAAAAATGTTGAAGAGTTTAATTCACAACCATTTATGGATGAATTAATGACACAAGGTTTACCTTGGAAGGTAATTGAATTATAGATGAAGAAAATCAAACAAAAAGATATCGATAAACATAAGCAAAAACAAGATGAACTTTATACTATGCAAAAGCCAGAAGCAAGTGAAGAGGAAAAGATAGATTATATAAAATATATTGCGCTTCAAGTTGTTTTAGGAACTATAGCTTTAATTGCAATGATGGTTGTACTCTATATGTTACAATTAGATTCAAAACATATAGCAACAATACTTGTTGCATATTTCCCGTATCTCTATATTAGAAGAGATGCTCCTAAAAGTCTTCATACAGTTGCATGGAGTGTTTATGCTTTCATAATTATTTTTGGACTCTTTTTTAGATAAAGAATTAAAACCACTCTAATAAAAAAGGGTCACTTTTAAAGTGACCCTTTTTTTAATCTACTAGGTAAGTTCTAAGTAATTATGTTAAAAGTTTTCCCATTCATTACTATTTGAAGTTACTGCTGTTTTTGATTTTACTTCTACTTTTTCCTGTTTTTTTTCATCTTTAACTGTATTTACTTTTTCAAGTTTTGTTGCTTGAACAGTATCTTTACCTATAAACTCTTTCTCATCAGCACTTTTTAAAATTATCTCTGCAATTTGTTGAGTTTCCATAGCTATATCATTTGTTTCATTTGCTACAGAAGCATTTTGCTGAGTTTGTTTATCTAGTGAATTAATTGCATCATTAATTTGTACGATTCCTGTTTCTTGCTCTTTACTTGCATTTGTAACATCTGTAATTAATGAAATTGTTTCAGTGATTTTACTTGTTAAATCACCATATCCACTTATCATATCAGAGGCAATTGTTTTACCTTCATTTGCTTTTGTTGTTGCATTTTCTACTAAATCTTTAATCTCATTAGCAGCTTCAGCTGATCGTGCAGCTAAGTTTCTTACCTCTTGTGCAACAACAGCAAAACCTTTACCTGCTTCCCCTGCTGTTGCTGCTTCAACAGCCGCATTTAATGAAAGAATATTTGTTTGGAAAGCTATTTGATCAATTACAGTAATTGAGTCATTAATAGCTTGGATTTGTACATTTATATCTTCCATAGCTGTAGTAGTTTTTGAAGCTAATATTTCACCTGTTTGAGCAGAGGTATTTAAATTATTTGTAAGTGTAAACATTTTATTTATGTTTGCATTACTTGATTTGATAATAGATGTTATCTCTTCCACTGCTGCTGCAGTTTCTTCAAGTGAAGCTGCAGCATGATTTGAAGAATCATTTAATATTTTTACTGTTGCAGATAATGTTCTAGAACTATTTTGAATAACAAGCCCATTTTGTTTATCTTCTGTTAAAATTTTAGTAATTCCATCAGCTAATTTATTTAAATTTTCAGCAGTTTCACCTTTTGAGTCTACTTTCACTGTAAAGTTATAATTTGTGAAGTTTTCCAGTACACTTGAAATTTTGTTAATATCATCTGCAATTTTATTTTCTAAATTGTCCATCATACTATTTATAATCTCTTTTAATGACTTGATGTTTTCATCTGTAGTATCTGAATGAACTCTTTTAGTTAGTTTTCCTTCGTTAACACTATTTGCTACTTCTATAGTCTCATCTATGATACTTTTATTTAATAAAGTTTCTTTTTGTAACTTTTCAAATGAAGCTGTTGCGTCTAATTGAAGTTTTTTAGCTTCTAGAAACTGTTTTATTACAGAATAAACAACATAAATAAGTACTGCTTCTTCAAAAACAAATACAATAATATGAATAAAAGTAAATAACCAACTACAATTTGTACTCATAAGGATAATTTCATTTCCCATAATAGTAGCGCCATTTAACTGTAAATATGTGAATAGTAAGTGATGTACTCCTGTTACTACAGTCATTGCTAAAATCGCTGTAAGGTCTTTGTATACTACAAGTGCTGCAACATAAACAAAAAAGAAAAAGTGCATCTCTATCATACCAAGCTGCTGAGAAACCATAATAGCTGGGTAAACAGTAAAGGCTGTACCAAAAATAATACGTGAAAGGACAGTACCTTTAAATACTTTGTATGCAATAATGGTTGATGCTAAAGTTATACCTCCACCTATAATACCAATTTTATAAGCTTCATTAGAATATGAAGTGATTAAAGCGACAATCAAAAAACTTACGATTGATACTATAAGCATCATTTTATCAGCTTGCTCATACTCTTTTGTTAAACTTTCTTGTATCTCTGTAGATAAACTTTTATCTAAAAATGGAAAAAGTATTTTAATCATTATTTTGCCCTTGTATATTATTTAAATCATTTGATATGTACTCAATATCAAATGGTCTTGCTGTATACATAAATTTTTGTGTATACAAATTATTTGTACCTTGTTCTAATAGATACAAAAATCCACTATGATCAATGTCATTACCCTTAGAAGGTAAATATTTAACTTGAAGTTTTGTTGTTATATCAACTAATTCCTTATGGTTTAAATAGATTCCTTTAAAATCTTCATTGAAAACCTTTGCATAAAGATCTACCCCTTCTTTAATAGTATTAGGCTGTAGATTCATGAAATAAAAACTAAATTTCTTTTTGTCTAGCTTATTATATATCTGACTTATCTCATTTAATGATGGAGCACAAATCTCATTACAACCTACATAACCAAAAAATAGTAATACATACTCTTTAGTTTCATCTTTTAAAAAAGCATAGTCAATATCTTGAACTTCTTTATTTATCTTTCCTACTTTATCATTAGAATAAAATATCGGTAAAGCTGTTGAAAAAATTGTAACTAAAAGGATTATGATAATAACAAAACCAAAAAATTTCTTTTTCTTTGACATAACATGTTCCTTAAATTAACTATTAAAAGCTTATTACCTATATTCTTAAAAGCTGATTAAATTTTTTATTACTGTAAGTTATTTAATACCTATAGCTTTATCTAAAGTATATCTCATATCTTCATCTAAATCAGCCATATTAGACCTCATCCATTGTAAATAACC
>Ga0193959_1001091_pt1 | contig 10933 bp, 12 predicted proteins | sample FB_2_MG_FD_140333 | JGI IMG/M metagenome (GOLD analysis project Ga0193959, IMG submission 140333) | Microbial mat bacterial communities from the Broadkill River, Lewes, Delaware, United States - FB_2_MG | ecosystem: Environmental > Aquatic > Freshwater > River > Microbial mats | place: USA...
CATCTTTGTATTCAAATATAATTACTACTTTAGCATTTACATTAGTGATTATAGTTTTAGTATTAATTATTGCAAGTATAATTACTTCTAGAATATCAAATTCTCTAGAAACATTTAAAGAAGGGCTTAGTGATTTCTTCAAGTTTACAATGAGAGAACGTGATGAGATTAAAAAAATAGAACCAATAGGAAAAGATGAATTTGCACAAATGACAATAGAAATGAATGAGCAAATTTTAAAAACTGAAAAAATCATGCTTCAAGATAGAAATGTTGTAAAAGAGATTGATTCTGTTATGGCAAAAGTTAAAAATGGTTTCTTTGTATATTCTATTAAACATGATGCAGGTAGTGAAGATGTTCAAAGTCTTAAGAATAGTATTAATCTTATGTTAGAAGAGGTTAGACGTAAATTAGATATTCTCAATGAAGTTTTAGGAGAGTACTCAAATGCAAATTATATAAATAATTTAGATGAGAGTAAACTAAAAGGATTCTCTGGAAATATGGGATCACTAATGAGTTCATCAATCTTACTAGGCTCAAATGTTTCTCAGTTAATTGCAATGATTTCAAATGCTGGGGATGAACTTGAAAATTCAACTAAGATTTTACAAAAAAGTTCTACTACTTTATCCCATGCTTCAACAAGTCAAGCTTCATCTTTAGAAGAAACAGCTGCTTCACTTGAAGAAATCACTTCTAATATTAAATCAAATAGTCAAAATATTTTTAAGATGTCAACTTTGGCAGATGAATTAAATAGCTCATCTGTAAATGGAAAAGAACTAGCATCTCATACTTCAAGCGCTATGGATGAAATAAACGACAAAGTAAGCGCCATAAACGAAGCAATTACTATTATTGACCAAATTGCCTTCCAAACTAATATCTTGTCTTTAAACGCAGCTGTTGAAGCAGCAACAGCAGGTGAAGCAGGAAAAGGTTTTGCCGTAGTTGCTCAAGAAGTAAGAAACTTAGCAAGTAGAAGTGCTGAAGCTGCAAAAGATATAAAAGCTCTTGTTCAAGATGCCACTGAAAAATCTTCAAATGGTAAAGAAATATCTTCAAAAATGATTGAAGGATATAATGATTTAAGCCAAAAGGTAATAGAGACTAAAGAGATTATTGATACAGTTTCTCTTTCTAGTAAAGAACAAGAAACAGGTATCGTTCAAATAAACGATGCTGTTAATAAACTAGATAGTGTTACTCAAGAAAATGCTCAAACAGCATCTTCTATTGATGATTTATCAAAAGAAGTAACTGTTTTATCTCAAAAACTTATAGATATTACAGCTCGTGCTAAATATGAAGAAAAAGTAAAATCAATGGTTTGTGATGTGGATTTACTTCATGATATTTCTAAATATAAAAATGACCATATTAATTTTAAAAATGAAAACTTTGAGAAACTTGATACTTATGAGAAAGTGTTAGCTACGGATAATTCAAATTGTAACTTAGGTAAGTGGATTTTATCTTGTGAAAGTAGTGCTAAGACATTTGTAAAAACTACATACTGGAATAGTTTAAAAATTGCACATGAAAAAGTATATATGAAAATTCAAGAGTATTTAGATCTAAATTCAAATAAAGATGAGGAAGGTTTAGAAGTAGTAGCAAATGAAATAGAACTAGCTACTAGAGAAGTATTTGATATCTTAGATTCTATACTTTATGAAAATTGTAAAGCAAGTCAGTAATTTATTTTACTGGTTTGTTATAGTTTCCTATTTTCCAACTATTATCTTTTGGATATTTACCTAGATTATAATCTTTCCAAACTCTTTTACAAAGTTTATTCCCTTTTTTATATTGATCTTTAGCAAAAACATGAGCTCTTCCAAAGTTAGGAAATACGCCAGAACCACTAGCATACATATATGCAATATAACAATTTGCTGAGTAATCTTTACTTTTAGAAGCTTCTTTGAAATAGTAAATTGCCTTTTCATAATCTTTATCAACTGCAATTCCAAAAAGTAAAAACTTACCTAATAAGGTTTGTGATTTAGCATGTCCAATATTTGCACTATCTATAATTGTATTGTAAGCTTTTGCTTTATCAAAATAAGCAGTTTTTTTAGAAAGATATAGTTTAGATAATGTATATGTAGCTTCATTGTGATTTAATTTACTTGCTTTTAGTAATAAATTGTGAGCTTTAGTTATATTTTTATCAATACCATCACCTTTTATGTATATACGGGCTAATTCATACATGGCATCAGAATTATTTTTTTTAATTAATTTTTTATATGCTTTTATTGCACTTAGTGTGCCATATTCTTTTTTTATTTCTCTTACTTCTTCTAATGTTGTAGCATTTACAACACTTAAAAATATAATAAAAAATATAGCTAATATTTTCACACTATTACTTTTTTTATTTGTGTAGATAAAGTTGTTGTAATTTCATAACTAATTGTATCTTGAAGTTTTGCTAATTCATTTGCATTATCAAAGATACAAACTTCGTTATCTTCGCTATTTAGTGATAGGGAATCCATTGATACTCTCCCTAATACTTTGTAGCCTTTTGGTGTAAAATATTCTTGCTTTTCATTTAGTCTTAAAAAACCATCTCCATATCCAACATCATATGTTGAAATTGTTATTTCTTTGTCAGTTTTATATGTAGAACCGTAACCAACTCCTTGGCCTTTTAATAGTTTTCTTGTTGATATTTTACTTGCCCAAAGGGATAAAATAGGCTTTAAATCAGGTGATTTATATGTAGAATCAGTTTCTAAATATCCATATGTGGCAATACCTACTCTTGCAAAATCCTCATCAAAATTTGTATGCCTAAATAGGGCAGAGGAGTTAGAAGAATGAAAGCTAGGAATACCTTGTGAAAACTGTTCACATAAGTTTAACACATTCTCTTTAACCCTCTTAAATTGGGCATTTTGCCAGTAGAAGTCAGTGGATAATACATCGGCACTTCTATGGTGTGTAAAGATGCCAGTCACTTTAATATTTTTCTTTAAAATCCCTATATAAGCCTCTTCTAGTTGATTTATTGAAATTCCATTTCTATGCATTCCTGTATCCACTTTGATATGTACTTTGCAGTCATGTGGTAAATAATCAATATCTTCTAAATTGTTCAAGGCTATGTGAAAAGTATGTGAATAAGTATGAATTTTCTTATCAGCTAGGATTAATATATCATCAAATAATTCTTTTATAGTTAAAGCTTCATCAAGTGTTCTAACTACTGCTTTTTTAATACCAAATTCATGTGCTAAAGTGGCTACCTCAATAAGTCCATGGCCATAAGCATTGTCTTTTAATACAACTGCCACTTTTTCTTTTGATCCAGCATGTTTTGATATGATATTTAAATTGTGAAATAAATTATTTTTATTCAATACTATTTTTGCCAAACTTAATCCTTTTGTTCTATAAAATAACTAGATATAACATTTGCATCTTTTTCATTTAAAACTTGTTTTAAATCTTCAACAGATGCATTTTTAATTTTTTCAAATTCTCCAAAATATAAAAGAAGCTTTTTAACTTTTGCTTCTCCAATACCTTTGATTTGAAGTAATGAGATTTGTTTATCTTCTGCTCTTTTTTGTTTTTTGTGAAAGTTGATTACAAATCTATGTGCTTCATCTCTTTGTCTTTGTACAAACTGAAGTCTTTGGTCACTTGTATTTAGTTTAAGTGCTCTAACAGCTCCACTTTTATCTTTATAGTGAACTATATCTTTTGCAGCACCTTTTGCTCTGTGAGCTTTGGCATCTACTTTTTCTTTTGCAATGGCAATTATATCAAGATTTACGCCAACTGATTGCACTATATCGTAAGCTAGTTTTAGTAAAGTCTCTCCCCCATCTATAACCCAAAGATCAGGGGCTGGATTCTTTTCAAAACTATTTACTCTTCGCATTAACATTTCTCTCATTTGAGAGTATTCATCTTTTGATTCAAGATTATAGTGTCTGAAGTCTTTTCTGTCAAAGGCATTTATCTCTTCATTCCATACAACCATAGCTCCTACAGTTGCTTGTCCCATCATATGTGAGTTATCATATGATTCAACTCTATATGGAAGTGTTTGAAGGCCAAATAGTTTTTGTAGTTCATCATATATAGTTGTTTGATTTTTAGATGATTCTATTCTAAGTAATTCATCACAGTTATTAAGTGCAATTTCTACTAAAGTTTTTTTCTTATCTCTTTTTGGATTGATTATTTTGATATTTCTATCAAATCTTTGTTTTAAGAAGGCTTCTATATCTTCTTTGTCTTCTATTTCATCCGCAATTAGAACTTCTTTTGGAAGAAGAGGTATTTCATTGTCATAGTAATTTATAATAGCTCTTTGATATGCTTCATTTAAATCAATAGAAGGCTCACCTTCAATAGTATCAATTTTAATAAAGTCATGAGAAGATGAGGTTAGTTTTCCATCTCTTATGAACATTCTTACAATAACAGCCTTTTTTGTACCCGCTTTTATTGCAAATAGGTCTAAGTCTTCATTTGTAGCTAAGTCCATACCTGATTTGATTTGTGATTTTTCAATAGTTTTGATTCTATCTCGAAGTTTCATAGCTTCTTCAAATCTAAAGTCTTCTGAGTATTCCATCATCTTTTCTTGAAGTTTAGCTATTAGTTTTGTTTTATTGTATATAAAATCAAGGGCTTCATCGATTAGTTTTCCATAATCAGCTGTTGAAATTTTACCTTCACATGGAGCATGACATTTTTTGATTTGATGGAAAAGACAAGCTTCCTTTCCTTTTATACATGATTTTTTCTGCACTAATGGAACTATTTCATAAATAGAATCTAACATATCTTTAGCACCTGTAGAGTAGGGACCAAAGTATTTAATATTTTTACTTTTATATACTTTCCTAGTGATTTCAAGTCTTGGGAAAAGTTGTGCATAATCAACCATAATATATGGATATGTTTTATCATCTCTAAGTAAAATATTGTATTTTGGTTTTAGTTGTTTGATAAGAGAATTTTCCAAAATCAAAGCATCATGTTCATTAGGTACTACTATCCACTCTAATGTTACAACTTCTGTAATCATCTTGTAAATACGAGGACCTAGTTTATCTGCTGGTAATAATTTTGGTGTAAATTTAAAGTATGATTTTACTCTATTTTTAAGAACTTTTGCTTTTCCAATATAAAGTAAATGACCATCTTTGTCAAAGTATTGATAGACTCCCGCTTCGTTTGGGAGTTGTTTTAATTTCTCTTCTAAATTCATGAAGGGATTGTATCAAAAATATGCTTTTTAGGAATTGAATATTTTAATGATAATTTATATAATAAGGTAATACTTCAATTCTAAAGTCATTTATTGACTCAAGTCCTAGTATTTGTTTTGGTGTCATTACTTTATTATCTGCTTTTCTAAATATTTTTAATCCACCTAATGCTTTATCTGTCTGTGCTTTTGCATATAGATGATTGTATATTTTGATTTTTACATCTCTTCTTCCATGTCCGTCTATGTTATATACTAGTTTTACATTTTCGTAGTTTTTTACTGCTTGTTTATTTCTTAGCATTCTTTCATGGAACATATGAACTATAAGTTTTCTTTTTTGTTGAATTTTATTTACTTTTAAATACGAATTTATAGCTTCTTGAGCTTCATTTAAATCTTTTGCTTTTATATGACCTATAAATTTCCCTGGAGCAAATTTTCTATGTGTTGGTATTTTAAACTCTGGGTCAATTGCTAAGTGTACATTGTCATATTTAAGATATTTAAGAAGTGGTTTTAAAGCTTGTTTTGGTGTTTTTACTGCAAGTTGAACATCAAGTATTACTGAGAAGTTTTCTTCTTTTGCTTTGTTTATATATTTCATTACAGTTGAGTCTGCCATATTTAGTAAATAGTCATTTCTTCTTCCTGCATCTTTTGTAGCAAGGGAGTAAATAATATGAAAAGCCATTTTTACATCTAGTTTGTTATCTAACTCTTTTCTAAAGTAAGCTTCTTTATTTTTCATTTTTAATACTAAGTTATTTATATTGTTTTCACCTAATATACCTAAGGAAGAACTATTTGGTCTGCCATAATAACCTATTAAAATTTCATTTGATTTTATTTCTTCTTTTATACCAGTACTTGCTTGAAGAGCTATACTTAAGACTATAAATAATATACTTGTGATTCTTAAAAAAATATTCATATTAATCCTTCACATTAAAAAATTATTTTATATTTTAAAGTTTACTCTTTTAACTTGAAAAAATCTTTAAATTGTATTTAATAAGTTTTTTTACAGTAAAGATAAATTATTATGACAAAAATAAAAAAGAGAATATATGCCCGGACGCTTAGCTATTTATAATGACAAGTCTTTTAAAGATGATGCAAAAGATTTTATAAAAAATGATATGGTTGTAAATTTACATGCTAGATATAATATTCCTCCAACTATTCCTATTCCTGCATTATTAAATAATGGTAACTACCTTTATACACATTTTGGCTATTTACCTTCTTGGGCAAAATCAAAATCATCTATGAATATAAATGCACGAAGTGAAAGTATTTATGAAAAGAAAACTTTTCGTGATTCTTTTAGATTTAAAAGATGTATTATTCCAATAAATGGTTTTTATGAATGGAAAAAAGAAGATAAAGAAAAGACTCCTTTTTTTGTAAGTGATGAAAACAAAGACTATATGGCATTAGCTGGTATTTGGGATGAGTATTTTGACGATGAATTAAATATGAATATTGTAACAGTTGCACTTATAACTTGTGATGCAAATGAAAAACTAAGTGAAATACATCATCGTATGCCTGTTGTTTTAGATAAAAAAGATTTTAATACTTGGTTATATAGTGATGACTTAAAAGCTGTAAATTCTTTATTTCAAATATACCCAAGCCAAAGCTTAAAATTATATGAAGTTACAAGTGAAGTAAACAAAGTTTTATTTGATAAAGCTATTTGTATTGATGAGGTAATCTCTAAAAAGGAAGAAGAAAAAGAACCAGAAGAACTTGGTCAATTATCTCTTTTCTAAACTACTTTTTGTAGTTTAAAAACCATAGTTTCCAAAGGTTAGTATAGATGATTTTATAACTAGTTAATTTAAGTGTATGTTTTGGTTTTATCCTAGTGAAATAGCTTTTTAATACTTGCCTTTCTTGTTTTTTATTTAAGTTGAATTCTATACAAATATTAGCTATATCAAAGAACCTATCGTTGATACAAGCAAATTCCCAATCTATAAATCTAACTTTATTTTTATAAAATAAAATATTTTGCTGATTTAAATCATGGTGAGATAAAACAGCTTCAAATTTGTACTTTTTTAGTTTTTTAAGCTCTTTTAGTGATGATTTTACTAGCGTTTTTACTTCTTTATTTTCTAAATTTTTTTCATAGTTTTTAAAGTCTTTTTTTAAGTCATATGGTTTTTTAATTATCTTGATTTTATGAAGTTTTTTTAAAGCTTTTACTAAAGCTTTTATATCATTTTTTTTAAGAGTTTCTTTATGTGAACCTTTTAAAAAATCACAAACCATAAATGATTTTTTTTCATCTAAAATATATGCCTTTGAAGCAATATCTTTCTTATAAGCTTTTTTCTGAATTTTAAACTCATTTTTTCTACTATGTTTATCTTGATGAGTGTGTTTAAAAACTCTTAATAAATACTCTTTTTTTGATGTTTGAAGTTTATAAATAGTATTACATAAACCTTGAGTTTTTAGAAGCTCAAGATTTAGAAGTTTTTCATTTTTAAAAAGATTGTATTTTTTAAGCTCTTGAAGTTTCATACTCTTCTTTCCATTTTTTATAAGCTACAAAAGCTAAGACTGTATAAATAGCAAATAAAACAGCAGTTAGATTAAGACCTTTTTGAATATAAATATATATTGAGATAAAATCTATTACAATCCAATATATCCAGTTCTCAAGTATTTTTTGTGCAAGCATATATGTAGAAAAAACTGCAAATACTGTAGTAAAAGAATCAACATATGCGAAATCAGCACTAGTATAATTAGCCATAACAAAACCTAAAACTACTGAGACCAATGATAGTAGGGCAATAATTTTGATATTTTTATTTAGTCCATAACTTGAAACTTCTAGTTCTTCTTTCTTGAATTTTCCTCCATACTTCCATATGTACCATCCATAAACAGCCATTATTAGATAATAGACATTTAAAGCACTATCCATAAGTAATGAAACATCAAAAAATATTATTGAATAAATAAGGGTAGAGAAAAATGCAGCAATCCAACACCAAAGGCTTTGTTTGATAGCAAGAAGTAAATAAGCAATAGCTAAAAGCATAGCTATTGCTTCCCATGTTGTTATTATAGTAAGGGAATTTATAAGTGTATTAAAAAAACTTTCGATTATATATCCTTTTGAAGGTGGAAATATATCAAAATAAAAGTAAAACTATCTATTTATCTAAAAGTTTTTTTATATCATCTTCAATATCAGAAGGTTTTGTTGAAGAACCAAATCTATCTACTACTTTACCTTCTTTATTTATTAAGAATTTTGTAAAGTTCCATTTAATACTTTTTGTTCCTAGAAATCCTGAGGCTTCTTTTTTTAAGTGAGTGTATAAAGGTATTTCATCATCACCATTTACATCAACTTTTTCAAACATATCAAAATCGACACCATATGTTAATGTACAAAACTCTTTAATATCTTTGTTTGAACCAGGTTCTTGACTTCCAAACTGATTTGATGGAAACCCAAGTATCATAAAATCTTGATCTTTATATTTCTTATATAGGTTTTCTAAACCTTCGTATTGCGACGTAAAACCACATTTACTAGCTACATTTACTATTAATAGTACTTTGTCTTTATATTTTGATAAAGAGACTTCTTGACCGTCTATTGTGTTCACATTAAAATCATAAATATTCATAGCTTTTTCCTTTGCGAGTGTTGATGAAATAGTTAAGAATATTAGTAAAAATATTTTATAAAACATTATCTATTCCTTTTTTATATATTTTAGCAAATTTTATATTTTATATACATACTTGTAATTTAAATGTGATTTTTTATTGATAAACTTAAAAAAAGCAAAAAGGAACAATATGAATGTATTATTAGAAATGTTATATAGTATATGTATTTTAGGTGGATTGTCTTTAAGTGTAGTTTATTATTGTGGATTGAAAAAAATTATTTGATTGTTTAAAAGTGGTCGGAGTGAAAGGACTCGAACCTTCGACCCCCTGGTCCCAAACCAGGTGCGCTACCAGGCTGCGCTACACTCCGACTGGTATTTTGAGTTGATTATCTCAAAAAGTGGACGGAATTATAATATGTTCTTGAGTATTTGTCAAGGGTTTTTTAAAAGAAATGCTATTTTTATCTCTTTTTTGTAATTTCAATATCATTTACAGTTTCAATTAAAGTTTCTAAAGTATTGTCTTTCATTATAAAGTGTCCCTTACTTTTGATTCTTCCTTTTGAATTATAAACAAACTTATAGTTTTTATCAAATGAAACTTCAATAAACTTATCTTTTTTTACTTCGATTTTTTCAGCTTTTACATCATTTGAAAAGGCTTTTCTCAAAATATATACAATTGCATATTTATCTTTTTTGTATTTTGTATTTTTATCTTTTTTACCTTCTTTATAATCTTCATTATAAAAAACAAATTTGTCTTTACCTAATAGTAGTCTTGCAAGTCTATTTGTAACCTTTGCTTCTAGGTAGTTTTTTTCTAAAGTATCAAAGTTATCAATTTCACCTAGAGTTATTCCGTTATAGCTTATTGTATAATTTGCTAGGGCAAAACTAGCACTTAAAAGTATTGTTAATATAAATTTCATAAAATTATCCTTTGTATTAAAGAGTTATATTATAGCTAAAATGTAGATTATTTGTGGATGAGTTATTTAAAAGGGTTTGTTTTTTCTATTAAAATATCTTGATGATTTACAAAACGATCACATCTAGCGCCTTCAAGTTTTAGACAGATATTTTGCCATTTTTTACTATGTCCTGAGTTTTCATTTGTAAAATCACCAATAGCAAACATAATTGCATGGGCATACTCATGTGGTAAAACATCATCAATCATATATTTATCATTTTCTTTGAATCTTTTTTTATTTAGATAAATCTCAATTCTTCCTTTTGTATCAAAAGTTGTCATACCAAATTTACTAGCACTCATATTATTTGAGATTATTACCGGGAAGTTTCTTTTTATATTGAAATTTTTATATGCAAGTATTTTTAGTTTTGCATGTTTTAGATTTACTTGTTGTTGATATTTTGATTCTAGTGGGTTATTTGTAAAAGAGTAATCTTCATACCATAAATAGATAAGTAACAATGTCCCTACAATTGTTACTCCTAAAAATAGTTTTTGAAGATTCTGGAAAAACATTTTACTTATCGTATACTTTAACTAAGACATCTCTAAAATGGTTTAATTCTTTCATTTTAGTATCATTGCCTTCATTTATATCTGGATGATATTTTCTAGCTAATTCTTTATATCTCTTTTTTATTTCATCTTTTGTTGGTTCATGTGTAAAACCAAAGAAATCTTTTGCTTGTTGTACTTCACCATATTGAGGTTGGTTTGCAAAGTTTTGGAAATCTTGCTGATTAAAACCTTGAAAATCATTAAAGTTGAAATTAGCGTTTGAGCCTTGGTTAAAGTTTTTGCCATTAAACTGAAAGTTAAAACCACTTGATTTTAGTTTTTTCTTGAAGTTGTAAACTAAAAAAGCACCTAGCATAAAAATAATACCTATGATCATTAAAAAAGTTCCGAAGTTTGTAAAAATAAGATATAAAATAAAAAATAATATTGATACTCTAATTATTCTGTTGAAAATATATATAAATGTGTTGTTTGCCATATAGTCGTTAATCCTTTAAATAGTTGGCGTATTATAGTATTGTTTCCAAAATA
>Ga0193959_1001096_pt1 | contig 10914 bp, 10 predicted proteins | sample FB_2_MG_FD_140333 | JGI IMG/M metagenome (GOLD analysis project Ga0193959, IMG submission 140333) | Microbial mat bacterial communities from the Broadkill River, Lewes, Delaware, United States - FB_2_MG | ecosystem: Environmental > Aquatic > Freshwater > River > Microbial mats | place: USA...
AAGACCACACCTGACAGGAATAGTATCCATCTCAATCTCCTCGTTTTCACATAGTTAAGGTAGTTATACTATGGGAGGAGAGTGTCCATGTCATTAATCAATAGACCCGTTCCACTTATCACCATTGTCTTGATCAAAAGCAAGCTTTAACTAGGTCTAGATATTTTTTTAATAAAAACAAATGGTTAAATGATAACAATCGACTAATGTCTTTAGTGATCAAGAGATTAGAGAACATATATGGCACGGTTTTCCCTTGATCAATATTACCCATCCTCTATATATCAAGGATTTAGGGCATCATAAACGGATCAAGAGAATCGGTCTACTGATATTGGGCTTGCCAAGACATGCTCTTTGATAGAGAGCACTGTTTTTATACACAGCATTTTGGCGAGTCATTAGACCCTAATTGGGTCCCATTTTGTCCATAGAATTTTTGCTACTTCTTTGTAGAAAGCCTTTTATTCTGCACTTAGTTTATTCATTTAATACTTATAATGTAGTGGCATACTAATTTTGGCCACCAAGTTAGAGGTGATATTATCATCCCCCCTAACCAAGGTAGTAACATGACAAAGCCACATTTCAAACCGGAGTTCAGACAAGAAGTTGCAGAACTCGTTGTCGATAAGAATTATTCCATCCGCGAAGCTGCAGAAGCGATGGGAGTTGGTAAGTCCACCGTTGATAAATGGGTTCGTCAGTTACGACAAGAGCGTAACGGGGAAGAGGTAAAAGCCTTGCCGATTTCGGAAGAGCGGCGTCGAATTAGAGACTTAGAACGCGAAGTCCAGCAACTCAAAATGGAGAAAGAGATTCTAAAAAAGGCTACTGCTCTCTTGATGTCGGACTCAATGAACGATTCACGTTAGTTGACACATTGAAGGAGAGCCATTCCACTAATGTATTGTGTAAAATCTTCGACATTCATCGTAGTAGCTTTCGTTATTGGCAAGCACGCCCAAAGGGAATAAAGCCTAAAGAGTTACGTCTTGATGCTGAGGTTAAAGTGGCACACGAGCTTAGTGGTGGCTCAGCGGGAGCAAGAACTATTGCAACAATACTGTCGCGAGAAGGCGACAGCGTCAGCCGCTATAGAGCAGGTAAAGCAATGAAACGCGCAGGGCTGGTGAGCTGTCAGCCACCTAAACACAATTACAAGCGAGCGACTAAAGGACATGTTGAAATTGAAAACCATTTGAACCGAGAGTTTAGTCCCGTTCGTCCAAATCAAGTGTGGTGCGGCGACGTGACTTACCTCTGGACAGGAGAACAATGGCATTATTTGGCGGTTGTTTTCGATCTTTATGGTCGAAAAGTGATTGGCTTCGCCTTATCCGATTCGCCCGATAGTGAGCTAACTAAACGTGCATTATCCAATGCTTTTGAGGCGCGCGGGCGACCCCAGGGAGTCATGTTTCATTCTGATCAAGGCTGTCATTACACCAGTCTGGCGTATAGGCAATTGATATGGAAGTATCAGATAAAACAAAGTATGAGTCGACGAGGCAATTGTTGGGACAATGCTCCGATGGAGCGTTTCTTTCGAAGTTTGAAGACTGAAAACATGCCAACAAAAGGTTATAGCAGCGCTGATGTCGCTAACGATTGTGTTCGTGATTATATTTATAAGTATTACAATTCTGTGAGGCCGCATAGCCATAACCTAGGGCTGTCACCAAACGAAAAAGAAGCATTTTTTTGGAAAACCTCTAATGCGGTGGCCAAAAAAAGTTGACCACTACATAACGCCTCAAACAGAGGCGTGATGATTTTCTGCATCCTTTTTACTTTGCTTTGTTATGCACTTTTATTTTTACTCAGCCATTCAGATGCTACTTCGCCCATTGTTTTAGGCTGTCCATTTTTTATCCAAGCCATAAATTCTCGATTAAATTTAAATTCTGAGCCGCAAGTTTTTTTTAAAAATCGACGTACATTTTGCGTATTTCGATAAGCCTTGTCTACCGGGGTGCTTTTTGTAATGACATCACTATGCCAGTTAAATTCATTCATAATGAAAAACCTTTTCTGCATTGCTATATAACGTCTTACCCACCGGAAAACATGAAGCCTAATGAAATATTTTCCTGTGTGATTACGCTTTTTATATTTGATGAGCTCGTTGAGTCAAGCTAAACCAATTTCCAGAGTTGTCTTTCCCCATGGCCTCAATGCCGTAAAACTGTTCAGTCGGAGGTTGCATGAACTCAACGCCTTTAGCCACCAGCTCTTTATACGTTTCCTGACAGTCTTCGGTCTCAAAAACACCCACCCCAAAGGCGCCATCTTCAATCAAGCCGCGTATTTTTTCCGCTGAATCTTTTGTAAACATTGGGCCTTCTTTAGGCTCTGCCAATACCATTTCAAGCTGTGGCTGGGCTTTTGTATGTATAGTTAACCAACGAAAGCCTCCTTCCACTGTCATATCCATGCCAACCTCAAACCCAAGCTTATCTCTATAAAATGCGAGAGCTTCATCTTGGTTTAATACATATACCGTTACATGCGCTATGGATTTTATCATTTCTCTATTCCTCATTACTAAATAGGTGTTATTTTACAGGTAGAAACAAGTTTATATTTCTCCAATATTGCTCACTTAACTACCTCCCCTAAGAAATGATACGCGTAACAGGACGGAATGGTTTGTGAAGGGTAGCGAAAGGCTTCAGTAGATAGGCTCCATATTTTACGACGGTACGAAGATGGTGACACGCCTACTTGTTCGCGAAAACGAGAAGAAAAGCTGCCAAGACTTATATAACCCGTATTTTCACATACTTCCGTGATACTTAGATTTTCTGTAATGAGCATATTTTTTGCCTTTTCAATTCTCAGCCTGATTAAGAAAGCATTTGGTGTTTCACCAAATGTCTTTTTGAACGTTCGTAAAAAATGGTAAGGAGACATATGTGAATGTTTTGCGGCATTGACTAAATCAAATGAATTTAAATAGTTATCCGCTATATAGTCTCTACCGGCACATACCTTCCTGAACTGAAAATTTTTCATCGACCAATACTCCATAATGCTCCTGAAATATAACGCTTTAAACAGCAGCAAATACTAGTCCGGCAGCGATAGCTGTGAACTGGTTTGACTTGTTATACATTTTTTCTTACATATAATATTGATATTATAAACGCAGCCACTATTGTCTCAAGTAGCGCAAGTGGCAAAACGATAAGCAAGTAACCCCAGCTTGAAAGATTCATATTTGCCATACCAACCCAGAATAATAAAAAGAAAAAACACCACGATATAAAGCCGCTAATTAATACAGTTCTTAAATTATTACCAAAGGCTTGGGCACACAACCAAAACAGAAAAACATACAAGGCTGTAAGTAGTGTGTCCCAAAGCCCCCAAACAGCAAAGATCCCCCAGTTCATATCGGCAACATTTGGAACGACCGATAAATATTCATGCATTTCGGGCCTGACCAAAACAAAATAACGGAAGACTTCTGAGACGTTAACCCATAAGCTAGTAATGATAGTTATTACGATAAAATCTTTTACTACAAATTCTTTTTTCATGATTCCTCGGATATTAATGATGCATGCACCCAATACTCTTAAGCTGACTCGCCGCTTTTTTAGACGCCAGGCTTAATTTGTTAGAGCCTCATTGGTTGAATTGATCGCTATCTAGTGTATCTATTAATTTTTTACTCAAAAGAAGGTCTGTTATTCGTCTTTTACCATAAACGTCTATACTCTTAGCATCGAAAGATGAAAGGAGCTCACCATGTCGACATACCACTTTGATAAAATCACTGTGAGACAACATATTTCGAATATCAAAAGAACTCCAAGTGACTCCCATTTTTCAACACAGACAGCCTTCAACTTTCACCCTATTTCACCCTAGAAGAAGCTGGCAAATTTCATCTAATCGCCTCCATGAAGTTTTTTATTTTTTCTCAAGCTATCTTGAATTCGATAATCAAAGTTATTTTTTTTCGGGATACAAATCTCCAAGTCTAGAAACTAAACATATAAATATGTAACATATTACGCTCTCTGTAAGTATTGCCGTCATCAGTATTTGATTGCTCTTTAGAGCGGATAAATCACGAGCGTTTTCAGTTAACTTTTTCTGAGCGAGCAGAAGGTGTAACTGTCTAGCATGTAATTTCAATGAGCATATATCCTGGCTTATTTCCACGTGACTAACGCTTAAATTAGTTTAGCCATTGGTTTTAACTGTCTATTAGGCAGAATTTTGTCTATATAATAAAACGCCAAGGTTATTTCCGCTAATGAACCACCCTTAAATCATAACAAGTTCAACCATTTAACGCACTTTCTTTGACTCATTGTTATTGCACAAAAGAAGCCGCCGAATTTAGTAAGCCCTGCCTGTGCACTTCTATTGGGTCAATGTAAAGCAGTCAATTTAAAGTAGCCACACAAACAACAAATTTTAAAAAATAATTTAAAAACAATAACTTAAAACCCTCTAGCACACAGATAGGTTTACGTCACTGTATCTGTTGAACAACTATTTTAGCGTCTTTTACATCACTGCTGATACTAAAAAAGTGCGTAATGGGTCTTACATAAATATCGAGCTATTTACTGCTAGTGTCGATACTGACATTGATCTCAGCGTTGTTCATAAGGTAAGCTGCCTCCATCTTCCCTTTTGTTTCATACTGAGGAGCTCGAAGCCCATATGGCAACTCGAATTATATCGAGTGAGTTTTTATTGCGTTCTTATTGGTACATGGGCCGTGGCTATCCTTGCGCATATATACGAAGGCCACCATACTACTAAAAAATAGTTTATAACTAAAGAGGTTTACGCTTGTTAACAGTAACATTAAATGGATATATTATTGTCTCAGATACTGATTTAGCGGCTGTACAACGTGAGCTTGCAACACATATTGAGCTTACTCAAAAAGAAGAAGGCTGTTTGGTTTTTCAGGTGTATCAGAGTCTAGAAAACAACAATGTGTTTAACGTTTATGAAGAATTTGTTAATCGTGATGCCTTTGAAAAGCATCAAAAGCGCGTTAAGCATTCTCGGTGGGGTGAAATCACAAAAAATGTTGAAAGGCACTACACCATCAGTGAAGACAGCTACCAGTAATCAGAGGTTAATTATGATTGGCTATATTACACTAGGCTCCAACAATGTTGCTAAGGCGGCAACATTTTATGACCCACTACTTGAGCTATTAGGTGCTCGCCGAATATACGATCACGATAGTTACGTCGCTTGGGCGACTGATAGTGAATCTATCATTTTTTCAATCATCTCGCCATTTGATGGTGAGTTAGCAACGCCAGGCAATGGTGTTATGGTGGCACTAATGGTAGCGAGTAAAGAGCAGGTTGATGCGCTACACGCCAAAGCTATTTCATTGGGTGCGGCTAATGAAGGCGACCCTGGAGTGCGATCGGGCGGATACTATTGTGCCTATTTTAGAGATATTGATGGGAATAAACTAAACTTTCATACTAAGCTTGAAGTCACATAATTAAAAACTCAACGCAGCCATAGTAACCTTTGCTTCGTTTTTGCACTCACACTGAGACACCGACATGTCTATATCTATACTTATACAGCTAAAACGTAAATTGAGGTGTGATGCAGAAGGTGGCTGTTACTGTATCGTAGCTGAAGGCCTACCCTATGGCTTAATCGAAACTATAGGTTAATCGAAACTATGGCTTAATCGAAAGAGATGACAGGTTTTATGAAACATCTAATAGAATTTATTAAGCACTATGAAAAAGCCATTTCAACACAAAAATGGGAAAATGTAGCCGCGCTTATACATCCAGATTGTGTAGTAACATTCACCAATGGCACCTATAAAGGAAAGTCAGAAGTTAAAGATATATTCACGAAAAACTTTGCGCTTATTAAAGATGAAACCTACGCGATAACCAATATCCACTTTGTGATTGAGCGGCCTGATTATGCAGTCTTTATATTTAACTACCATTGGTCGGGCTACATTAATGGCAAACCCGCTAAAGGCGGTGGTCGAGGAACCTCGGTCATAATAAACAGTGATCAAGGTTGGCAACTGGTTTCTGAGCATCTAGGCCCAGATGCATAGCCATTATCTTGTGTGGGGTGATGAATGTTAAAACCCGTCAATAATCTCGTATAAATAAAACTAAAAGCCAGTAAAGCGATTATCCCCGAGATTATTGTTAGCCTCACTATAACCAGGCACCTTGCCAACTTTAGCGCAGGTACAAATAGTAGCTTACCGGCTTAATCAAGCGAGCTTCATCACTGACACGCAATTGCTCGTTTATGCGGTGAGCTCGCTGGGTTGTTGCTCACTCAAATCCTGGGCAATCTTGCGCAATACCTCTGTGACCGACGGCACTAGCGCTGACATACGCAAGAAATCGTGGGTCATACCTGCATGTAAACTCAAATTGAGCTCAACGCCCGCCCCTTCGAGGCGATCGGCATAGGCTTTGCCTTCATCAAATAACGGGTCGTATTCAGGCAATACCATAATCGCCGGCGCAATACCACTGAGGTCATTCGCTAACAGTGGTGAAAAACGCCAGTCCGCTTTATCGCGCTCATGGCGGGCATAGTGCTGATAAAACCAATGCAGTGTTTGTGTCTCCAGCAAATGGCCTGTGGCAAAGCGCTCGTGTGAGGCATAACTGCGCGTCGCATCAGTGGTGGGATACAACAGCAATTGCTGGCAGGGTTTAACGGCCAGTGAGCCGGGTACTTTTTCAGCACTGATGGCCAATACCGTTGCAATACTGGCCCCAGCACTATCACCCCCTACACTCAACCTAGCGGGGTCAATACCCAATGCCTGACTGTGGTTGGCGACCCAGTTAACGACATCTTCAGCATCATAAATAGCCGTGGGGAACAAATACTCTGGCGCTAGCCGATAGTCGACAGATAACACCAACATATCACTGTAAGAGGCCAGATGTCGGCAAAGCCCATCGTGGGAATCGAGGCTACCGACGACATAACCGCCACCGTGAAAATAAATCAATACCGGGCGCGCCTCACGGGTATGGGTATCGGTATTGAACGCTTCGCGGCTGTACAGGCGCGTATTAATTTTGGCATTATCGCGCGCGGGAATCACCATTGGCTGGCAGTGTATCGCTGTCGGGCCTGTATCCATAATCATTGAGGCTCCCTCAAAATCAGCCCTCGCCTGATCGGGTTCAAGGGTATGCATGGGCTGGCTTTTACCGCTCATGCGCCCCATCTCGACTAGATCGAGATAGGCTTCAATATCAGGGTGTAAGGGCATTGTTTTCTCCAATGGTGTCCATCAAAATATCAACTGCGTCTCTATTGGCGATAGTTGATCATTAATTATGTCTATTTATAAATAGAACGGTTTTATTAAACCGTTCTATCGATTACTTTTTTGTGCTGAATAATGTCTTGCGCAATTAAAGCTCCGTGCTGGCTATAGACGCTTTTTGTGTTTCATTATCAGCCGCTTCGTCGTCATAACCCGATAATTGTGCGATCGTTTGTCGGCTTAATAAATCGCGCAATGATACGTTAATATTAATGTGAGTATCCGCACGTACAGCCGCCAGTATTTTCAGGCTCGATAAGGAATCCCCGCCAATATCAAAGTAGTTATCCGTCACGCCAATTTTAGGCTGTTGCAGTACATCCTGCCATATGGCCACTAAGCGCTGCTCTACTTTATTGCGCGCAGCCACATAATGGCTTCTTGTAACATCAGGCTCAGGCAGCGCTTTACGATCAACTTTACCATTAGGTGTTAGCGGAAAATCAGTTAATACGGTGATATGGGCAGGCACCATATAATCGGGCAATTGCGCTTGTAATGATTCTCGTATCGATGCGACAAGCGCATTGGTATTGATGTTATTGTCAGTCGCATCAGGGGTTAAGGTGACATAAGCGAGTAGTTGTTTAACGCTTGCCTCATGCTGATGGCCACTGTCAGTACCGGTTGTTAGTGCCACTTTATCGCGCGCGATAACAATGGCATCGGCAACGCTTAGCTCAGCACTCAAACGCGATTCAATTTCACCTAACTCAATACGAAAGCCTCTAATTTTTACCTGCTGATCAATGCGGCCAATATAATCATAAATGCCTTCATCAGCGCGCAAGCGCACTAAATCACCAGAGCGATATAAACGTGTAGAGCAATCCTTTTCTTTATCATAAAAAGGATTCGGGATAAAGCGCTCAGCGGTTAGGCCCGCACGTTTATAGTAGCCTCTAGCAACCCCGACACCACCGATGTAGAGCTCACCGGCAACACCGGCTGGCACTGGGTTTAATTGCTTATCGAGCACATAAAGGCTGCGCAGGCCCACCGCTTTACCAATCGGTGCGTAGGCGGCATCGCAACTATCGCCGCGAGCGGCTTTCCATAACAGTGGTGTCACTACGGTTTCAGTAGGCCCGTAGCCGTTGGTAATATAGCGCGGCCGCAGTGCATTTTTAGCCAACTCAAAACTACTATCGGCAACGGCATCACCACCAAAACAATAAATATCAACCGGTGGTGGATTGCCATGCAGTAAGGCATGGGCGGCGAGCTGTTGTAAATACGCCGGCGGGAAACACGCTATCGTTACTTGATAGCGATGCAGTGCCGCATAGGTTTCATCGACACTCCAAAGGGTGTTATCACGAATAACCAGCGAACCACCGACCAGCATTGAGGTTAACCAGCGCTCGTGGGCGCCATCAAAGGCAAAGGACATAAAGTGCAGCTCGCGTGAGTGCGCACCCATTTCATAGGCCTCAGCAATAGCGTGGCAATGCTGGGTTAATGGCCCATGAGTGACCGCCACACCTTTTGGCTTACCGGTTGAACCTGAGGTATAAATTAAATAGGCAAGGCTATCGCGATGGTGATCAACTCTAGGTAGGTTATCGGGATACGCCGATACATCTACGGTATCAATAGCCACGGTGTGAATGGCATCAGGCACGTTCAGTGTTTGCAACAGTTCACTGTGTGATAGCAGTAATGTCATCGCTGAGTCTTGCATCATAAAGTGCAAACGCTCTTCGGGGTATTCGGGGTCCAGTGGAACATAGGCGCCGCCGGCTTTCATTACCGCCAGTAAGCTTACAATGATTTCTAACGAGCGAGGTAAAGCAACACCGACAATCATCTCGCCAGTAATACCCTGCGCGATTAAATAGTGAGCCAACTGGTTAGAGCGTTGTTCTAGCTGTTGATAATTAAGACTTTGCTCGCCCAATAATAATGCCGTATTGGCCGGGTTTTTCTGTGCTTGTTCGCTAATTAGCGCAGGCAGTAATAATCCTTGTGGTACATGAGCCGCCGGAATAATCTGCTCTACTGGCTGGGTAAGCGCAGGCAGTGCACCGATGGGCTGTGTGGCACACTGTTGCATCAGTGTGAGTAGTTGCTCGACATGACCACGAATTTGGCGCACGCTCGATTCATCGAACTGATCACATAAATACAAATATTCAATGCTTAATGTGCGGCCCACATTGACCATTAAATCCATGGCGAAGTTGGTCACATCAACGGTATCGACATCGCTGAAATCCAGCTCACTATCGGCTTCACTCCAACTGCTCAATGCCTCATGCACGGGCTGGTTTTCAAATACAATAATGCTGTCAAATAATGCTTGCCCATTAATACCTGCCCAGCGTTGAATATCCACCAGTGAGGTCGATTCATAGTCTCGGATTTCAAGGTTATAGGCTTGCAACTCGCGCAGCCAATCTCCCAAAATCTGGGTGGGCTCTGGCTGTTGGATAATGGGCAGTGTATTGATAAACAATCCCAGTATTTGCTCGGCATCATTAAGCTCCGATGGCCGCCCAGAGACAGTCGCGCCAAAACACACGCTCGCCTGCCCGCTGTATGCCTGTAATACGAATACCCACGCGGCCTGAATCAGTGTATTTAAGGTGACGCGTTGTGAGCTGGCAAACTGTTGCAACTGCTGTGTCGCCTGCTCGTCCCACTGGGTATAAATAGCGTGGTGCCCCACACCGGGTTCACGCTGGGGTATGCAATTGCCCAACAGGGTTGGCTCTTCAAGAGTTGTGAGTTTTTCAGACCAAAACTGTTGCTTTTGTTGGGGGTCTTGCTGGGCCAGCCACGCAACATAATCGCGATAGGTGCCCGTTAATGGCGCTATCGCTGTGGCGCTTTCGGTAGCGGTTAACGCGTGAGCATTGCGGTAAATAGTTAATACTTCGCCCATTAAATTGGCAATACTCCAGCCATCTAAAATAACATGGTGGTATGTCCAGATAAAGTGGTAGTCGGTATCGGATAATTGAATAAGTTGTAAACGCATCAGCCCGGGCTTGTCTAAATCAAAGCCTTGGTCACGGCTGTTGTTAGCAAAGCTGGCCAGTGCTTGCGGCGAGTTATCATGGCCTCGCCAGTCAAGGTGTTCAACATGGGTGGTTGAATCGCGATACACCAGTTGCTGTGGTGTACTTACAGACTCCCATAAAAAGCAACTGCGCAATACAGGGTGCCTGATAATCGCCGCCTGCCATGCAGCGCCAAAGCGCTCGGTATTTAGCCCGCTAATACCGATTTGTAATTGGTTGATATACAAATCAAGTTCAGGGGCGTTAAGGCTGTGAAATAACATGCCCTGTTGCATGGGCGATGCTGGGTATACATCTACAACACCCTCTAGCCCTAACATTTGCATCGGCGTCAATTCACATAAGGCCATTGGTTGTGTGCTCACAGCCTCAACACTTGCGACTGTATTGTTGTCTATATACGTGGCAACCTCTGCTAGTGCTTGTAAATTGGGTTGTTCAAAAATAGCTTTGGGCGTAATTTCAATCTGTTGCCCGCGCGCTCGATTCACTAATTGAATCGCCGTAATAGAATCGCCGCCGAGTTCAAAATAATTATCGGCCAAGCCTACCTGT
>Ga0193959_1001100_pt1 | contig 10890 bp, 24 predicted proteins | sample FB_2_MG_FD_140333 | JGI IMG/M metagenome (GOLD analysis project Ga0193959, IMG submission 140333) | Microbial mat bacterial communities from the Broadkill River, Lewes, Delaware, United States - FB_2_MG | ecosystem: Environmental > Aquatic > Freshwater > River > Microbial mats | place: USA...
AATAAAGCTATGGCTAAGACTAGAGAAGATACTCAAAAGGTTATAGATGAATTAACGGGCACTTCTTCAAGTGGTGGTAATACATTCAGCCAGTTAAGTCAATTAAACAGACTTAAAACAGAGTATGCGAAAACAAAAGATGTAAATACATTCAATGAAATTTTAGCATTAAGTCGAAGCCTTGGAAAAGATGATAGATTCACAGATTCTATTGTTGGATTCTTGCGCAATAGCCTTGATACTTTTGCAACACCTTCTTTAAGTCAAAGTACTGTGAATACTCCTTATGTAGTTCCGACAACATCGCAGACACCAACATCAAGCAACGTACAAAGCACATTAACACAAAGTGCAACAAGCACGCAACAAGCTATTAATTTAAATGCAGGTTATACCGCTGAAATGCTAACACAAATTACAGAGTTAAACCAAAAATTCAAAGAAGTAACTAACGGTGGGAATGCTATGCGTAGTGAGTTAGTGGCAATTTAGAGGGATAAGCCCTCTAAATTTTTATAACTATAAATTTTTCTTCATTCTTAGAGATAGCTTGATTATTATTTATAGAAGCTTCTAATAAGTAAATTCTCTGTTTTTCTATTATAGTATTTTCATATTCATTTAGTCTATTAATAACATTATTTAAACTTTTTTTTGTTTCCCCACCCCATTCAAGGCAATCATCAAACAACCTGCTTTTAATATTCTCAGCAGTTGATATGGCTTCTTCAATTTCTTCTATTAACTTTTCTTGATTCATTTATTCAACCTTTTTTTATTTAACTATACCACTAAAGCAAACAAAACACAATAATTTAACATAAATTAATCTAACAAAATAAAACAATGAGTAAAAAAGTAACACTATTATGATATAATACAAATAAAAAAGGGAATTTGTGAAAATTTGTGAAAATCAAACAACAGAATATCATTCAGCAAATTTTACCGAACACGAGACCGCGTGGACACCTGCACCCACTACCTTTGATAATGGAGATGAAATACGTGAAGGTCATTATATATATAAATACGCTGGAGTAAGTGGCACAAATACAACAGACGCACCTTTTGACGGTTCGACGGATTGGCTAATACAAAGAGCTACAAATTATTATGCAATGTTGGACAGCAGACCAGAATCAAAGACTAAGACTCAAACAACTAATCCAGACGCAATAATTATCGAAATGGATTTAAATAATTACGATACTATCGCACTTTTAAATTTAGATGCGATTAGCGTTAGAATCGAGATAACAGACTTGAATACCAATACTGCAGTTTATGACGAAACTTTTGATTTAAATGATAGTGATAAAATTGTGGATGCACTTAGCTACTATTTCTCTCCTTTTTCATTTAAAAAAACAGTCTATGAGACTATTCCCCTTTATGGGAATGCACGGGCTAAAATTTGGATAAATAAACCTTTGTCAGAAGCTAAATGTGGCCGCTTAGTATTAGGACAATCCTATGACTTAGGAATATCTTTATTTAATATAAATAGCACATTAGAAAGTTATTCTACAACTACTTTCGACCAGTTCGGAACACCAACTTTAAGACCTAGAGACGCAGTTTACAACAGTACCTATACAATCTTGTTGCCTAGTGAAAGAACAGAAAACATTAAGCGTACTAGAAAAAGACTTGATGCTGTTCCCATTTTATTTATTGGCGATGAAAATGATTCTAGCAAATATGAAAATCTATTATCATATGGATTATGGCAAACCGCAACAATGAGACTTAAGAATCCAGTTAAGACGGAAATGAGTCTATCTACAAAAGAATTAATTTAAAAGGAAAATTGAATGGCACCTCCAGTATTACCCCCATTTACCACAACACCCAACAGAAATAACCCAGCTGATTTTTCAAGAGCTACAGACCAGTATCACATAGAGCTTACTCCTTTTGTACCACTTTTAAACATTTGGGCAACAGAAGTAAATACGCTAGGCGATGAAATATTTAATGCAAGAGATACTTCTGTAAATGCAAAAGACATAGCACTATCAACAGTTAATTACAAAGGCGACTATGTAAGCGGTACTTATAATCTTAATGAAAGTGTGACTTATTCTGATGGCTTTAATTACGTATCTAAGATAAATGGAAATACAGACATACCGACTACCTCAAATTGGTATAGAGTGCCAAATATTGATGATACAGCAACTACTGAATATCAAATGTGGAGTTCTCAAAAAATAAATACGGAACTAACTACTTTAGAGAATAATTTAACAACGGAAATTGATAAAAAAGTTAATATTGATGGAAATCAGACTATTAACAATGTTAAGACTTTTTCTAGTTCGCCTATTGTTCCTACCCCTGCTAATGGAGACAATAGCTCAAAGGTAGCAAACACGGAGTATGTTGAAAATAATAAATTAGAAATTGCAACTACAACAGAAGCACAATCGGGAGTAATAGACAACAAGGCGATTACTCCTTTAAAATTAAGGCAAGGATTAAACGCTAATGGAAATGCCCCTATTTATGCATGTAGAGCATGGGTAAATTTTAATGGAAGCAGTATTCCTTCAATACGTGCTAGTGGAAATATATCAAGCATAGTAGATAATGGAACTGGAGATTATACAATAAATATAATTGAACCGCTTCCTGATAGCGATTATGAAGTAGGCGGAAGCAATGGGAATACGTCTGGGGGCGCATATGGATATGTAAATCCTAATTCTCTAACAACAAGTAGCTTTAGTGTTCAAATGAGTGACTTCAATGGAAATAGAATTGACAGAGATTTATGCCTACTGTCGGTAAGGAGATAGAAATGAATACAATAAAAGAAGTGGTAATTTTTAAAAATAAATTTGAAGGTATTTCTATACTATATCCAGATGCCAAACTGTTAAAATATGCATCTATTGAAGAAATAGCAATTAAAGACGTTCCTTATGGATGTCCTTATAAGATTTTAGATAGCAGTATCATTCCAAAAGATAGGACTTTTAGGGAAGCTTGGGAATGGGATGCAGAGACTAAAGAAGACGGTTTTGGTGGAGAAAGCAATAAATTTAATAAAGATACATTAGAAAATATAAAAACTTAAAGGATAAAAAAATGATTGATTTAGAAAAAATAGATAACGCTGGTGAAATATTTACAATATTTTTAAAAGAAACTGCAACACAAACAACAGACTCAGATGGTAACATTATTACTAGTCACTTAGGTGGTGTAGGATATTGGGCAGGGCTACCAAAACATCTAATTATGCCAGTAACTTTTCAAGTAGTCCCCGTCGGTAGACCTTTTATTATGATGTTGCGTCAAGACATTCCTGATGATTACGATACAAATATGACTTTTGTAAATTCTTTAGACTTCTCTAATGCAGATGGAGTAGGCACATGATAAAAATAAATATAAAAAAAGCAATAGAATCTACAAAAGAAAAGATTAGGGCATGGAGAGTCGAAGAGTTTAAAAAAAATGATATTAATATCCAGAATGGCCTAATTGATAATATTGATATTTCTCCTTTTGTAAAGCGTAGAGACTTTTTGAGGTCTCTTCCAGAAATTTGTGAGGGCAAAACTCTGGATGAATTAAAAGAAATAATAGAAGAATACAAAATATAATTTAGGGGAAAGCATGGGAGAAGATAATTTAAATAATAAAATAATGAATAGACTTAAAAAAGGTGTAAAAAACACACCTACTGACAAAAAAAAAGAAGATGAAGTAATTGAAGAAATTGTAAAAGAATCTGTGCTTGATATAAAAGAAGAAGAAAATCTAAAAAAAAGTTTTCAAATGCTAGAAGAATTAGACAAAGACGATTTAAACGCTCGCGAAAGACACTTAGAGATTTTAGGAGTTATAGACAAGCTTAGTAGAAATCAGCTTCATCACGCAACCGCAGACCATAAGGCAAATGTTAGCTTTGGGAGTGAATTAAAAGCTATTCACAGATTTCAAAGTAAATTTATTTTAATAGTTTGCATTTTAGTTGCTATTTGCTTTACTGGGTTTGGCATGATGTTACATTCTCAAAAAGATAGTATTTTGCCATATGCAGATATTTTAATAGGTGGTGTTAAAACTGCTACTAATATTAAGAAGTGGGGGGAATAAATGAATTGGTGGAATTCTTTATTTAGTTCTTCTTCTGTTGTAGAAAAAACCACAGATGCAATTATAAATGCAGGCGATAAAATCTGGTACACAGACGAAGAAAAAGCAGATATGAAAATGTCATACGGTAAATTTCTACCAACGCTTCTAAAAGCTTATGAACCTTTTAAAATAGCTCAAAGAATACTAGCTATTTGGTTTAGCTTTTTATTTGGATTAGCATTTATTACTGGTTTAGGAATGTATATATTTAATGCTATTTCAAAATATCAAGATTTAAAAAATGGAATTCCACTAGATAAAATAGTTACTTTAGATTTACAGCCACTAATAAACTTATGTGTATCTTTTAGCTTACCTAGTATTGTATTACTAATTTTGGCATGGTATTTTGGTGGTGGTTTTATAGAATCAATGAAAAAGGGTAAATAATGTTAGACAAATACCATAGAGCTTACAAAATTTTAAAGCAAAAAGAATTTTCAAATGACCCAAAACAATTCCTACACAAGAACCAAATAGAAGAACATCTAACACTTGGTGGGGTTTACGAAAAATTTCACAAAGATAAAATAGATTGGCATTTTGTGCATAACGTCTTAAAGATTTGTGATTTTGATTTAATAGAAGTTAATAAAATGGAGAAAGAAAGAAATAAATTAAAAGATACTTTTCCTTTACATGACGCACATAAAGCAGAACTTCAAGAAAAAATAAAATATATAGAATCTAAACTTGAATTACAAAATAAGTTTTTAAAAAGAGCGTCCGTTATGCTTTTCAATGATAATGACACACGCTTTTCTGTAGCAATGTTATTTAAAAATGACTTTTGGGATAAATGTAGGCTTGATGAAGTTCAAAGTCAAAAGATGTGCAACGAAATATTCCTAAGTGCAGTTCATATTGGTGTTTTAAACGCCTGTAAACTAGCACAGAAGCAAGTTAAAGTATTACAAGATGGAATCATTGGAAATATAACAATAAAAGCTTTAAACAGATTTGACGAAAATAGATTTGATACTGAATTTGACGATTTGGAAATAGAATATTACCAGTCACTTTATGTTAAAAATCCAAAGTTAAAAATGAATAATAACGGGTTTGTCTCAAGGGCGGAAAGCGTATGACAAATGAAGATTTTAAAAGCAAACTAGTATCATTCAAAAAAAAGGTATTTGTAACTATATTTATAGTTATGACCTTTTTGGCTATCATTTGGAGTCCTTTCTTCACATATACCGAAGAAGAAAACCTAAAAGGAATCTTCGTAAACTTAGGATTTACAAAGTACTCTATTTTAATTCAAGAAGAAAATTAATATCAACTTAAGCAACAATTAGTTAATATTAAATTGTTTTAAACAACAGCCTTTTTAATTTTTCCGTCTCATTTTCATCTCTTTACCCCTTATATGAGACGGATTTTCCAAACCCAATAACATCTAATGAAGTGAGTGAACGCTTAAAAGCTAGTAAAGAAGTAATTAGATGTTACCTTTTTACCCATATTCTAAATTTAATCAACTTTTTTTAAAATTCCCTTGACATATCACTGCAAAACCTTTTATAATTGAATTAAGAAAAAACAAAGGGAAAAATATGGAAGAAAATAAGAAGATAAGTGAAATATTAGAGTATCTTGAGAAGTGTGAACTCGAATATGTATCTAAAGAAGAATTTATATCTCATTTGGAGGTATATGACTTAGCAGACATACTTGATGCACAAGCAATTTGGAAAGAAAGAGCTACAAATGTCTAGTAAAAAACTTCCTTACACGCTAGAAGCTTTATTAGTGCCTTTAAACGCAATAATAAAATGCCCACGAAAAAGAATGAGTATATCACAAGCTCTACGTAATGAGAAAATAGCAACAGTAAAGAAAAATTACACTTACGAGGTAAACGCTTCATGGTGCAAAGAGCGTACAACAAAAGTACTTTTTATTAGTGCTAATCAGTTGGAACTTTTATCAAGAAAAAGATTGGAAAAATACAACATTTCTAAAGACACAAATTTTAAAACAAGTTACAAATTATATCAAGATATTAAAAAAGAAATTCTTGATTATGTAGCAGTAAATTACGAAAGGCTAAAAAATGAAAACATATGTTAAGTTAGTTACCAGCAACGGATTATACTCAATCCATCAAAAATCTTTATTCAACGGATGGATGAATATTTACGAGACAGAGGACAAAGAAAAAGCCGAAAAAAGTCTTGAAAAGTTATCTAAATGTGATAATATTTTCATAATAAAATAATGACTTAAAGTTAAAACTCCATATTTCAATTAAGCATATGGAGTTTTAATATACTTATTAAAGTATTTCTTCTTCATTAGCATTAAAAGCTTTTACATAAAAATCAACATCTTCTTTACATATTGGGTCGGATTCATCAATCATAGTTCCATCACATAAAACAACATTAGTATTATGATTTACGTAATCAATGTTCATAAACATTCTAATTATTCCAGATTGCTCCTCATTATAATCAATATCCAATGTAATATCTTTACTTATTACAAGAAAGCTATAATCCAACAATAATGTTTGAAAACATACAGTATCAATCTCATTTAAATCTTTTGGTAAATCATCAAATGGATTCATTACAATAGTCATCATTGTTCTTATTTCATTACTATCATTAAAAACATCTGCAACTAAAATACTCCCTTTATAATGTTTATTCCCACTACTAAATAGTATATCTCCTGAAATGTGCATACTTATCCTTTTATTTTTAAATTAACAAATTATACAATAATATTAAATTTAAGACAAATATACTTGACAAACTTAACATAAATCTATATAATACACTTAACAAATTTAAAGGGAAGATATGAAAAAAGATAAAAACACATGGAAGCATTTAAGAGTACTTGAAACAACTCACAATAGAGTTAAAGGACTTGCAGGTTTTAAAGGCATGAAAGTTGATGAAGTTATTAACTTTCTTTTAGACTCACAAAACAAAGGGGTTAAAAATGTTACAGACTATAGAAAACACAACAGATAAAATTTCAATTTCAAGCAGGCAAATAGCAGAAAGTACTGGCAAGAATCATAGTCATGTAAAAAGAGATATTGAAAGTTCACTAGGAAGAGATGTATCCAAATTTGGATGTATCTATTTTGATACTATGAACAGAAAACAAACAGAGTATGTATTACCAAAAAATATAGCCCTTGGAGTTGCTAGTGGCTATTCTTTTGAATTACGAATGAAAATTATAAATAGGTTAGATGAATTAGAGCAAATAGTAAATAAACCCTTGACTTATGAACAAACTATGCAAAATGCGTTATTACTTGCAGACAACAGAGTCAAAGAACTAGAGAATAAAATTATTGAAGATAAACCTTTAACAGATTTTGGTCGTGCTATTTCTTCATCGAGTGCAAGTATATCGGTTGGAGCTTATGCTAAAGCAATTGAATCAAAAGAAAATATAAGCTTTGGAAGAAACAAGCTTTTTAAATGGCTAAGAGAGAATAACTTTTTAACTAAAAAAAATGAGCCTTATCAAAGATTTATAGAGCAGGGAATATTTGAAGTTGTTGAAACATCTATTGATAATGGTTCTTATAGCAAAATACAGATAACTACAAAGATAACTGGTAAAGGTCAAGAGTATTTATATAGCAAGATAATTGAAAGAGATAAATAATGGAAAATAAAAGAGATAGCTTTATTTTTTATAGGTCTTTTTTTGAATGCACTAAGCCTTTACCACCAGAACAAAAAGCACAACTGTTTGATGCAATTTGTGAGTATGCTTTAAATCAAAAAGAAAGCGAATTAGAAGCAATACCAGAAGCTATGTTCGGGCTTATTAAGCCACAATTAGAAGCAAACATTAAAAAATATCTTAATGGTATTAAACCAAAACAGAAGCAAAACAGAAGCAAACCCGAAGCAAAAAAAGAGCAACCAAAAAGCAAACCCGAAGGCAATGTAAATGATAATGTAAATGATAATGTAAATGATAATGTAAATGATAATGTAAATGATAATGTATCTTCCACTCTTTCTAGAATGAAAGATTTTAAACCAAAAGATATAATAGAAGCATGGTCAAATAATATTACAAGTGATAGAGAAAATATTGGAGAAGTTGGGTCAGTAAATGAAATGATAAATAAATTACATGATTTTACAAAGATTCATAATTCTATAAACAACTACGCTTTATACTTACAAGATAAAAATAAGAGCCCTCACAAGCTTTTCTTTTACATACGTGACAAAATATACCTTGACCACCAAAAAGAGTATATAAGCGAATCTATGAAGATTCAAGAAGAATTAAAAAAGTTTGGAGCATAAAATGGATAGAGTAAATTTTTTAAAAGAAGCATTAGAAGTAAATAGCGTACAAGCAACAGTTATAAACAAAATGATTCAAGATGTACCAGATGATAAGCTTTTAGACTTTATTGTATTTAGAACTAATTACATTGAGCCCATGCAGTCAAAAGAGCTAATTACTAAAAATGCTTTATTTGATTTTAGAAAAAAACAACACATGGAAAATATTAGAATTGGTAGAATGAAATTAAAATCAATGGAAGAACTTAAAAACTTTTGTCAAACATATTTTAAAAATAAGCAACTTTGCTATGGAGCATCTAGTTTTTACGATTATGTAATTATCAGTATTGACCGAGACGGGAATTTATTTAACAACTACTCTTTAAAAAGATTAGATTCAGTAGATGAAAATAAAGTTTATAAATGGCTATTTGAAAATCAAAATAGAATCGGAGTGATTAAGCAAGTAGAATATTATGAAACTCAAATGAAGTTAGAATCTAAGAAATTTGATGATGAAATAAAAAATGATGAGATTAAGCAATTAATGAGCAAAACAAAAAGGTTGTAGAATGAGAGTATTAACACATCAAGAAAACAAAGAATTTCAAAAGACATACGATTTTATAAAAATATATATTGGGTGCTCACACGCTTATTGTGATTCAATTCACGATTTAAGATTTGATAGCTACAGAGTAAATCACGAGCTTGTAAAATTTATAGCAAACTTTAAAAGTCTAAAAGAAGTATCATATTATTTTAACGATATAAGCGAAGACCACGTAAAGAAAACTATGAAAAAGTTAATTGACTATTGCTTTAACAATAAGATTCAACCATCTAAACTAAGAGTTTCAGAGTTTAAAAGTTATACAGTAGAAAGAGAAGTTATTGAGTTTCAAGAATACCAGTATAAGGAATAAAAATGGCAAGTTTTCAAACAATACAAAATAAGCTAAAAAAAGACCAAAAGAGAAAAGAGTTAAGACAAGTGGCTAGTAAAGCAATTAAAAAAGAGATTAGGAGATATAGATGAATAAAGTATTAAAAGAAGATTACAGAAAAGCATTAAAAAAAATGGAGTCTGAGGAAAAGAGAAAATGGTTTAAAAACCTTGAGAAAACAATTAAAAAATCATTGGTTGCAAATTGGAGAAATTTATATAATATATTTGGGTGTCCCAATTACGCAGAAGTTGAAAACGACATTATTTACAAGAATTGTAAAACTATACAAGGAAGTAAATACGAATGGCGTTTTTCATTTAAACAAAGTATAGAAAATGATTTTAATATTCCTAATAACGAATTTTACGAAAGAATATATTTAGCTATTGAATGTATACAAGGAGATTATATAGAATTGGAAGCTAGTGATATTATTGAAATGGCTAAGTATTTGTAACCAAAAGTTACATTGCAAGTTAAAAATTAAAAAAGATGGACTTTTTACTTGCTATTCTGATTGTAGTAGTGTAAGATTGTGTATATTTATTAAAGAAAGGTGATTGGATGACTAGAGAAGAAATACAAAAAAGTTTATTTAACTTAAGGGTTGATAATTTATATAAAAATGTAGATTTAAATGATGATGGTGCGGGGATGTGTAAAGTCCCAGTTATGATTCCATTTTTACAAGCTAGAAATATAGTGAATAATGTTTTAGATGAACTTGAGTATGTTAAAACTATATTAGAGCATGAAGAGCTACATAATTTAGAACTTGAATAATAAGATGAAAGCTTCAATAATATTAGAAACAAATAAAGGTAGCTTTCAACTTCTGGAATATTCAAATATTTTATAGACTTAAAAGACCATACAAGGTTATTTATAAAAGGTTTGAGAGAAAGAAGAATATTTGTAGTAAATCATGTTTATTACCATGATTTAGAATCAAAATACCACGTTGAGAATGTGGGAAGAAAAATAAGGGGCGATAAATGAAAGGCTTAAGAGTTAAAAAAATGTGTGATTGTAGAATAAAAAAAGTTTTAGGTAAAGTAACATTATTGCCATGTCGTAAGCATATAAAATGACCTGCAATAAATGCCATACACCAATAACAAAAGGCAATTTCAAGCGACTAGCTGGACTTTGTGCTAAATGTTTTAAGATTAGTAAGGGGAAGTGATGGGAGATATAAGACGAGAAGAAGTAATGGCACTTTTAGAATCCTATGAAAGTGCCATATGTGATATAAAATCTATTAATAAATATACTGATTATTGGAACAATAACATTATTGACATTGCTATTGAAGATGATTTATACTCTTGCAAAACTACTCCACCAAATGGAAGAACTAGAAAACATCATGGCATGATTGAGAAGTTAAATAAAAAGAGGAGGAGATGATGGGAGAAGTAGAACTAACTGCAATATGTTTTGCATTAGGATATTTAGTCATAGTTATTTTTGCATTAGCATTATTAAGAAGTATATCA
>Ga0193959_1001101_pt1 | contig 10886 bp, 7 predicted proteins | sample FB_2_MG_FD_140333 | JGI IMG/M metagenome (GOLD analysis project Ga0193959, IMG submission 140333) | Microbial mat bacterial communities from the Broadkill River, Lewes, Delaware, United States - FB_2_MG | ecosystem: Environmental > Aquatic > Freshwater > River > Microbial mats | place: USA...
TAATGGCGCAATTGCTATTGTTTGTAACATATGTCCAAAAAGTATCAATTCAGATGTTACATATATTGTTGTGGCCGATACTTCGTCTATTCTTGGGGTTATTGCTTCTAGATATTATGGAAATCCATCGGAACAACTTAAATTAATTGGTGTTACTGGTACAAATGGAAAAACAACAATAACGACTTTATTACATCAGTTAGTAACTAATTTGGGAAATAAAGTTGGATTGTTGTCTACTGTTGTTAATAAAATTGGGTCGAGACAAGAGAACTCTACTCACACTACTCCTGAGCCAATTATTTTAAATAAATATTTAGCAGAGATGGTTGAAGAGGGTTGTTCATATTGTTTTATGGAGGTAAGTTCACATTCAATTGTTCAAAATAGAATTAATGGATTGACTTTTTGTGGTGGAGTTTTTACAAACTTATCGCACGATCATTTAGATTATCATAAAACCTTTGCAGAATATTTAAAGGCTAAAAAGCTTTTTTTCGATAATCTACCCTCTAATGCTTTTGCTTTAGTGAATAGTGATGATAAGAATGGAAGTGTGATGTTGCAGAACTGTAAGGCTAAGAAATATAATTTTGGTATTAGAACTCTTGCCGATTATAATGCTAAAATTATTGAGACTCATTTTGATGGGACAAACGTTTTAATTGAGAATAATGATTTATGGATTCAGTTTTTGGGCGATTTTAACGTTAGTAATATTTTAGCAGTTTATGGAGTTGCTAATTTATTGGGATTCGATAAATATGAGACTCTTACAGCCATAAGTTTATTGAGGCCAGTTGATGGACGATTCCAGACAATTAAGTCGTCTACTGGTGTTTTGGCAATTATTGATTATGCCCATACTCCTGATGCTCTTGAGAATGTTCTCAAGACAATTTCGGAGTTGAAAAATCAGGCTAATGTAATTACTGTTGTTGGAGCTGGTGGGAATCGTGATAAAACAAAGCGTCCAGTAATGGCTAAAATAGCAGCAAACTATAGTTCTTTGGTAATTCTTACTAGCGATAATCCTCGATTCGAAGAACCTTCAGAGATTTTGAAAGATATGGAAAAGGGTATTCCAACAGAAAAGTTGAACATAGTTCTCGTTATTGAAGATAGAAAGCAGGCGATACGAACAGCTTGTATGATGGCTAAGCCAGGTGATATTGTTTTAATTGCGGGAAAGGGGCATGAAACTTATCAAGAGATAAAGGGTACTCGTTTTCATTTTGATGATAAAGAAGAGGTTAATAACTTTTTTAATAAGTAGATGTTATGTTGTATTATTTGTTTGATTTTCTTAATTCTATTGATTTTCCTGGAGCAGGAGTTTTTCAATATTTATCATTCCGGTCAGCAATGGCAGTTATTGTTTCTCTGTTAATATCTACTATTTGGGGTAAAAAGGTTATTCGTTTATTACAATTAAAACAGATAGGCGACGAAATTCGTGATCTTGGTTTAGAAGGACAATATCAAAAGAAAGGTACTCCAACAATGGGCGGAATAATTATTCTAATGTCAATAATTATTCCAGTTGTTTTGTTTGCCGATATAAAAAACATATATATTATTTTAATGTTAGTAACTACCGTTTGGCTCGGTTTAGTAGGTTTTTTAGACGATTATATTAAAGTGTTTAAAAAAAATAAAGAGGGCTTGGCTGGTAAGTTCAAAATTTTGGGACAGGTTGGAATTGGATTAATAGTTGGAATAACTCTTTATATGAGTGACGATGTTGTTCTTCAACAAAAGACAACTTTAGAGAATCCTGTTACCGTAGTCAATAATTCTGGAGAGATTGTAAAATCTAAAGCTATTATTACTCAGGTAAAAAGTACAAAAACAACTATTCCTTTTGTTAAGAATAATGAGTTTGATTATAGTTCGTTAGTTAGTTTTATGGGTGAATATGCCCGACCTGCAGGATGGATTATTTTTGTGCTTGCTGTTATTTTTATTATAACAGCTGTTTCAAATGGGGCAAATTTGACTGATGGCCTAGATGGCCTTGCTACGGGAACTTCCGCAATTATGGGTGTTACACTAGGTATTTTAGCTTATCTGTCGGGAAACACTATTTATGCCGATTATTTAAATATTATGTACATACCAAATTCAGGTGAGCTTGTGATTTTTATGGGTGCTTTTGTTGGGGCAACTATTGGTTTCCTGTGGTATAACTCGTATCCTGCTCAAGTTTTTATGGGAGATACTGGGTCGCTTGCTCTTGGAGGTATTCTAGCCGCTTTTGCAATTGTTATTCGTAAAGAATTGCTTATTCCAATTTTAGCTGGTGTTTTCTTTATCGAAAGTATCTCAGTTATGTTACAGGTTGGATATTTTAAGAGAACAAAGAAGAAATATGGCGAGGGGAAACGATTATTTCTCATGTCGCCTATTCATCATCATTTTCAGAAAAAAGGATTCCCTGAGCCAAAAATTGTTACTAGATTTTGGATTGTTGGAATAATATTAGCTGTAGTAACAGTGATAACATTAAAAATCAGATAGGTTTAAAATATGTCAGAATTTGAAAAGAATAGTAGAATTGTAATTCTTGGTGGTGGCGAAAGTGGTGTTGGATCTGCTATCTTAGCCAAGCAAAAAGGGTTTGACGTGTTTTTGTCGGACTTTGGTGTTATTAAAGATAATTACAAAACTATTTTAATTGATAATACTATTGACTTTGAGGAGCAAAAGCATACCAAAGAGAAAATATTAAATGCAACAGAAATAATTAAAAGCCCAGGGATTCCTGAAACGGTTGAAATAGTTAAACTTGCTCTTAAAAAAAACATTCCTGTAATTTCAGAAATAGAATTTGCAGGTCGATACACTAATGCTAAAACTATTTGTATTACTGGTAGTAATGGAAAAACTACAACAACGTCGCTAATTTATTTTATGCTTCAGAATGCCGGGCTAAATGTAGGCATTGCAGGTAATGTAGGAAAAAGTTTTGCTCTTCAGGTTGCTCAAGAGAAGTTTGATTTTTATGTGATTGAACTTAGTAGTTTTCAGTTAGATGGAATATTTGACTTTAAACCAGATATTGCAATATTGCTGAATATAACTCCAGATCATCTTGATAGGTATGAATATAGCCTAACCAAATATGCAGAGTCGAAATTCCGAATTACTAAGAATTTAACACCTGATGAATATTTTATCTTTTGTGCCGACGATGAAATAACTCTTAAATCGTTAGAGAAAATTGTTTGTAAGGCTCAGCAATTGCCATTCTCGTTAAAAGATAAAATAAGTTGTGGTGCATATGACGATGGTGTTAACCAGTATTTTAATGCAACTGGAAATATGTTTATTGTACCTGTTGATGAGCTTTCTTTAAAAGGGAAACATAATAGATATAATTCCTTGGCGGCAGGTATAACGGGCGATGTGTTGAATATCAAAAAGGAAGTTATAAGAGAAAGTTTGCGTGGATTTAACGCTGTTGAACACCGTTTAGAGACCGTAGCAACTGTAAAAGGAATAACTTTTATAAACGATTCAAAAGCTACAAATATTAATTCGTGTTGGTATGCTTTAGAGAGTATGCCCAAAAATGTAATTTGGATTGTTGGAGGTATAGATAAAGGAAACGACTATTCTCAGTTAATGAGTTTGGTTAAAGAAAAAGTTAAGGCTATTGTTTGTCTAGGTGTTGATAATTCAAAGATTATTGCTGCTTTTAAAGATGCTGTATTAGTAATTAAAGAGACCATTTCTGCTGAAGAAGCTGTTAAAGTATCGTACGAATTGGGTGTGAAGGATGATGTTGTTCTACTTTCTCCTGCATGTGCTAGTTTCGATTTGTTTAATAATTACGAAGATAGAGGTGAAAAATTTAAGAATGCCGTAATGAATTTGTAATGAATAGTATTAAGAATTTATTTAAAGGAGATAAAGTTATTTGGATAATAATAGTATTATTTTCTATTATGTCAATATTAACTGTATACAGTTCAACTGGAGCCTTGGCATATAAGGACTTTCAGGGTGACACTATGCGTTTTTTAATAAAGCATGGTGGTATTATGATTATTGGAATTGGAATTATTATTCTTGTTCAGAAGATACCTGTATCTTTTTATTTTTCTATTGGATATATTCTATTATTTATTGGTCTAGGACTGCTTTTTTTAACTCTACTCTCTGGGGAAAATTTGAATAGTGCTAGTCGCTGGATGAAAATTCCATTTACTTCATTAACATTTCAATCTTCTGATGTTGCAAAGCTTGCTTTAATTGCATACTTAGCAAAAACACTTTCTGATATGCAGAAGGATTTAACAAACTTTAAGCAGATTTTAATAAGGTTAGTAGCTCCTATTGGTGCTATGACTGGATTGGTTATTACTACTAACTTATCAACAGCTTTGTTAATATGCATATCGTCATTTTTTATCCTTTATGTTGGTAGGGTTAGTTATAAACACTTGGGTTATATTGTAGGGCTTGCTGTGATTGTTCTTGTGTTTGGTGTAGGTGTAATGTATGCCTCTGGTGTTGGAAGAGCACAAACATGGGTTAACAGAATCGAAAACTTTTCGAGTGGCGATGGGGATAATGTATATCAGATTGAACAAGCAAAAATTGCTGTTGTTAGTGGTGGACTTATTGGTAGAGGTGTTGGAAAGAGTGTACAGCGTAATTTCCTTCCTCATTCATATTCTGATTTTATTTACGCAATAATCATAGAGGAATGGGGTGCAATTATGGCTTCATTTGTTTTAGTGCTTTATGTTATTTTACTCAACCGAGTTGGTCGAATTATAAGGCGATGTAAGTCGGCTTTTTCTACTTTCTTAGTTTTGGGGTTAATTTTAAATATTATGCTTCAGGCATTTATAAATATGGCTGTTGCTGTCGATCTTATGCCTGTTACTGGTCAAACTTTACCCTTAATAAGTATGGGGGGGACTTCTGTATTAATCACTTGTGCTACCTTTGGTATTATTCTCAGAGTTAGTGAAGATGTTAGTATCGAAGAATTAAAAAAATCTAAATAATTTATTCTATGGCAAAAAAGTTTATTATTAGCGGAGGCGGTACAGGAGGGCATATCTTTCCTGCAATCTCTATTGCTAATGCTTTAAAAAGAAGATTTCCTGATAGCGAAATTTTATTTGTTGGCGCCGAAAATAGGATGGAGATGGAAAAGGTTCCGCAAGCAGGGTATAATATTATTGGACTTCCTGTAGCTGGTATTATAAGAAAATTTACGTTTCGTAATTTTGGTGTATTATATAAATTTTATAAGAGTTTTCGAAAGGCACGAAAAATTGTAAAAGATTTTAAACCTGATGTTGTTATTGGTGTTGGAGGATATGCTAGTGCACCTGTTTTGCGTGCAGCTTCTGGTTTTAAAATACCAACATTAATACAAGAACAGAATTCGTATGCTGGCTTGTCAAATAAAATGTTGGGAAATAAGGCTTCTTCAATTTGTGTTGCATATAAAAATATGGATAAGTTTTTCCCAAGAGGAAAAATACAGATAACAGGTAATCCTGTGCGCAAAGACCTGTTTAATGAGATTAGTATTACTGATGCAGCTACATATTTTAATCTTTCACCAAATAGAAAAACAGTGTTAATTCTTGGAGGAAGCCTCGGTGCACGTTCTATTAACGAAAGTGTTCTGAGTGGTATTAACGATCTGAAAAAAATGAAAGATGTTCAGGTTATTTGGCAAACAGGTAAAAATTTTTCAACTCAAGTTGATTTACTTGATGACATACCAAACATTACTGTAGTTGATTTTATTTCGCGTATGGATTTTGCTTACCAGCTTGCTGATATAATTGTTTCAAGAGCTGGAGCTTGTACAATTTCGGAGCTGTGCATTGTTGGTAAGCCTGTTGTATTAATACCTTCAACTAATGTGGCTGAAGATCATCAGACAAAGAATGCTCTTTCACTTGTTGATGAGAATGCTGTGATTATGATTAAAGATAAAGAGTTAAATGGGAATTTAATTAATACTATAAAGGATCTTATTAACGATAAACAGAGATGTGATGTTTTATCTGAAAATATATCGAAGCTTGCTATTATTGATTCTGACGAACGAATTGTTAATGAAATCGTAAAACTGTTGTAAGTTATGAATATTAAGGAGATTAAACAGATCTATTTTGTTGGAATTGGTGGTATTGGCATGAGTGCTATAGCTCGATATTTTTGTTCTTTAGGCAAAAAAGTAGCTGGTTACGATCGTGCGCCATCGCATATTACCGATTCGCTTAAAGATTTGGGTGTAAGTATAACTTTTGATGATAATGTAAGTTCTATTGGGAATTCTTTTCTGAATACGGATGAAACACTTGTTATTATTACACCTGCAATACCTAATAACTCGGTTTTGCTCAATTATTTCAGAAATAATAATTTTACGATAATTAAGAGAGCTAAAGCTCTTGGATTAATATCAAACGATTATAGGACTATTGGAGTTGCTGGAACTCATGGAAAAACTTCAGTCTCTACACTATTGTCGTATTTGCTTTATAATTCGTCTATCGGGTGTAATGCTTTTTTAGGGGGTATATCAAAAAATTTCGAATCAAACTTTGTTCAAGGCAATGTAAATAGTCCTGTTGTTGTTGAGGCTGATGAATTCGATAGATCGTTTTTGCAACTTACGCCAACAGCAGCAATTATAACTTCGTTAGATGCCGATCATCTGGATATTTATGATTCACATAACTATATGTTGCAATCCTTTAATGATTTTGCAAATCAAGTTCCCGATGGAGGAATAATAATTATTAAAGAGGGGCTTAAAGATCAACTTAATATTAAAAGTACTGTCACTGTAAAAACATATTCACTTAACAAAGAGTCTGAGTATTATTCTAATAATATTAGATTACAGAGAGGTCGATATTTATTTGATTTTAATTATCCTGGAGATAAAATAGAGAATCTAGAGCTATTTGTTCCTGGATTGGTTAATGTTGAAAACAGTATTGCTGCAATAGCTATGGCATTAAACATGGGCGTTAGTCCGCTCGAAATCAAGAAGTCGTTGTCCTCTTTTAAGGGAGTTGTTCGCAGATTTGATTATAAGGTGGAAAATGGTAGTAAAGTTTATATCGACGATTATGCACATCATCCTTCGGAGATTGAATTTACTTTGAAATCTGTACGCGAGCTTTATCCTCATAAGAAGATAGCTGGAATTTTTCAGCCGCACCTTTATAGTCGTACACGCGATTTTGCTACAGATTTTGCCAAAGAATTAGACAAATTTGATTCTATTGTTTTGCTAGATATTTATCCTGCTCGTGAACTACCAATAGAGGGTGTGACATCAAATACAATTTTAGAATTAATGGCTTCCAATAGTAAGCGGATATTGTCTAAAGACGAGGTTTTAAGCTTTGTTAAAGAAGGTGATTTTGATGTTTTATTAACTCTTGGTGCTGGCGATATAGATAGGCTTGTTGATCCCATTAAAGAGATTGTTAATAAATTATAATTATTGATAAAGAAATACTTAAAATAGAAATAGAAATTGAATTGATTTAATAATTTTACCAAGTGTATAAAATGTTGTAAAACATTTATCGAAACCCGCGTATAATAGGTGTTGCATAAAGTAATGTACATTATATGGACTGTAAAAATGTGACGAAAGATTGAAAATGTAGACTAATGGATAAGCGAAAATTGAATATATTCTCCTGGACGATGCTAATTATTGTTATAATAGTGTCTACTTCTTTTGTTTCGTACCGAAGCAACAAAGTGGTGTGCCAAAAGATTAATGTTCAAATTAGTGATAGTTTATTAAATAGATTTGTTGACAGAAACGACATTGTTTCTTTTATGAAAAAGAGCGAGTCGTCGGTTTTTGGAAAGCCTATTTGGGATTTGAATACAGCATTAATAGAGAATAGGATTGAGAATCTTTCGTTTGTTTTAAATGCTGAAGCTTATAGTGATTGTAAAGGACAATTAAATATTATTGTAAGACAAAAGAAGCCTATAATAAGAGTTAAAAACAATGCTGGAGGAGAATTTTATATTGATAATCAAGGCGATGTTTTACCTCTTTCGGGTAAATATGCTTCACATGTTTTAATTGTAAATGGAGAAATAAGTAATAATGTTTTAGTTAATAAAAGAAAAGTAAAAGATTATAAAAATAACAGACTAAATGAAATTTATACTCTTGCTAAGTTTATTGATAGCAACGAGTTTTGGAGAGCGCAGATACAGCAGATTTATCTTACAAGTAATGGTGAATATGAGATGATCCCTAGAGTAGGGGCTCACGTAATTTTATTTGGTAGTTTCTATGATTATCAGAATAAGTTTAAAAAGCTTATGGCTGTTTATCAGCAAGGATTTAAATATAAAGGATGGAATAAGTATAGTATAATCAATCTTAAGTTTGATAACCAGATTGTTTGTACAAAGATATAGAGCATGATTTTTATTGTTTGCAGTGGGAATTAACAATTCCTTCAAAAGAGAAATAATAGCAGATGGAAAAGAGGGATTTAATAGCAGCAATTGATATTGGAACAACTAAAGTTGTTGCTATTGCAGGTGAATTAATTGGCGAAGGAGTAATTCGCATTATTGGTGTTGTTAACAAAGATTCATATGGAGTAAATAAAGGTGTTGTTACTAATGTTAACGATGTTTCTGGAATTGTAAAGGCTGCTATTCTGGAATTAAATACTTTAATTAAAATACAGATTACTGATGTTTTTGTTGGAATTGCTGGTCAGCATATTTCAAGTTTGCCTGTTCGTGGTAATACAAAAATTACAGGAGTCGATGATATTATTACACAGCAAGATGTAACAAAACTTGTTGGTGGATTATATAATGCTACTTTTTCCGATGGAGATAAAATTGTACATGTAATTCCTCAAACATTCTCTGTTGATAACGAAACAGATGTTGTTAATCCTATTGGAATGTCAGGAAAAACATTGGGGGTGAATTGTCATGTTGTTTTTGGAAAAAATGCTTCGGTAAATAATATTTATTCGTGTATTAAAAATGCGGGGTTGCAAGTTCGTGAATTGATACTTGAGCCTTTAGCATCGTCTACTGCTGTGCTTACAAAGTCTGAGAAAGAGGTTGGTGTAGCTCTTGTTGATATTGGTGGAGGAACTACCGACATCGCAATCTATTACGATGGAATTATTCGTCATACTGCAGTTATTCCTTTTGGTGGCGATGTGATTACCAAAGACATTAAAGATGCTTTTAAAATAATGCATGATCAGGCACGTGATTTAAAACATCAGTTTGGAATAGCTTTACCACAGAAAAAGTATTCAGACAGAGTTGTTGTGGTTGATGGTGTTGAAGGACGAAGAAGCAAAGAGATTAATCAGTTTATGCTCTCTCGTGTTATTGAGGCTCGTTTAAAAGAGATTTTAGGAAGTATATACTCCGAAATAAAGAGTGTTAGATGCGAGAATAAATTAGGAGCAGGTATTGTTCTTACTGGTGGAGGTGCACTTTTGGCAGATATCGATAAAATGATTGAAACCGAAACAGGGCTGGAGGTTAGAATTGGTTATCCTGATAGATATATTGATAATAGTTCTATCGAAAGTATTAATATTCCTATTTATTCAACATCGGTTGGATTAGTCTTGAGAGGATATCAAATAATATTAAAAGGTGATAATACCTTTAATAAAGTAGTTTCTCAATCGGCTGATAAACCTGTTGATTCTTCTAAAAGAGAAGAAAAAGCTAAGGTTAAAGAAGAATCTAAAATAGGAAGAGGATTTGTATCAACAATAAAGTCTGGTTTTAAGAAATTTACCGATATGGCTTTTGAAAGTGAAGATGCTAAGTTAGATTAAAAACAAAAAGTTATGGAATTCGACTCTAATGTAAACGATTGTATATCTTTTGATTTGCCAACAACAAAAAGTTCAATGATTAAGGTAATTGGCGTTGGTGGTGGTGGCGGTAATGCTGTTAATCACATGGCTAATCTTGGTATTAATGGAGTAAACTTTGTTGTGTGTAATACCGACGCTCAAGCATTGGATAATAGTCCAATTATGAAGAAAATTCAGCTTGGTTCGTCACTTACAGAAGGTCGTGGAGCTGGTAATAAACCAGAGATTGGAAGAGAAGCAGCAAAAGAAAACCTAGAGGATGTTCGAAAAGTTTTGCTAGATAATACAAAAATGGTTTTTGTAACTGCAGGAATGGGAGGAGGAACAGGTACTGGTGCTGCTCCTGTTATTGCAAAAGAAGCTAAATCGTTGGGAATTCTTACTGTTGGAATAGTTACTATTCCATTCCGATTTGAAGGCCCAAAACGTATTAAGCAAGCTCTCGAAGGTATTGCAGAAATGGAGAAGCACGTAGATTCGCTTCTTATTATTAATAATGAAAAACTTCGTGAGGAGTACGGAAACTTAAAAGTAAAAGAGGCTTTTTCGTATGCCGACGATATTCTTGCTATATCGGCTAAAAGTATTGCTGAAATTATTACCATACATGGTCATGTAAATGTCGATTTTGCCGACGTTAGTACTGTTATGCGCGATTCGGGTGTGGCTATTATGGGATCGGGTACAGCTAGTGGTGAAAACCGTGGTGTTGAGGCTATTAAGAAGGCTTTAAGTTCGCCGTTGCTTAACAATAACGATATTAGAGGAGCTAGAAATATTCTTATTAACATTACCTCTGGCGATGATATATTACTCGACGAGATGATGTATCTTAACGAGTTTGCGCAGGATTGTGCTGGCTATTCGGCTGATTTAATTTGGGGTAATGGTTTTGATAGCACTTTAAAAGAAGAGATAAGAGTTACTGTAATTGCAACAGGTTTTAATTCGTCAGATATTTCAAATGTTTATGATATTGAAGACGAAAAA
>Ga0193959_1001114_pt1 | contig 10797 bp, 7 predicted proteins | sample FB_2_MG_FD_140333 | JGI IMG/M metagenome (GOLD analysis project Ga0193959, IMG submission 140333) | Microbial mat bacterial communities from the Broadkill River, Lewes, Delaware, United States - FB_2_MG | ecosystem: Environmental > Aquatic > Freshwater > River > Microbial mats | place: USA...
ACCTACACTAAATAGTCCCATTAGGTTATCTAATTTATTTGCTAAAGATACTATACATGTAAATGTATTTGATGGAAGTTCACTATTTTCTCCATCTGGAAGATATTGTTCTTTTAGTGATAAAGCAACTAAATCATCTCTTCCCTCTTTTTTCGCATAGTAATATCCCATGATACCTTGTAAGTCTGTAAACTCATATACCATATCTGTTAATAAATCTGCTTTACTTAACATAACAGCTTCTAATATAAGTGCTTTTTCATCTTCCATATCAAAACTTGTTGCTATGATATCTGCTATTTTTGCTTCTCTTTCACACTTATCATACATAGAACCTAAACCTTCTACAAAACTCACTTTTTTTAAGCCCTCGTTTTGTAAACCATTTTTGATGTCATTTTTCCAGAAAAACATACCATCAGCAAGTCTTGGTCGTAGTACTTTTTCATTTCCAGCAATAATATGTGAAAAATCTTCTGTGTAAGAATTTGAAACTACGATGAATTTATTTGTAATTTTTCCATCTTGATATACTGCAAAATATCTTTGGTGCTCTTTCATAGAACCAATAATTACCTCATCAGGTAACTCTAAAAAGGCTTCATCAAATTTTCCTAACTGTGCTGTAGGATACTCTGTGATTGCAACAACCTCTTCAAGTAACTCTTCATCTATCTCGATAGTAAGATTGTGTTCTTTTTGAATTTTTTCCATCTGTTCTAAGATAAGTTTTTTTCTCTCATCAGGATATAAAACCACACCATGTTTATCTAATTTGCAGAAATAATCCCCAGCAAAATCAAATGTAAAAGGTTCATAAGAGATCATTCTATGTCCAAAACTAGACTTTTTAGATGGTACACCAAAAAGTTCACCCTCTACTAAATCATCTCCAAGAACAATACTCAAACCTCTTATAGGTCGTATAAAACTTTCAGCTAAGCTTCCCCATCTCATAGATTTACCAAAGTTTAGCTTAGAGATAAACTCATTTACCATATCATTTAAAAGTTCACTTGATTTTTTACCCTCAACTGTACTTTTAAAGTATAAAAACTCTTGGTTTCCTTTTGATTTTGTCTCTATTTGTGATAACTCAACACCACATTTTTTTGCAAAACCATGTGCAGCACCTGTTGGTTCTCCATCTTTATAGGCAATATTTACAGGTGCTCCCCATAACTCTTGCTCTTTATTTTCTTGAACAACTTTAAATTCTCTATGCCAAAAAACTAATCTTCTAGGTGTATAATAAAAATTAAACTCACAAAGTAAATCATTTACCTCTAATATATCAGCCCATTTTTTTTCAATATTTGGTAACTCTTTTAAAAATGGTATAGCTGGTAACTCTTCAACTACAATCTCTACTAATAATGGCTTAATCATCTATAAATTTCCCTCTTTTTCTGTTGTTTCTTGTATTTTTTCACTATTCTTTTTTTCTATTTTATCTAATTTATCTTTATGTTTTTGGACTTGGGTATCGTTCATCCCTCTTATAAAGATAAAGAGGAGGTATATAAAACCTCCCCATATGATTACATCTAATACTTCTTTCAATTTGTTGTCTCAACTTTTTTATTTATATTTTATGTTTCATTTTATCTAAAATTCACTTTGTAGATTATAATAAGGGATAAATTATAATTTAAAAGTGTTTGATTTTGGCTATTTAAGAAAAGTATTATAAAGTATTTTTAGAATTAAACTCTTTAATATGTGAAGTGATACATTTTACCTGTATCTTTTGAATCTCTCTCATTATTTTTCGTGGGTCAGTTATTTTGTTACTCTCAGTAGATGATATTTCACTTATTGCTTCGCTATATGATTCTTCTAACTCTTTATCTATATAAATTTTTACTACACCTGTATTTATATACTCTTTAATTTCACTTTTTTTACAACTTTCTCTGTCTATTACTAAATTAAGAGGTTTAGAGTTTGTTTTAAACTCTTTTTTGATGTGTTTTTGAACTTTTTCAAGAGTTTTTATAGAGTTTTTATAGTTCTCATCTTTTAAAGTGATTTGTATTATAAAATTTGAAGAAATTTTATTAAGCTCCCAATACATATAAAATAACTCTTTTGGTTCAATATTAGAAGCATCTGTTTTGATCTCTAAACCTGCTCCAATTTTATTTAATTTTTTAAGATATTTTTGTGCTAATTTAATCCCATCTATAAAACTGATATTTGTTACATCAAGACTATGTAAAGTGAATAAAGGTTTACCAATTTTTTTATAATTTTCTTCACTTAACTCTATAAGTGTTTCTAAATAATCTAATTGATTGTGTTTTACAAATTCTGCTACTATAAAAACTGGTATTTTATAATATTCTGATACTACATGAATGTATTGAGCTGTTGTGATTGCACCTAAAATTGTGGGATCACCTTTAGGTATTTTTCCACCAAGAAACTTTGTCGTTTCGCTATTTATTTGTAACATGATTGCTGAGTTTGATTTAGAAGCTGACTCTAAAATAGCATTAATCGACTCTACATTTATAATACTCACTGAAGGTATTGCAAAATTTTCCTTTTTCCCATACTCCAATATTTTTCCTATCGAATTTCCCGATACAACACCTGTCTTTGCTATTTGTAACAATCCCATCTATTATCCTATATACTAAATTAATTGGCGCGATTTTACTTATATATAGTAACCGTTTGATTACAATTGAAAACATAAGGGAGTATTTGAAAAAAATTTTGTATAATGAACTCATAGATTGAGGGAAAATGAAGATGATTGAAACATTTAGTTTTACAAAAATAAATTTAATTACAGATAATTATGAAGGTATAACCATTGACTATACTACTATACCTCATGAACTAGAACTCTTTGAACAAGAGATAAAAAATATCATAGATAACTTAGAAAATAAAAAACTTTTATGGATAAAACTCCCCATTGAAAAATCACATTTTATACCACTGCTTACTAAATATGAATTTGTTTTTCATCACTGTAATGAAAATGATATCACCCTTTTAAAAAAACTAATCGAAACCCCTATCATCCCAACAGCTAGAAATCATACACTAGGAGTTGGTGCAGTAGTGATAAAAGATGGAAAACTATTAGTTATAAAAGATAGACTAGGACAACACTTCAAACTCCCTGGTGGATATATAGATGACGATGAAAATATTTCAAGTGCTGTAGTACGTGAAGTAAAAGAGGAAACAGGTATCGATGTTGAATTTACTTCTATTGTAGCACTAGGACATTTTAAACCACTCCAATTTGGTGAGTCTAATCTCTATGTAGGATGTGTAGCAAAAGCTTTAAGCACTGAGATAAATATTATCGATGATTATGAGATTATCGAAGCAAAATGGATCGACTTAGAGGAGTTTTTAAATTCTGATGAGATATATCTATTTAATAAAACTATCGTAAAAACTGCTATTAAAAATAGTGGTCTAAGATTTGAACACATAGATATGTTTAAAGGTAGAGATATAGACTACGAGCTTTTTTTCTAAAAGCTATCACATTATCATCTATGATTTTAATGTGATTATAAACTCAGCCCCATTATACCTTTTCCCATCATAGTCAAATGATTTATTTTGAACAGATAAGGTTCCTCCATTTTTTTCAACTATCAATTTTGACATATAAAGCCCTATTCCTGTACCATTTTGTTTCTCTTTTGTTGTAAACTTACGATCAAATATTTTAGAGATTATCTCTTGGCTTATTCCATCTCCATTATCGTAAAATGATATTTTAATATTTTCTTCAACCTTGGTAATCTTTACAAAAATAAGTTTTTTATCTATATCTAAAGTTTCTAATACATCTCTTGCATTGTTTAAAATATTCATAAAAACTTGCACTAATTCATTTTCCAAACCAAGTACATTTAATTCTGACTTCTCTATTTTAAGTTCTATATTTTTTTTTCTAAATTTTGAATACAGTAAGTCTGCTGCTTTTTGTATCGATAAGGATATATTAAAATCTTTTTTAATAGTATCTGTTTTATAAAAATTTCTAAAATCATCAATCGTTTGAGATAAATACTCGACTGATTCAGTTATATTCTCTAATCTTTGGGATAGTAACTCCCTAGGAACTTCTCCATATTCTTGTTGTACTTTCAATCCCTAGGAAACACTACTTATAACGGATAAAGGTTGTCTCCATTGATGTGCAATATTTTCTATCATTTCACCCATTGCTGCCATTTTTGATTGTTCTAAGAGTAACTGGTCTTGCTCTTTAGCTTTTCTTTTATAACTCTCAAATCTTTGTTCAATAGCATAAGATATCAAAAAAGATGTAAAAATAATTACAATCAATAAAACTATACTAATAATTATAATATTTTGTATATTTACTTCATTTTCTAATGATAATTCATTTTTTCTATATTCAATAAGAGTGTTTAAATCATCAGTATAAAAACCAGCTCCGATACTCCAATCCCAATCTTTAAATTTAAGAACATAAGATATTTTATCCACTTGTTTTTCATTACTGAGTTTTGAGTACCTATATCGTAAAAAATAACCACCTTGTTCATCTTTAGGTAACTCTATTTTTAAATTTTTTCTCTCTTGCACTTTCCTAAAGACTAAACTCTTCTTTCCTATGATATCTTTGTTATTATGCACAACAAGATTTCCATCTTTATTAAATACAAAAATATAAGCTTCTTTTCCAAATTTATACAAAGAGAGTCTTTCTGAGATAGATTTTTTTATAATCTCCTCAAAATCTTCTACATATTCACCTGTTCCTATAAAACAATCTAAAGGGGCAAAGTACTTTACAAAACCTATTTTTTTTGATTGAAAGTTTTTTTCATTTGGTTTATACCACCACCAGCTATAAAAAGATTCATTATTTTTCAAAACTAAATCTTTCATATCTCTTATAGTAAATGCTCCTTTAGCATCTTTCAAGTTTATAAGATTTTTACCCTCTAAGTCTTGTCTTGGTGGAAGTAATATATTTGTACCATCTATGTTATAGATAAAAAAGTAACCTCTCCCCTCGTTAAAACGAATATCTCTTAAAGCATCCTTGGTCATTTTAAGAATCTCTTTTTTACTTTTGCTCTGTTTATTTTGTTTATATATATTATTTACAATAGAGTATGCACTATATACTTTCTCTTTGATATTATATTGAAGTTTTTTTTCTGTGAGTTCTTTTTCATTTTTTATATTATCATGTATTTTTATCACTTCATTTTTTATAATCTGTTTTTCATTTTTTAAATATTCTGTTTCGGCTGTAGTAATTTCTTTTTGAAAATTTATTTCATTTAAATACAAAGCAATAATAGTACCTATAATTGCTAAAATAGAAAAAAGAACTGGTGGGATAATTTTTATAGCTAGTAATAAGTGTCTTTCGTCTTTTTTAATCAAAAAAAGTTTCCTTTTGTAAAAGTTTTATGTTATGATAATTGAAATATTGATTATAATAGATATATTCTTAAATAAAAAGTTTTATAATTTTTAGCCAAATAACCCATTTATAAAACTCTTGCTATAATTAATCAATAAAATGAAATATCAGGGATAAACATGAATCAAAATGCAGGTAAAAAAGCACCAAAAGAGATACTTGAAAATATAGCTTCTTTAATCAGTGAATACTATATCAAGTATCCAGATATGAATGACAACACACAAAGAGTATCATTTGGTACTTCAGGACATAGAGGAAGCTCTTTAAAAAAGAGTTTTAATGAAGCTCATATTTTAGCTATAACACAAGCTGTTGTAGACTATAGAAAAGAGAATAATATCACTGGAAATTTATATATTGGCATGGATACTCATGCTCTTTCAACTCCTGCACATACAACAGCCTTACAAGTATTAGGAGCAAATCAAGTAAGTATATGTTATGCAAAAAACATTGACTATACACCAACACCTGTAATCTCACATGCTATTTTAAATGACAAAGGAAGTGATGGTATAGTTATAACACCTTCACATAATCCACCTTGTGATGGTGGATTTAAATACAATGGTTGCGATGGTGGACCTGCTGATACTGATGTAACCGACTGGATAGAGAAACAAGCAAATGAGTATCTTGAAAATGATTTAGAGGGTGTTAAATATATCTCGATTGAAGATATTTATATGCTAGATTGCATAAAAGAGTATGACTTTATGACACCTTATGTAAATGATTTAGAAAATATTATAGATATGAAAGCAATCCATGATTCAAAAATAAAAATAGGTGCTGATGCTATGGGTGGAAGTGGTTTAAAATACTATGAAGCTATAAAAAATAAATATGATCTCAACATGGATATTTTTAATGATAGTGTTGATTTTACATTTTCATTTATGCATTGTGATAAAGATGGAAAAATTAGAATGGATTGTTCAAGCCCATATGCAATGGCAGGACTAATAGAGATGAAAAACAACTATGATATTGCATTTGGAAATGATACAGATTTTGATAGACACGGAATCGTAACAAAAAGCAATGGTCTTTTAAATCCAAACCATTACTTAAGTGTTGCTATTGATTATTTAGCAAAAACACGAGAATTTGATGGTTTAGGGATAGGGAAAACTTTAGTAAGTAGTTCTATGATAGATAGAGTGGCACTTGATAATGATAAAAAAGTTTTAGAAACACCCGTTGGATTTAAATGGTTTGTAAAACCCTTAGTTGATGGTGTTGTTTACTTTGGTGGTGAAGAGAGTGCGGGGGCTAGTTTTTTACGTTTTAATAAAAAAGTATGGTCTACAGATAAAGATGGAATCATTTTAAATCTATTATCTGCAGAGATTTTAGCAAAAACAAAAGAGGATCCAGGTATCTATTATGAAAACCTTGTAAAAAGACATGGTAACCCTATCTATGCTAGAGTTGATGCACCAGCAACATCTGAACAAAAAACAAAACTCAAAAACCTTACACCTGATGATATTAAAGCTGATACAATAGCAGGTGAAAAAATAGAACAAATTATAACAACAGCTTCAAATGGTGCTAAAATTGGTGGGCTGAAAATTACTTCAAAAAATGGTTGGTTTGCGTTACGGCCATCTGGAACTGAAGATGTTTATAAAATATATGCAGAAAGTTTTATCTCAAAAGAGCATTTAGAAACTATTCAAAAAGAAGCACAATCTATAGTAGATAACCTTTTTTAATGATACAATATAACTAATAATGCAAAAAGTACCATGCCAATACTGTGATACAAGCCTAAGAATCAGAAAGTTTACTGCTGGTTTCGAATATACCTGTCCTAAGTGTAATGGTATAGTTTACAGAAGTGGTGCTTCTAGTGCATCTATAGTTGTGATGTCACTCTCTACACTTGTAATATTTTTTTGGATGATTACAAGTAACATTTTAACAGTTACTCTTCTTGATACAAAAAGTCGCTCTGTATTAGACTCAATCGTTATTTTATATGATCATAACTACCATATAGGTGCTGCTATTTTATTTTTAACTATTGTTTTGATACCTATTATGATGATTGTATTAATAAACTTTATAATTTTTGGCGATAAAATAGGGATATCACATCAAATACTTCGTAAAGCGATATATTTTTATAACCTTATCAAAGATTGGAATATGGCAGAAGTATACTTAATAGGGATTCTCATCTCTATGATAAAACTAGAAGAGCTCACAACCATGGAGATAAATCTTGGTTTTTGGGTCAATGTACTTTATGTTTTTATGTTTTATCTTACTGTCGTTTGGTTTAATCCACATGATATTTTAGATACTGTTGATATAAAACCAAAAGATAGAGATGCAGTGAAAAAGAGTATTCTTTACCTTGTCCTTGCAATAATTTTTATAATCCCTTCAAATGTTCTCCCTATTATGCCTACATATAAATTTGGTGTTGCATATGAAAATACTATCTGGAAAGGGATAGTTACTTTATGGGAAGATAAAGATTTTTTTATTGCAGGAGTTATTTTTATTACAAGTATATGTATTCCACTTATTAAAATTTTAACCGTCTTTATAATGATAATTATGGCAAAATATAACCTCTTTGAAAACTATAGAAAAGAGATGACTATATATTATCGTTTTACTGATGCTTGGGGAAAATATTCTATGCTTGATGTTTTTGTTGTAGTGATTGCAGCATCATTTGTACAGTATGACCAATTAGTACGAATTGAATCAGGCACAGCTATCATGCCTTTTACATTAGTTGTATTTTTTACAATGATGGCAAGTAAAACATTTGATATAAGATCAATATGGGAGAAAAAATAAGATGTCTTTGGCAGTAACAAAAAAGAAAAAATCAGTCATTATACTAGCTTGGATTGCCCCTATAGTTGCTATTATCATCTCTATAAGTATGGTATATGACCATTACACTAAAAGTGGGAATAGTATAGAGATTGCTTTTAATAATATAGATGGGTTAGATGTTAGACAAAGTCATATTCAATTTAATGGTTTGCATATAGGAGATATACACTCAATCAAAATAGATGATAAAAATATAAATCAATTTATTGTAAAAGCAACTATCTATTCTGGATACAATTACCTCATTAAAGAGGGAAGCGTATTTTACAAAGTGGAACCACAACTTTCTTTAAATGGAGTAAGTGATTTAAGTAATGTTTTAAAAGGGAACTATATTGAAATCATACCAACAACAACCAACCTTGAAGAACTTAAAAAACTAAAAAATCAATTTATCTTTAAAGGGTTTGATGCAAAACCTTTAAAAAATGGTATTAGATTTACACTTACTTCAGATAGTGGAGATTTTGATATCACTTCAGCTATTTTGTATAAAGGTTTACAAATAGGTGAAATTATCAAAAAATCTATAGATAAATTTAGCATAAACTATGATGTTTTAATATATGAAAAATATAAATATCTCATCTCCTCCAATACCCAATTTTACAAAATCAATCCGCTTGAATTTAATGCTTCTTTAGAAAATATTAATATAAAAATACCATCACTTAAAAATATGATTAGTAGTGGTATTGGTTTTATTACCCCCTCTGAAGATGAAAATATAAAATCAACATATCCCCTTTATAACTCACAAGATGAAGTAAAAGTCAAAAATGACTTTAATCAAGTATACAGTTTTAAATTTTTATCAAATAGTGTTTCTAATAATGAATCTATCTACTATCGAGGTGTTTTAGTTGGTAAAGTAGATAGCGTTGAACTTCAAAAAGATATAAACATAGCATACGGTCATATAGATAAAAAATATATTTATTTAATCAATGATTCCACTGTATTTTTTAAACAAAAAGCAATATCTTCTAAGATTTCAGCTGAAGGGTTAGAAGTAGATATATCAAATTTCAAAGAGTTAGTTTTAGGTGGGTTAACATTTATTACTCCAAATAAAAAAGATAAACTCAAAAACAAAACTTTTACCTACTATGAAGATATAGAGAATTATTACAATCAAGATAAATTTACTATTTCTTTGAGACTTAAAGACAACTATAATATTAAAAAAAGTTCTAAATTATTATACAAAAACATAGAGATAGGACAAGTAACTAAAATAGCTTTAAATACAGATATTTTTGTTACTATCACCATTGACAAGAAATATAAATATCTATTTGGAAAAGAATCAAAAATATATCTACAAGGTATCAAAATCTCTTTAGATAAGATTGAAAACATCTCTTCAACTGTATTTGGAGATAACCTTTATCTAATAGCAGATAAAAATAATGGTTTAAAATCAAACTATCGCATAGATGCAGTAAACCCTGATGATACTTTTTATGAAGAGGGTTTACGCATTAAACTAAAAGCAAAAGAGAGTAAAAATATTACTGTAGGTTCTCCCATTTACTATAAAGGTTTTGAAGTTGGAGAAATTTATGATGCTGATTTGACAACAAACGGTCAGTTTGTTATCTTTGATCTATTTATCAAAAAGAGATATGCAAACATTGTACAACCTACAAGTAAATTTTATAAAGCAACTACTATTGACATGGAGGTAGGTGTCTTTGGTGCTAAAATTAAAATGGGAAGTGCAAAGAGTATGTTAAAAGGTGGAATTGTATTTGTAAACGAACAAGCAACAGCAACAACCACATCATTAAAAGAAGGTACTACGTTTAATCTTTTAGAAAAAAAAGACTAAAGTAGCTGTTGTGCTATTTTAGTGGCATTTACAATAGCACCTTCTAAATACCCACCCTCACTAAAAGAAAACTCAGTAGAACTAAAAAGTATCTTTTTACTATAGTTCTTAGTATCAATACCATACATAGGATGAGTTGAACCTGTTTGTACATCTAATGTATCAGCTGTATATTGTTCCTCTTGCCAATTTACAACATAAATATTTAAGATATCTTTTTCTCTTATATCAAAAATACGTAAAAGTTGCTCTTTGACTTTTTCTTCAAATTGTTTACTATCTTTTGTACTTGTACGAGAATTTACAAAACCAAATAGAGCTGCTTTTGTTTTTGTAGAAGCATCATGCATCTCCCCTAAAGGTCCTATATTTGAAAATGCAAACCCACTCAAGCCCTCATCTCTCCAAAATGATTTTTCAAACTCTATGACACACTTGATACTATTTCCCATCCATGTTTGTGTATTTTGCATTTTTAATTGTAAAAATTCTAGTAGTTTTGGAGTAAAGTGTAATTTTTGAGCAACTCTTGGTGGCAATGTTGAGATAACATAATCACACTCGTACCTTGTGTTTTTACTTTGTACTATAATGTTTTGATTTGATTCTATTATTGAGTTTACCTCTTCCTTTAAAACCATTGTAGTAT
>Ga0193959_1001119_pt1 | contig 10775 bp, 6 predicted proteins | sample FB_2_MG_FD_140333 | JGI IMG/M metagenome (GOLD analysis project Ga0193959, IMG submission 140333) | Microbial mat bacterial communities from the Broadkill River, Lewes, Delaware, United States - FB_2_MG | ecosystem: Environmental > Aquatic > Freshwater > River > Microbial mats | place: USA...
GACATCCCAAAGCCTAGCCATACTTGTCAATGCTAAATCATCGACAAACTTTTCTTGTGAAAGTGCAGAATTTTCATCAGTAGCTTCTTTAAATTTATCAATAGCTTGAGCCACTTTCGCCTCAAAAAATCCACCCATATGAATTGCAACATTTTTTATTGCTTCTTCAGGTGTTTGTCCATTGATAACACGGTAAGCTACACGAGCAAAAAATTCAGCCCCACCAAGAGCATGAACATCTTTATGTGTAAACATACTTTTTCTGGCAATATCTACGATCTCTTCTTCGCTATCATAATATGCATACGCTGCAGCATGGCGTATAGCCATAGCATTTGAAATGCCACCAAGATGCTGAGTTGGAACTCCTTGTTTGACTTGTGAATAAGTTTCTTTTGTCATAGTACATATCCATGAACCCCAATTGTTTTCTAAGCGATTCATCCAATGAGGAAGTATATCAGCTACGACAAAAGGCTTTGGACTATCCATCTGTGAAGCTAAATGCTCTAAAATAAGTATATTGTAATCTCCATAATCAGTAGTTCCACCAGCACTCTTACCAGGGTGATAGTTTCTCTCCCCCCAACCAATACCATGAGTTTGTCCACCCATCATCTCACCAGGACTCATGAACTTTTCTATTGGCTTCTCTCCATATGCTTTATAGATTTTTTGTGTATCATACTCATAATGACTTCCTAGACACAAAGCATCTGCAACAATTGCACCAAAAAAAGCACCTTTAATTTTATCTTGTTTTGAAATATCGTTCATAATTAAATCCTAATTGTTTTAGTTATTCTACCTATTGGATTATTTGATAAGCCATATTAAATAATTAAGTATTTTTAATTTAGATTAACTTAAGAACTATTATCAGTATCAAATAAACATGTTGTCTATTTTTTAATCAATAATAAGAACTTTTTTTACTCTTTTTGTGATAATATTTAATATAATGAAAGCCGGAGGAGGCTCAAATCTACAACTTCAGTGAAATAGATATTTTATGGATTCTAGTTTGTTCTTTTCTTGTCTTTTTAATGCAATTAGGCTTTGCCATGATTGAAACAGGAACAGTAAGATCTAAAAATACTATCAATGTTGCTATGAAAAACTTGATAGATTCTGTATTTGGAATTATCTTTTTTTGGATTATTGGATTTGGGTTTATGTATGGTACAGATTTCTCTAACTTCGTTGGAATATCTGATTTTTTAATTTCAGGTGATAATCCAAGTCAAAATGCTTTTTTCTTTTTTCAAGCAATGTTTGCTGCAACTGCTGTTACTATTGTATCTGGCGCGGTTGCTGAACGAATTAAATTTAATGGTTACTTATTTGCTGCTATTATCATCACTTCTTTTATCTATCCTATATTTGGTCATTGGGCATGGAGCAATGAGGGATGGTTAGTGAAACTAGGATTTATAGATTTTGCTGGATCTACTGTGGTACATTCGGTAGGTGCTTGGATAGGACTTGCTGGTGCTATTATGCTTGGCCCTCGTATTGGTAAATTTAGAAAAGGTGAAATTCAACTTTTTTCACCTAGTAATTATAATTTTATAGTTTTTGGTACATTTATTCTCTTTTTTGCTTGGTTTGGATTTAATGCTGGTAGCTTACTAAAATTTAACTCTAGCGTGAGCTTAATTCTTTTGAACACTCTTATTGCAGGTATGTTTGGTGGTTTAGGTGGTTGGCTTATATGTTTAATCTTTAAAAAAAAGATAGATGTAGAAACATTTGCTTTTAGTGTTATAGCTGGACTTGTTGGTATAACAGCTGGTTGTAATCTTTTTGATACTACGAGTGCTGCAATTGTAGGGTTATTTTCTAGCATTGTTATGGCTATTTCAAGTTATATTCTTCTTACTAAATTTAAAGTAGACGATCCACTCAACGCTGTAGGAGTTCACGGTTTTGCAGGAGCTTGGGGAACTTTAGCTGTTGGGATATTTGCCCCTCTTCCTCAAAATACAACAAGATTTGAGTTTATATCTATCCAATCTTTAGGAATCTTAGTAGCTTTTGTTTTTGCATTTACAGCTGGAATTGTTCTATTTTATATACTTGGAAAAATCAACCTTCTTCGTGTAACAAAAAAGCATGAAGTCTTAGGTTTAAATATGAGTGAACATAATGCAAAACAGCCTTGGATTGATACAATAGAAAGTATTATAAAAATCATGAGAACCGGAGATATTACTACAAAGGTGTATGAAGAAAGATATACAGAAGTTGGTTTAGTTGCTAAATTTTTTAACTATCTCTTAAATATCCTTAAAGAAAAACAAATTGTATTAAATAAAAGTAATAACGCTTTAAAAAGAAAGGCTGAGATAGACCCTCTTACTCAAATTTCAAATCGTGGTGCCTTAGTAGACAAAATGCACACATACAATCCTTATAAAAAGGGCTTATCAATTATTATAATAGATATAGATAAATTCAAATCAATAAATGATTCCTTTGGACATCATGTAGGAGATGTTGTTCTTAAAGAGTTAGCTACACTTATTGCATCTACTTTGCGTAGTGAAGATATTATTGCAAGATGGGGTGGTGAAGAATTTGTAGCTGTTATCAAAACAAAGGTTTTAAGTGAAGCAGAAACTATTGCAAATAAAATAAGATTAATTGTCGAAAAAAATGAATTTAATACTATTAAAAACCTTACCATTTCACTAGGGGTTACTTCTCCTAGAAACAAAAATGAAGATTTTGAGCTACTATTTAAACGAGCAGATAAAGCACTTTATCAAGCAAAAGAATTGGGTAGAAATAGAGTTTGTTCTTGGTAATTGGATTTCTGTACATTGAATATATCAAAGAAAATCGCTCAAATAATATTCATACTACTTAAAACAAAAGAGTCATTTTTACATTCCTAACAAATTAAATAAAAGTCTTTTTTTTATCTCATGTTTGTACTATAATTGAATAGATTTTTAATAAAGGATAAAAGATGAAAATAGGTTTTAAACAAAGAATTACAATGTATTCTGGAGTATTTTTAACACTTTCACTTATGGTCTTTGCCATTATTAGTTATTATCAGATGGAGACTAATATACAAGTAGAAATTGAAAAAAAACAAACAGCACAAACAAAAGCATTAAAGTTAGATTTAGAAAACTGGTTTAACTCAAAAATTGCTGTTGTAAGTGCTCTAGCAAAACAAATAAGTATTCATCCCGAAAAAACAAAAGAACAAATGGTCCATTTACTTAATAGTACCAAGCAAGGTATTGATGCAGAGAAAACATATATGGGATTAAAAGATGGAACTATGATTTATGCTAGCGGTAAAACACCTTCTTCTGGTTATGACCCTCGTATTCGTCCTTGGTATAAAAAAGGGATGTCCGTAAATAAAACATCATTAACAGAACCATTTATGGGTAAAAGTAGTAAAAAACTTACGATTTCAGCTGTAGCACCTATTTTAGAAAATGGTACTAAAATAGGAGTTGTTTCTGCTAATTTGTTAGTAGAAAATGTAAGTAAAAAAGTTGATGCAACTAAATACGAAGGTGGATATGCTTTTGTACTAGATAAAACAGGAAATATGATTTTTCATCCAAGCGATACATCTAGAGGGAAAAATATCTATACTTTAAATGATACATTTAAAGGATTAAAGTCAGCTATTGAAACAAATAAAAGAGGTATATACAACTATGTTTCTTCCACAGGAGAAAAAAAACTTTTAGCTTATGAGACAATGGATAATGGTTGGATTATTTGTTTAACGGTTGAAAAAAGTGTAGCATTTAAATCTGTAGAAAAGTTACTATTGCTTTTAAGCATTACTGGACTTGTGATGACAATTATTTCTATTATTTTGTTATCATTTATACTTAATATTCAGTTTAAGCCTCTTACAAAACTTAATGAAGTGATTGAAAATTTATCGAGCAATGATGGTGATTTAACACAAAGATTAGAAGTGAAATCACAAGACGAAATTGGAACGATTAGTAAAAATATCAATCTTTTTATAGATAAAATTCATACTATTATTGCTGAATCAAAAATAAGTAGTAATGAAAATGCTTCAGTAGCAAATGAGCTTTCAAGTACGGCAATAGAAGTAGGACAAAGAGTTGAAGAAGAAGCACAAATAGTACAAAAAGCAACATTTGACGCAAAAGAGTTACAAGGATATCTTAAGACTTCAGTAGAAAATGCAAAAGTATCACATGACGATATCGAAGGTGTTGTAGGAGATTTAGAAAAAGTAAACACTGAAGTAGTTACTTTAGCTTCTTTACTTCAAGAGAGTACAGCAAAAGAGTTAGAGTTAGCTTCAAAACTAAATACAGTTAGCAATAATACTCAAGATGTGAAAGATATCCTATCAGTTATCAATGATATTGCAGATCAAACAAATCTATTGGCACTTAATGCAGCTATTGAAGCAGCTCGTGCGGGCGAGCATGGACGGGGATTTGCAGTTGTTGCAGATGAGGTGAGAAAACTAGCTGAGCGTACACAAAATTCTCTCTCTGAAATCAACGCTACAATTAATGTCGTTGTTCAATCTATCATGGATGTAAGTGGAGAGATGAGTAGTAACACAAAAGAGATGGAACAAATCACAGGTACTTCACATGATGTACAACAAAATGTTTCAACAGTTATGGAAGTTCTTAATAAGTCAGCACAAAATGCTGGACAATCTATACAAGATTATATCGATACCGCTAAAAAAATCGGTAGTATAACAGTTGAAATTGATAAAATCAATGACATTTCTAGTGTAAATGTGAAAAGTGTTGAAGAGATTGCAAGTGCATCTGAACACTTAAATAAAATGACAGAAAATTTAAATAATGAATTAGGAAAATTTAAATCTTAATTTAATCATACAATTATGTGGCTCTTTCATGAGCCACATTTTAAACTATATTTACAAAAACATTTAATATATAGGTTTTGTTCTCATTTAATTTTCCAATATTAATAATTTACACTAGAGAATCTCAGTTTTTAGATACAATACGATAAAAATAAAGAAGCAAATTAAGGAAAATATTTATGTCGTTTGAAAAACTAGGCTTAGTACCACAATTGTGCACTGCAGTCAGTCAGTTGGGCTACACTAAAGCTACACCTGTACAAAAAAAAGTTATCCCTTTAGTATTAAATGGAAAAGATGTGATGGCAACAGCACAAACAGGAACAGGAAAGACAGCCTCATATGCACTTCCTATTTTGCAATTATTGGCTAAAAAAGAGCTTAAAAAGAAAATAAAAAGAGAAATCAGAGCACTTGTTTTGGTACCAACTAGAGAACTCGCAGCGCAAGTTGGAACAAGTATTGATGCTTATGGTAAAAACTTTGCGTTAGAGAGTTGTGCGATTCATGGTGGTGTTAAATTTGCTCCACAAACTAAAAAACTCGAGCGAGGTGTAGATATCTTAGTTGCAACTCCTGGGCGTTTGCTAGAACATATAAAAGAAGGTAATATTAATCTCTCTAAAGTAGAAATACTGGTATTTGATGAATCAGATAGAATTTTAGATATGGGATTTTGGGAAGAAATAGTAACAATTTCAAATATAATTCCAATAAAAAGACAAACACTCCTTTTTTCTGTAGAACAGAGTAAATCTGTCAAACGATTTTCTGAACTAACTGTGATAAAACCCGTAAAAGTCACCATAAACAATCAAGGAGATTTAGCAAAAAAAGTGAGACAAACTATCTATGTATGTGATCAAGCTAAAAAGTCAGCACTGTTATCATACATGATTGGTTCTCGAAATTGGCACCAAGTACTGGTTTTTACAAAAACAAAACAAAGTGCTGATGAAGTAGGAGAATATCTTGAAGCAAGTGGTTTAAAAACCTTGATTTTGCATGGTGATAAAGCCCATTCAAAGCGCACAAAAGCACTTAAAGATTTTAAAGCTGGAACAATTCGCGTTCTTGTAGCTACAGATATCGCTTCAAGAGGTTTAGACATCGAAGAACTTCCTCATGTTATCAACTATGAGCTTCCTGGAGATGCTGAGGACTACATTCACCGTATAGGGAGAACTGGTAGAGCAGGAAATGAAGGTGAGGCTATCTCTTTAGTTTGTAAAGAAGAAAAGAGAGTTTTAAAAGATATCGAAAGACTACTAAAATATGCTCTCAAGGTAGAATTTTTTGAAGGTTATGAACCAAAAGAGTGGGTTGAAAAAGAAGCAAAAAAACATACTATCAAAGCTAAAATCGAACGAAGTCAAGAAAAAAGAAAAAAAACTGCAAACAATGTTCTAGGAATGAGAAAGAAAAAAGCAACCGATAGAAATGCTCAAAAAAAAGCAACTTTAAACAAAAGAAAAAAGAAGTAAAACACAATGAAGATACTTAAAGATTAAAGAGAACTTTTCTTTTTAATCTTTACATATTTTTCTTGGTTCTACTTGTCGCTACTGCTTCGTAAGGATTCTCAGGCCAGTAGTGTCTTTTATACTTGCCTCTTAGCTCTTTTCTTACCTCATCGTATGAGTTTTTCCAAAAGCTTTCTAAGTCGTAGGTTATTTGTATAGGTCTTGATGCTGGACTTAGCAAGTGGATTTGTAACACAACTGTATTGTCTAGTATCCTTGGAGTTTGGCTTAGTCCAAATAGCTCTTGTATCCTTACATGTAAAGATGGTGTTTGTTTGTTTGAGTAGTCTACATGTATGTTTGAGCCACTAAGAACTTGTATCTGTTTTGGAGCTAGCTTATCTAAAATCTTTTGATTTTCCCAAGTAATGAGAGAACTCAATATATTGTACATATCTAACTCTTTGAGTGCTTTTATAGTTGTTATGCCCTCTAAAAAAGGAGCTAACCACATTTCAATAGATGAATGCAAATACTCATCGTTAAAGTCATACAAATCTATATCCATGTGAGTTTTGACAAAACAAACTCTTTGTTTTAAATTCTCTGCTTTTTTACTCCAACTCAATAACCCTAATCCCTCTTCTCTTAGCAAATCTAAAAACAGTTTTTTGAAATACTTTTTATCTGTGTGCTGACTTGGTTTTGAAGAGAGTTTAAGTTCTAAAAAGTATTTATCATCTCTAATTTCAAGTTTTTGATTTTCTTTATTGTATTTGATTGATTTCTCAATTTTTATGTATGAGCTAAAGTACTCTTCTATAGTGCTCAAGTTTATACTTGAAGCTAGATTGATAAACGAGTCTTTATCATGTGCATTTAAACTAGCGACTACTAAGTACTCTTCATTAAACAAACTATCCTCATTACTTATAACTGCACCTTTTGCATTGCTCAATTTATATCTTGCATCATTTTTTCCTCTTTGCTTTGCTAATCTATCTGGATATGCAAACAAAAGTAAAACTGATATCAACTCTTGTGAAAATGGTTTATTTGGAGTATTTGGATTATTTAGTCTTATGTAAAAATTATTAGCTTGAGTGAGTACTTCTTTTGCTCTAAAACTGTTTACATGTAAAGCATCAAAATCCCTCTCTACCAAGTGAGTAAATCTTGTTTTTATATCACTATCTCTATAACTTACATATATATCTTTCTCACTTAAGAGTGCAGCTAAAACTGATGCTTCATAAGCAAATCCAAATTCATTGGCTCTTAATATCATATATGAGAACCTAGGATGCAATCCAAAAACAAGAGAGTCTTTACCAAATGATGTAATTTTAAAATCTGTATCAAGCATGTTGAGTTCTTGTAAAACTTCTTTTGTACTTTTAAGGACTTGCTCTTCAGGAATATCTAACCATTTTAGTTCTCGTATGTCATCTACTCCCCACAATGCTAAATCTAACACTAAAGAACTCAAATCACTTCTAAGTATTTCTGGTTTTGTAGTAGTTTGTAAGATTTTATTTTTGTGCCATAATTTATAACAAGTTCCGCATGAAAGTCTCCCTGCTCTCCCTGCTCTTTGGGTTGATGAATCTGATGATATAAAACTTAACTCCAAGTGATTCATTCCTGTTGCATAGTTGTACCTAGAGAGTTTTTCAAAGCCTGAGTCAATCACAATACTTACGCCCTCTATGGTCAAAGAGGTTTGCGCTATGTTTGTAGAGAGAATTATCTTTCTTTTGCTTGATTTACTAAGAGCCTTACCTTGGTCTTGTTTACTGAGTGCTGAGTGCATAGGATATATAGCAACTTCAGCAGTATTTACTACTTGGGATAAACTCTTTTGAAGTGTCTTTATCTCTTTTGCACCTGCTAAGAAAACAAGTATATCTCCGCTATTGTCTTTGAGCGCTTTTAGTGTAGTACTTAAAAGCATACTATTTATAGTTTTATAATTTGGTGCTGGTGTATGATCATCAAGATATATGTTATTTATCTCGTAAATTCTTCCCTTTGCAGTAATGATATCTGCGTTTTCTAGAAGGTGATTTATCTCGTTTGAATTTAGAGTTGCTGACATGACTAAAAGTTTTAAATCATCTCTTAGTAACTCTTGCACTTGTAAAGATAAAGCGAGTGATAGGTCAGTGTGTATACTTCTCTCATGAAACTCATCAAAAATTATCATAGCTACATTTTGAAGTTCCGGATTGTTTTGTAGTTTTTTTACTAAAAGAGCTTCAGTAACTACTAGTATCTTTGTTTTTGAGGAATAAACACTTTCCATCTTTATTTGGTAGCCGACTCTTTCGCCTACCTTTTCACCTAACAAACTTGCCATACGAGTGGCAGCCATTCGTGCTGCAACTCTTCTAGGTTCAAGCATGATTATAATCTTATCTTTTAACCAAGGCTCATCTAAAAAAGAGATTGGAACTACTGTACTTTTTCCGGCTCCTGGAGGAGCTTCTAGTATAAGATTGTTCTTATTTAAAAAGTTATTTTTTATCTGCGATAAGACTTCGTTTATAGGTAAGTTTTTCATATAGCATATTATACTTGAATTTTCTTACTTATCTTTGATATGTATACTACCTCTATGAAGTGAAATTTGTCCCTCTTTTTCTAATTCTTTTAAGATTCTACTGACGACAACTCTTGAAGTCCCTAGATTTTGAGCTATCTTTTCATGCGTTATTTCTATATCTAAACTATTTTTAGCTTTTAAAAATGACAAAATTCTCTCTTTTAAGGGTTTAAATTTTATATCTTCGACTAATGATGCAAGAGAAGTAAGTTTGATAGTAAAAAGACTAAACATATAATCTTGATATGCACTTGAGTATTTCATAAGCTCTTTTACGCTCTTTGCATCTAGTATATAGCCCTCTACATCACTAAGAGTTATTGCGGTTCCTAGGGCTGGAGTTGCAGTGAGAGTACTTGAAGTATTTACTATACACTGTTCACCTGATTCTACTGTATAGAGTGTTATCTCATCTCCATCTTCATTTTGAAGATATACTTTTATTGAACCATTATTTATATAAAGTATTCCGCCACATAAATCTCCTTGCCAAAAAAGAATTTCCCCTTTAGGAAAATTTACTTTTTGGGCATGTTCGAAAAACTTCTCTTTTTCTTGATCATTAAAATCATTGAAAAAGTTATATTTTTTTTCTATGATTTTGTATCGCAATTATCATCTTTATTACATGCACTACTAAAGCCAATGATTGAATATAGTGGACAAAAACCTACTAGTCCTGTAACCAAAGGTACAATCCCTATATAGGCCCATATTTGGTCACCTAAAAAAGCAAAAGCAATTAATGCTACACCTAATACTATTCTAGCTATTCTATCAAATCCACCTACATTGCATTTCATTATAAACTCCTTATTTAAGTATATTATGAATTGTACTCTTTATAATTTTTTTTGTCTGTAACATATGTTACATTAGCATTTTTTTTCATTACATGTAAAGGTTTAAAATAAGTATATATAAACAAAATTAGAATAACAGACAAAATATATATGTTGGAAAACAACAGTATAAGCGTAAAAATAAAAGCTAATACAACAGCACTATATCTTAAAAAACTTTTCTCAAATAAAATTATAGCGGTAACCAATCCGATAAGAGCATTTGAGATAAAAAACCCATCAGCAAAAGCAACTAAATTATCTAAGCTTAGATAGTCAATATATACCAAATAAAGTGTTATCATATATATGATTGAAAGTGTATTTAATGCCCCTATTGGTGTGCCATTTTTCATGTTTTTTGCTGTTTTTTTGGTTATAAAGTTTGACTTGTTTTGACTCAATGCAAAAATAAGCCTTGAAACTCCTCCTACAAAGAGTATAAGTGTTCCAATACACAAAATTAAAGAGATAATTGCAATCAATATGTTTGAATATGCACCAAAAATAGGCTCAATTAACCAAACCAATCTAAATGATTCTGTCGCTTTTAAAGGAAAATCAGCAAGACATACAGCAAGAGCTATCAAAAAGTATATAAGAGACACTGCAACTGCAGAAAATACAACTGCATTTTTCAAAGTTTTAGTATCTTTAACATCATTAGAATAGTTTCCTATGACTTCCCAGCCGACTATAGCCCAAAATATTAGCAAAAATGAATATCCAAGTTCTTTAACAGCAACCTGAGGTAAAACAAAAGAAAACGACTGTGTTTTCGCTAAAATATAAATACTAGAAATGAAAAATATAATAGCAACTGTAGATGAAACCACGAGCATGATTTTGCCTAAAAAATCTATCTTCACTAAAAGTAAAGCATAAGTTAGTACATATATGCCAAGGGCTAAAAAAACTAAATCAGTATTTGGAAAATAATTCTGTATAAAATCTCCTGCTATAAGTAAAACTGCAACTGGTCCAAAAAATACAGC
>Ga0193959_1001120_pt1 | contig 10753 bp, 7 predicted proteins | sample FB_2_MG_FD_140333 | JGI IMG/M metagenome (GOLD analysis project Ga0193959, IMG submission 140333) | Microbial mat bacterial communities from the Broadkill River, Lewes, Delaware, United States - FB_2_MG | ecosystem: Environmental > Aquatic > Freshwater > River > Microbial mats | place: USA...
ACAATTAAAGCTAAAAAACAATGGCAGGGAGTTATACATAATAGAGCAAAAGATGGTTCTATTTATATAGTAGATGCATTAATAATACCTATACTTGATGAGTTTAATAATATTATAGAATATATTGGAGTCAGACATGATATTACTGAAAATGAACACTATAAAGATATCTTAAAAAAAGAGCTTGATATAACATCTCAAGGCTTGGATGAAAAAATCCATCTTTTATCTGAATATGAAAAGGTAATCAATGAAAGTTCTACGGTATCAAGAACAGATTTAAAAGGAAAAATTACCTATATCAATGAAAAGTTTTGTTCTTTAAATGGTTATACTAAAAAAGAGGTATTGGGAAAATCACATAATATTTTAAGAAGTCCAGATATCCCCAAGGCCTTCTATAAAGAATTATGGAGAACAATAAAAGCTAAAAATATTTGGCAAGGAATTATTAAAAATATCACTAAAGATAAAAAAATTACCTATATGGATACTACTATTGTTCCTATATTAGATATAAATAATGAGATAATAGAATATATGAGTATTCGTCATAATGTAACTCCTTTAGTCAAGTTAAAAGAGGAGATAGAAGAAACACAAAAAGAGGTTGTTTTGACTATGGGAGCTATAGGTGAAACAAGAAGTAAAGAGACAGGATTTCATGTTAAAAGAGTAGCAGAATATTCTTATTTATTAGCAAAACTTGTAGGTATAAATGAAAAAGATGCACAGTTGTTAAAACTAGCAAGTCCAATGCATGATATTGGAAAAGTTGGTATTCCTGATGCTATATTAAATAAACCTGGAAAATTAACATTTGAAGAGTTTGAAATCATGAAAACTCATGCTAGCTTAGGATATGAAATGCTTAAAGGGTCGAATAGAGAGATAATGCAAACGTCGGCAATAGTTGCTTATGAACATCATGAAAAATGGGATGGTACAGGGTATCCAAATGCCAAAGTAGGATCAGATATACATATTTTTGGAAGAATAACTGCAATATGTGATGTTTTTGATGCATTAGGAAGTGATAGAGTTTATAAAAAAGCATGGGAGTTAGATAAAATACTTGATCTTTTTAAAGAGCAACAAGGGAAACATTTTGATCCTGAACTTATTGATTTATTTTTAGAAAATCTAAATAGATTTTTGAAAATTAGAGATATGTATATTGACCAATAGCATAAATAAAAAGAAAGGTAAGTAGCCAATGAATAAATTAAGAATATTATATGCAGAAGATGATATAACAACAATCTCTTTTGTACAAGTATTATTCAAAAAATATGACTTTATAGAGGTTGTCTTTGTAAAAAATGGGATTGAAGCCTTATCGTTATATGAGAAAAATAAGTTTGATATTGTGATAACTGATATTCTAATGCCTAGTATGGATGGGTTTGAATTAATCAAATCAATTCAGCGTATAGATTCCGATCAAATTTTTATGTTGATTACTGGTTTAGAAGATAGAGAAGATTTGATACGTGCTATAGAGTTAAAAGTACATTATTTTGTAGCAAAACCAATTGATACTAAACGATTTCATAAAGTATTTAAAGATTGTTTACGAACAGTAAATCGGAAAAGAGAAGCAATTCTCTCTAATATGTTATTATCTCAATATAAACATGCTATTGATGCTAGTACAATTTTATCAAAAACTGATAAGAAAGGTGTCATCACTTATGCTAATGATGCTTTTTATAAAATCGCAAAGTACTCAAAAGAAGAATGTATTGGGAAAACACATAAAATAGTAAGAGACCCCGATATGGACTCTTCTGTGTTTAAAGATATGTGGCAAACAATAAAAGCAAAAAAAGAGTGGAGAGGTATCATTAAAAATAGAGCTAAAGATGGTTCTATTTATATTGTAGATTCTTTGATTCTCCCTTTATTAGATGCCAATAATGAAATTATTGAGTATATAGGGATTCGTCATGATGTTACAAAACTTGAACAGTATAAAGATGATTTACAAAAGCAGTTAGATATTGCAGTAAAAGATATAGTTGACACTCAAAAAGAGGTTGTTTTTACTATGGGAGCTATTGGAGAAACGAGAAGTAAAGAGACAGGATTTCATGTTAAAAGAGTCGCTGAATATTCATATATTTTAGGAAAATTAGCAGGATTAGAGGAGGAAAAAGCACAACTCCTTAAACTAGCAAGTCCTATGCACGATATAGGTAAAGTTGGTATATCTGATGCTATTTTAAATAAGCCTGGAAAACATACATTTGAAGAGTTTGAAATTATGAAAACACATGCAAGAATAGGCTATGACATGCTTAAAAACTCAAGCAGAGAGATAATGCAAACATCAGCAATAGTAGCCTATGAACATCATGAAAAATGGGATGGTTCAGGGTATCCAAATGCGAAAGTGGGAGAAGAGATACATATCTATGGAAGAATAACTGCGATATGTGATGTTTTTGATGCTTTAGGGAGTGATCGAGTTTATAAAAAAGCATGGGAGTTAGATAAAATACTCGATCTCTTTAAAGAACAAAAAGGAAAACATTTTGATCCTAATCTAGTAGACCTTTTTTTAGATAATCTTGATCAGTTCTTAGTTATAAGAGATAAATATATAGATTAATCTATCACATTTCCTAATACTTCTCTATATCTAAACTTTTCTCCTAAATTATCTAAACATGCTTGGTGAATGGTCATCTCCTTTGTACTAAAAGATGAACCATTTTTTTTGAGTTGTTCATATATTTGTGTAAATTTAGTAGAAGAAAACTCTTTTATATTACTTTCATGAACAATACTAAATATTTCAGAGATGTTATTTTGAGGCATTTTAAAATCACAATAGTATTGGCGTTGTTCATTTACACCCCAGTAATTTAATCCTAGTTTATTGTAAAAGTTTAACGAGCCATGCATACAATTCATTTTAAATCGTTTGATGTTGTTTTTTCTAAAGAAAAAGAAAAGTTGACTCATAATTTCATATGCATAATTTTTTCTTCTAAAGATAACAGGAGTTAATAGTCTATGGATAATAAGGTATTCATTATCTTTAGATATAGTATAAAAAAGGTAACACAAATCTTCATCATTTTCTCTTAAACATAAAGGTTTGAATTTTTCCCAAGAGTAAAAGTTATCCCATAAATCTAAGGTCTCTTTTGCAAACTTTAAACTACGTATATCTTCGATATTTTGTGCAGATTCTAAAAACTCTGACCTTGTAAGTGATATGAAATCCATATTTAACTCCTTTTATAAAATAAAAGTCAAATAATTGAACAGAGACCATTTCTTTATATATTAGTTGTTTTTCATTATTAAGTCAATAGTAATTAGATACAATAACTATACAAATAATAAATGTAAAAGGAAGATAGTGAATAATATTGTTGATTTAGAGTATGTAAACTTAAAAGAAAAAAATTTGGTAGAGTTGTTTTTACAATCTAACGATATAAAAAAATATATTTTAGGTATAAATAAATTAACAAAAAGTGTCCTTAAACATGTAGAAGTAGATGGTATAATAGATGACTTTACAAGAGTACAAACATCACGAAAAAAAGAGATTTTACAGATACAAGATGTACCCAAAGAGTCTATTATCCTTTGGGTTTCAAATGGAAGCCCTTTAGAAGTAAAAAATAGACTAGATTCTTTAGGGTATAGCCATGTAAGTTATTTGGCATTTTATAAATATTCAAATCTACAGTTAGCCGAACCACCATTTATAGTAGATTTTAAAAATGACTTTTTAGAAAATAAAGATAAATATCATCAAACATACAATTTATTAAGTGATGATAAGTCAAAAGAGATATTTGAAAAAATAATCAACTTTAAAATAACTTTTGATTTTGAGTTTATGCAAGGATTTACAAATAGCCATGAAGAACAATATTTCGATAAAGAGTTAATACCTCAAATTGAAAATATAACATTTGTAGATGGTGGGGCTTATGTAGGAGATACCTTAACACAAATTATGCATAATTTTCCTGATTTTAAAAAAATATACTGTATAGAACCGAATACTTTACATCTCAATATAGCACGAAGAGAGTTTGATATGATTGATAATATTGAGTTTATTAATTGTGGGTTAGGAGATGAGAAAGTTTTTAAAATTGAAGAAGATGAAAATCAAAACAATTGTGCACATGATTATCATGCATTAAATATAAATACATTAGATAATTTAATAGATGTAAAAGTAGATTTTATCAAACTTGATATAGAAGGTGCTGAACAAGACGCTATAGATGGAGCACAAAAATTAATAAAAAAATACACACCAATTTTGGCAATTTGTATTTATCATAAAGCAGAAGATTGGTATAAAATTCCACAAAAAATTTTGGATATCAATAATAACTACAAAATATATCTGCGCCATTATATGGAAGGGATATATGAGACGGTACTCTATTTTATACCTATTAATAAACTATAATAAAAGCGTTTTCAGTTAATTTTAGATAAAATCAATGTTAAAACTAATTATGAATAATAATTCACTAAGGAATAATCAAAAATGATAAATATTTTTTCAAAAATTTTTGGAACAAGAAATGACAAAGAAGTAAAAAAATATAATAAAAGGGCAGCTATTATTACTGCTTTAGAAGAGTCGTTTAGTAGTATGACTGATGAAGAACTTCAAGAAAACTTCAATCAATTAAAAACTGAAGTTCAAAATAAAACAAGAACTTTAGATGAAGTATTAAATGAGAGTTTTGCTATAACTCGTGAAGCTAGTAAAAGAGTTTTAGGGATGAGACACTATGATGTACAGCTAGTAGGTGGTATGGTTTTACATGATGGAAGAATCGCTGAGATGAAAACAGGTGAGGGTAAAACACTTGTTGGTAGTTTGGCTGTTTCATTAAATGCAATGTCTGGTGAAGGTGTACATGTTGTAACTGTGAATGATTATCTTGCTTCAAGAGATGCAAAAGAGCTTGAGCCACTATACAATTTTTTAGGCTTTAGCGTAGGTATTTTAACAGGTGAAATAAATGATGATGGACATAGAAAAGAACAATATAACGCAGATATCACTTATGGTACAAATAATGAATTTGGATTTGATTTTTTAAGAGATAATATGCACTACTCGTTAGAGGAAAAAGTACAAAGAAAATATAACTTTGTTATTGTAGATGAAGTCGACTCTATCTTAATAGATGAAGCAAGAACTCCACTTATTATCTCTGGTCCTACAAATCATAAAAGTACAGATTATTTAAAATCAAATGAGGTTGCACTGGCTTTAACTAAAGGTGAAAGAATCGAAGCTAAAAGAGCAGATGAATCTGATCAAGTAACAGGTGATTATACTGTAGATGAAAAAAACAAGGTTGTTCTTTTAACAGAAGAAGGTATTTTAAATGCTCAAAAATTATATGGTGTTGAGAGTATGTATTCTTTAGAACATGCTTCATTATCTCACCATTTAGACCAAGCTTTAAAAGCACACAATATTTTTGAAAAAGATGTTGATTATGTAGTACAAAATAATGAAATCATTATTGTTGATGAGTTTACTGGACGATTAAGTGAAGGTAGAAGATTTAGTGATGGACTACACCAAGCACTTGAAGCAAAAGAGGGTGTTGAGATTCAAGATGAATCTCAAACTTTAGCAGATATCACATTTCAAAACTATTTTAGAATGTATGACAAGTTAGCAGGTATGACAGGAACTGCACAGACAGAAGCTACAGAGTTTGGAGAGATTTATAATCTTGATGTTGTGAGTATTCCAACAAATGTACCTATCCAAAGAGATGATAAGAATGATTTAATTTATAAAACTGAAAGAGAAAAGTTTATAGCAGTTTGTAATAAAATTAAAGAGGTATCAAAAACAGGACAGCCGATTTTAGTTGGAACTGCTTCTATTGAAAAATCAGAACATCTTCATGCTTTATTAAAAGCAGAAAAAATTCCACATACAGTTTTAAATGCAAAACAGCATGAACAAGAGGGAAAAATAGTAGAAGATGCAGGGCAAAAAGGTGCTGTTACTATTGCTACAAACATGGCAGGACGTGGTGTTGATATTAAACTACCAAAAGAATCTTTAGAACTTGGTGGATTGATGATTTTAGGAACAGAAAGACATGAAAGTAGAAGAATTGATAATCAGCTTAGAGGTCGTGCTGGTCGTCAAGGAGATGTTGGGGTTTCTCAGTTTTATTTATCATTAGAAGATAATTTATTGAGAATTTTTGGTAGTGATAAAATTGCTGGTGTTATGAGCAGACTTGGTCTTGAAGAGGGAGAGCATATCGAATCAGGTATGGTAACAAGAGCAGTTGAAAATGCACAGAAAAAAGTAGAAAATATGCACTTCGAATCAAGAAAACATCTTTTAGAATATGATGATGTAGCAAATGAACAAAGAAAAGTAATCTATTCATTTAGAAATGATTTGTTAAATGAAGATTATGAAATTGGTTCAAAAATTGATGAAAATATCAATGAATTTGTTGCAGTAATCATTGATAATGCAAAAGAGCTAAGCCAAAGTGTTATGGTAGAAGACTTCTCTTATGAAAATGTTATTTTAAAAATTAAAGAGGAACTCAACCTAGATATAACTCAAGAAGATTTAGAATCAGATGATTTTGATCAAATCGAATCAAATTTAATGAAAATTTTAAAAGAGAAATATGAAGATAAAATGTCTATGCCTGCACCTGAACAAAGAAGTGAAATAGAAAGAATTTTATATTTACAAGTTTTAGATAAAGCATATAGAGAACACCTTTATTCAATGGATACGCTCAAAACAGGTATTGGGCTTCGAGGGTATAACCAAAAAGATCCACTAGTTGAGTATAAAAAAGAAAGTTATAATATGTTCATAGAACTAATAGCTTCTATAAAATATGAGATTATAAGAATTTTATTTTCTATTCAATTACGAGATGAAGATGAAGCTAGAAGAGAGCAAGAAGCATTAGCCCGATTAAAACAAGAGATGGAAGCAACAGTGGAAGAGATATCTTTAAATAATGAAGAATCAAAACAAGTTGTTGAGAAAAAAATAGCTCGAAATTCTCCTTGTCCTTGTGGTAGTGGAAAAAAATATAAACAATGTTGTGGACAAAGTGGACCTAAAAAAGGTATGTTGGCAAAGTAGTTTGAATACAAAATTAATAAATTTTATAATTAAAAAGTATCTTACTTTTGATAAAAAAAATCCTTTTATATCTATTAGTGCTATTCTAGCATTTTTAGGTGTAGGGATAGGTGTTATGGTTTTAATAATTGCAATGGCTATCATGAATGGAACTGCAAAAGAGTTTGAAAAAAAACTTTTTACTATGAACTATCCTTTAAGTATTTATCCTAAAGTGAATGGAACAATAGATGAATCTTTATTAAAAGACTTAGAAACTCAATTTCCACATTTGCTATTTTCACCTTACCTAACATCTCAAGTTATGATTCAAAGTGATGAGTCTATGAGTGGTGGTGTTATTTTTGGAGTAGATAAGAAAAAAGAATCTGCAATAAATGATATCTATGCAAAATCAGTTAAAAATATAGATAGTTTTGGAAAATATGATTTGATTGTAGGACAAGGTATTAAAGATGAATTATATCTTTACAATAATCAAAAAGTGACACTCTATTTTACAACTGTAAATCCAAGTGGTTTCTCTATGATTCCTAAAATGAAAAGATTTGTTTATAGTGGAGATTTTAAATCTGGTCTTACTGCTTATGATAAAGCATATATGTACACATCAATCGATGCTTTACGAACAATACTCAAAAAAAATAAAACGTATTATGATGGGATTCATGTGTATAGTGAAGATCCTTTTAAAGATAAAAAACTCATAGAGCAAGCTTTACCATCATTTGGTGTTGGTGTTGTTGGATGGTGGCAACAAAATGGAAACTTTTTTGCTGCTATGGAGATGGAAAAACAAGCACTATTTATAGTTTTGATGTTGATTATCTTAATTGCATCTTTAAATATTATTAGTTCACTACTTATGACTGTAATGAGTAGAAGAAAAGAGATAGCATTGTTATTATCTTTAGGTGCTAGTCAACAAGAGGTTAAACATATCTTTTTACGCCTAGGGATGATTATAGGATATGCAGGAATTATATTTGGAATTATATTTGGATTTTCAGGGATGTTTTTATTAGAAAATTTTGATATTATTTCTCTACCTGCAGATGTGTATGGCACGACTAAACTACCTCTTGTCCTGGATACTATAGATTTTATTTCAATTGTGATTGGGTCGATGGTTATTGTATTTTTATCAGCATATTATCCTGCTAAAAAAGCAACACAAATTGATGTTTTGGATGTGTTAAGAAACGAATAAAATCAATTTATTAACACATGAATAGATGGAATTAATTATTTATTTTTAAATAAAGCACTTCCTACTCGTACCATACTAGATCCGTTTACGATAGCAAGTTCAAAATCACTACTCATTCCCATAGAACAAATAGTAGCTCCTTTACAATTGTCAAATATCTTTTTTGTTATTTGAAAACTTTCAATTATATCTTCTTTTTTTTCACTATGAGCACCAATACTCATAACTCCTTTTAGATTAATATTTGTATATTTTTTTTGTATCTCTTCATAGATATCTATCGCAATTTCAGGGTTAACTCCAGATTTAGTATCTTCGTAAGCACTATTTATTTGTAACAAACAGTTCATCTTTTTATTTTTAGCTTTTAATTTTTTATCTAACTCTTGGGCTAAATCTAAACTATCAAGTGAATGCATTAAAATAGGATTTAAGTCAATTAAATTATTGATTTTATTTTTCTGTAAACTTCCAACAAAATGCCAAGCAATAGGTAAATCTTCAAGTTCTTCTTGTTTTGTTTTTAAATCTTGCACTTTATTTTCACCAAATGCTCGTTGTCCTGATTCGTATAATTTTTTGATATCTTCAGCTGTTGAATATTTGCTTATTGCTATTAATTGAACAATTTTATGGTCATCAACTTGTAATCTTGAAAATTCTATCTTAGTAATAATAGAGTCGAGGTTTTGTATTGCAGTTTCATTTGTCATATATTCGTTTCCTAAATTTTTTATTATTATACAAAAATTGTTGTAAAAAGAAACAATTAAAAAATAGTATAAAAATTATACAATGATTAGATTGACTTTTTTTTGTATTTCGATACAATTTGTCAGTAAAAAATAAAAGGATTTAACCAATGGGAAAATTTGTTAACAATGTAGAAGAGTTTTTTAAGTTTTGTGAAGAAAATGAAGTGAAGTTTGTAGATTTACGATTTTCAGATATTAAAGGTGCATGGCATCATTTGACATATATGCTAAGTGCAGTAAATAGTGATAATTTATCAAATGGTATGCCATTTGATGGTTCATCAGTTGATGCTTGGCAACCAATTAATAAATCAGATATGATTTTAAAGCCAGATGTAGAAACAGCATTTTTAGACCCATTTACAGCTGATTCAACTGTTATTGTTATTTGTGATGTATATGATATTTATAAAAATGAATTATATGCAAAATGTCCAAGAAGTATTGCTAAAAAAACATTAAAACATGCAGAAGAATTAGGTATAGCTGATGCTGCATATTTCGGACCTGAAAATGAATTTTTTATTTTTGATGATGTAAAATTTAGAGATGACACAAATAGTGCATACTTTAGAGTTGATTCATCAGAAGGTGAGTGGAGTAGTGACACTGACTATGAAGGTGGAAACATGGGTCATAGACCAGGAACAAAAGGTGGATACTTCCCAGTACAACCTACAGATTCAATGGTAGACTTAAGAGCAGAAATGATGCAAGTACTTGAAGAAGTTGGTTTAGAAGTTGTTTTAGGACACCATGAAGTTGCGCAAGCACAAGGTGAAATCGGTATTGTTTTCTCTGATATTATTGGAGCAGCTGATAACGTTCAAAAATATAAATATGTATGTAAAATGGTTGCACACTTAAATGGTAAAACTTGTACATTTATGCCAAAACCACTTTATGGTGATAATGGTAACGGTATGCACGTACATCAATCATTATGGAAAGATGGTAAAAACCTTTTCTATAAAGAGGGTAATTATGGAAATTTATCTGAAATGGCACTTCACTATGTAGGTGGTATTTTTAAACATGCTAGAGCAGTTGCAGCGTTTACAAACCCATCAACAAACTCTTACAAAAGATTAATCCCAGGATTTGAAGCACCAAGTATTTTAACTTATTCTTCTCAAAATAGATCTGCATCTTGTAGAATTCCTTATGGAGCTGGTGAGATGGCAACAAGAGTAGAGATGAGATTCCCAGATTCTACAGCTTGTCCATACTTAGCATTTGCTGCTATGATGATGGCTGGTCTTGATGGTATTAAAAATAAAGATGTTCCAGTTGGACCAATGGATGAAGATTTATTTGAATTATCATTAAATGAAATTAGAGAAAAAGGTATTCCTCAAATGCCACATACATTAAGAGGTTCATTAGAAGCTTTAATTAGAGATAATGAATTTTTACAACCTGTATTCACTAAAGATTTTATTGATACATATCAAGAGTACAAATTTGAAACACAAGTTTGGCCAGATGAAGCTAGACCAACAGCGTTTGAGTTTATCAGTACATATTCTTGTTAATATAAAAACAAACTATATAAAAAAGGTAGGGTATAACCCTACCTTTTTTTATTTCTAATAACTACTTATTTCTTTAACTCCATTTTAAACGTATTTTAGATATAAT
>Ga0193959_1001121_pt1 | contig 10746 bp, 9 predicted proteins | sample FB_2_MG_FD_140333 | JGI IMG/M metagenome (GOLD analysis project Ga0193959, IMG submission 140333) | Microbial mat bacterial communities from the Broadkill River, Lewes, Delaware, United States - FB_2_MG | ecosystem: Environmental > Aquatic > Freshwater > River > Microbial mats | place: USA...
ACGGCCCGCTGATCAACCCGCAGGCAAAAGAGCGTGTGTTGAGCCTGATCCAGGAAGGCAAGGACGCGGGTGCGGACTGCATTCTGGATGGTACCGAGTGCGTAGTAGAAGGATTCCCGGACGGCAACTGGGTCGGTCCGACCATGTTCCGCAACGTAACCCGCGACATGTCGATCTACCAGGAAGAGATCTTTGGTCCGGTACTGATTGCACTGGAAGTGGATACGCTGGAAGAGGCGATCGCGCTGATCAACGAAAACCCGTACGGCAACGGTACATCCATCTTCACCTCGTCCGGTGCAGCGGCACGCAAGTACCAGCACGAGATCAAGGTGGGGCAGGTCGGTATCAACGTACCGGTACCGGTGCCGCTGCCGATGTTCTCCTTCACCGGCTGGCGCAAGTCGTTCTACGGTGATCAGCATGCCTACGGCAAGCAGGCGGTCAAGTTCTACACCGAGACCAAAACCGTTACCGCACGCTGGTTTGAAGATGACATCGCGTCTGGTCCGAACATGACCATCCAGCTGAAATAACCCGCTGGTCTAATAACCGAGCCATGGCTGTACGGTTCACAGAAACCGGCGGCCATGGCCATAACAATAAAAAGTGTGTCCGAGGTATGGAATGGATTTTGAACTGAACGAAGATCAGATCGCCTTTGCCGACATGGCGCGGGCGTTTGCTCAAAACGAGCTGGAGCCCCATGCGGCCGAATGGGATCAGGATGCGATCTTTCCCATTGATGTGCTGCAGAAGGCCGGTGAGCTGGGGTTCTGCTCCCTGTACACGCCGGAAGAGGTGGGTGGCCTGGGGCTGAGCCGCCTCGATGCCAGCATCATTTTTGAACAGCTGGCGATGGGCTGCACCTCCACTACGGCCTACATCACCATTCACAACATGGTGAGCTGGATGGTCGCGAGTTTTGGCGGTCCGGCCGTGATCGAGCAGTGGGGTGAAGGTCTGGCTACAGGCCAGATGCTGGGTTCCTACTGCCTGACCGAGCCCAACGCCGGCTCCGATGCTGCGTCCCTGAAAACCACGGCCCGCCTTGATGGCGACCACTATGTCCTCAATGGCAGCAAGATTTTCATTTCCGGCGCCGGCAGCACCGACGTGTTGGTGGTAATGGCACGTACCGGCGGTGAAGGTGCTGCAGGCATCTCGGCGTTTGCGGTGGATGCCAAGGCTGAGGGCATCAGCTACGGCCGCAAGGAAGACAAGATGGGCTGGAACTGCCAGCCGACCCGCATGATCACCTTTGAAGACGTGCGTGTGCCCGCCGAGAACCTGTTGGCACAGGAAGGTGAAGGCTTCAAGATCGCCATGAAGGGTCTGGACGGCGGTCGTATCAACATCGCCACCTGCTCCGTGGGCACCGCTCAGCAGGCGCTGAACAAGGCCACCGAGTACATGCTGGAGCGCAAGCAGTTCGGCAAGCGTCTGGCCGACTTCCAGGCGCTGCAGTTCCGTATTGCCGACATGCAGACCGAACTGGTCGCGGCACGCCAGCTGGTACGTCTGGCGGCCAGCAAGCTGGACAATGGACATGCCGACGCGACCACCTACTGCGCCATGGCCAAACGTTTTGCCACCGATGTGTGTTACAACATCTGCGACGAAGCCCTGCAGTTGTACGGTGGCAACGGCTACATCAAGGAATATCCGATGGAGCGCTATCTGCGCGACACCCGTGTGCACCGTATTCTGGAAGGCACCAATGAAGTCATGCGCTTGATCATCTCCCGCCGTGTGCTGGCGGAAGGCGCAGCCGAGCTGTAAGCCCCATTGACGAGATAAGAGTTTAAGGAGAGCAGGGGAATGTCTGAACTGATTCGTGTTGAAAAGCGTGGCCACGTAGCGCTGCTGACCATGAATAACCCGCCAGCCAATACCTGGACGGCCGACAGCCTGAAGGCGCTGGTGCAGATCGTTGAAGAGCTGAACGCCGATCGCGAGATCTGGAGCCTGGTGTTGACCGGTGAAGGCGAGAAATTCTTCTCGGCCGGTGCCGATCTCAATCTGTTCGCAGACGGTGATCGTGCGGTTGCGGGTGATATGGCACGTCTGTTTGGCGAGGCCTTCGAGACACTGAGTCGCTTCCGTGGCGTGTCCATTGCCGCCGTTAACGGCTTCGCTATGGGTGGAGGCCTGGAAGTGGCGCTGGCCTGTGACCTGCGTGTGGCAGAAGCCCAGGCCCAGATGGCACTGCCGGAAGCGAAAGTTGGCCTGCTGCCCTGTGCGGGTGGTACCCAGAACCTGACCTGGCTGGCCGGTGAAGGCTGGGCCAAGCGCATGATTCTTTGCGGCGAGCGTATCAAGGCTGACAAGGCGTTGGAAATTGGCCTGGTGGAAGAGGTGGTCGAGCAGGGGCAGGCGCTGGAGCGTGCGTTGCAGCTGGCCGAGCAGGTGGGTGAACAGAGCCCGTCCGCAGTGGCAGCCTGCAAGACGTTGATTCAGTCCGGTCGCAGCCGTCCGCTGGATCAGGGTTACATCATCGAGCGCGAACTCTTCGTGGACCTGTTCCACACCGAAGATCAGCGTGAAGGGGTCAACGCCTTCCTCGAGAAGCGCAAGGCTGAATGGAAAAACCGCTAAGCATCGGGAGTCCGAGCATGAGCTGTGTACTGTTTACCGAACACGCGACAAAGGATGGCCAGATCATCGGTGAGATCCGCCTCAACGCGGAAAAGTCACTGAATGCGCTGACACTGGAAATGATCGACCTGATCCAGCCCAAACTGGATGCCTGGCGCGACGATGCCAACGTGGTGGCGGTGCTGCTGGACAGCAGCGGCGACAAGGCGTTCTGTGCCGGTGGCGATATCGTCAATCTGTACAAGTCGATGGTAGCCGATGACACCGATTTCCCGGAGCAGTTCTTCACCCGCGAATATCGTCTCGACTACGCCCTGCACACCTATCCCAAGCCGGTGATCTGCTGGGGCAGCGGTATTGTGATGGGCGGCGGCATGGGTCTGATGAATGGCTGCAGTCATCGTGTCGTGACCGAAACCTCACATCTGGCGATGCCGGAAGTGACCATCGGCCTGTACCCGGATGTGGGCGGCAGCTGGTTCCTTAACCGTATGCCGGGTGGCACCGGCCTGTTCCTGGGTCTGACCGGTAACCCGATCAATGCTGCCGACGCGCTGTTCCTGGGGCTGGCCGACCGTGCGCTGAGCACCGATATGCGTGAGGGCATGCTGGAGCGGCTGCAGAACGAACATTGGGGTGAAGATGCCGGTGGTGTCGTCAGCCGAGTCCTGCGCGAACTGGAAGATGAATGCCGTGCAACCTTCGAGGCGATGCCGGCACCGATCCGGGCCAATGAAGACCTGATCCGTGAAGTGACCGACCACGATTCCGTCGAGGAAATGGTGGAAGCGTTGTTGGCGATTGAATCCGAAGACAAGTGGGTCAAACGGGCACAGAAGGCGATCGGCCACGGTAGCCCGCTGTCTCTGAAAATGATTCATGCGCAACTGCAGCGCTGCCGTCACATGTCGCTGAAGGAAGTGTTCCAGCACGAACTGATTTTGTCAGTGCAGTGCTGCAGTCACCGTGAGCTTCAGGAAGGGGTGCGTGCGTTGCTGATCGACAAGGACGGCCAGCCGCAATGGACCTTCGCCTCGATTGAAGAGGTGGATGCACAGTTCCTGGCCGGGATGTTCGAATCACCCTGGCAGACGCATCCGCTGGCGGACCTCTGAATCGCTTCACGTGCGGGTCTGCGGGCCCGCATTAACTGAATATCGAGAATAAAAACAAGGATACGCATCATGGCAACAATTGCATTTATCGGTCTGGGCAACATGGGTGGCCCGATGGCAGCCAATCTGGCCAAGGCAGGTCATACGGTCAACGCATTCGACCTTTCTCCCAAGGCGCTGGAGCTGGCTGCCGAGCAGGGTTGTACCATCGCCGACAGCGCCCAGCATGCCGCGACCGGCGCCGATTTCGTAATCTCCATGCTGCCGGCCGGCAAGCATGTGGAGAGCCTCTATGTCAGTGGTGATCAGCCGCTGTTCGAACTGGTAGGCAGCAACACCCTGGTGATTGATTGCTCCACCATTGATGCCGAAACGGCCCGCCGTGTGGCGGCAGCCGGTGCCGAGAAGGGTATTGGTTTTATCGATGCGCCGGTTTCCGGTGGGGTCGGCGGTGCACAGGCCGGTACTCTGACCTTCATCGTGGGGGGCTCTGAGGCCCAGTTCGAGCAGGCCAAACCGGTGCTGGAGCAGATGGGCAAGAATATCTTCCATGCCGGTGAGCACGGCGCGGGCCAGATTGCCAAGGTGTGCAACAACATGCTGCTGGGTATCCTGATGGCCGGCACCTGTGAAGCACTGAACATGGGTGTCAAGAATGGCCTTAACCCGGCGGTGCTGTCCGACATCATGAAGCAGAGCTCCGGCAACAACTGGGCGCTGCAGGTGTACAACCCGGTACCGGGTGTAATGGATGGCGTACCGGCTTCACGTGATTATCAGGGCGGTTTCCAGGTGGATCTGATGTTTAAGGATCTGGGGCTGGCGATGGAAGTGAGCCAGCAGAGTGCTGCCGCGACGCCGATGGGCTCTGCCGCCCGCGCGCTGTTCAATTTGCACAAGTCTGCCGGCAACGGTGGTCTGGACTTCTCCAGCCTGATCAAGCTGTATCAGGACGCTGAATAAACCGGCCGTTAACATTGAATCGTTAGCCGGACCTTGGGGCGGCACCTGCGGGTGCTGCCCACGCATAACAAGAATAAAACGAGGTAGAGCATGGATTACAACGAACAGTACCGGGCGTCTATCGAGAACCCGGAAGCCTATTGGGCCGAGCAGGCCAGGAACATCGCCTGGTTCAAGGCACCGCAAACAACTCTGACCACCACCGACTGGGGTACCCACAGCTGGTATGCGGACGGTGAGATGAATACCTGTTACCTGGCCGTTGACCATCAGGTCGAGCAGGGCCGGGGCGAACAGGTTGCGCTGTATTACGACTCGCCCGTAACCGACACCAAGGAAGCGATCACTTTCAGTGACCTCAAGGATCGCGTCAGCCGCTTTGCCGGTACCCTGCGCAAGCTGGGGGTGGAGAAGGGCGATACCGTCGTCATCTATATGCCGATGATTCCCGAAGCCGCCGTGGCCATGTTGGCCTGTGCCCGCCTGGGTGCGGTGCATTCCGTGGTATTCGGGGGGTTTGCGCCGAACGAACTGGCGATTCGCATCGACGATGCCAAACCGAAACTGATTCTGACCGCGTCCTGTGGTGTCGAATTCGACAAGCAGATTGCCTACAAGCCGCTGGTCGACAAGGCGATCGAACTGGCTTCACATATCCCTGCGCACACGTTGGTGTGCCAGCGTCCGATGCTCAAGGCTGAGATGGACCCGTCGCGTGACCTGGACTGGTATCAGGCACAGGAAGGTGTTGAGCCGGCCGAATGTGTGCCGGTAAAAGGCTCCGATCCTCTCTATATTCTGTACACTTCCGGCACCACCGGTCAGCCGAAAGGCATCGTACGTGACAACGGTGGCTATGCCGTGGCACTGCGCTATGCGCTGAACAATGTCTATGGCATGGAAGCGGGGGATGTCTGGTGGGGCGCCTCAGATATTGGTTGGGTGGTTGGCCACTCCTTTATCGTGTACGGCCCGCTGATGGGCGGCTGCAGTGCCATCTTCTATGAAGGCAAGCCGATCAAGACGCCGGACGCCGGTGCCTTCTGGCGCATCATTGAAGAATACAAGGTCAACTCCATGTTCTGCGCGCCGACGGCTTTTCGTGCCGTGCGCAAGGAAGACGCCGAAGGTGCGCTGGCGCAGAAATACGATCTGAGCAGCCTGCGCTGGATTTTCGTGGCGGGCGAAAAGCTGGATTCCTCGACCTATTACTGGCTGGATGACCTGCTCAAGGTGCCGGTGGTTGACCACTGGTGGCAGACCGAGACCGGCTGGCCGGTAACGGCCCCGATGATGGGCTGGGACAACCCGTCCGAGCCGCGCCTGGGTTCCACCAACAAGCCGATTCCCGGCTATGACATTCAGGTACTGGATGGCGACGGTGAGCCGGTGGCGCCGATGGAAGCCGGTAACATCTGTATCAAGCTGCCGCTGCCGCCGGGTGTGGCCTGGAGTATCTGGAACAACAACGACCGTTTTGTCAGCTCCTACCTGACCGCGTTTCCGGGCTTCTATCATACCGGTGATGGTGGCTTTAAGGATGAAGACAACTATGTCTACATCACTGGCCGCACCGACGACGTGATCAACGTGTCCGGTCACCGCCTGTCCACCGGTGAAATGGAAGAGGTAGTGTCAGCGCACGAAGCGGTGGCCGAGTGCGCCGTGATCGGCATGTCCGATTCGCTGAAAGGCCAGGTGCCGGTGGGGCTGATCGTGCTCAAGGCCGGCGTCGAAATGGACGAAACCCAGCTGGAGACAGAACTGGTGGCGATGGTGCGTGAACAGGTGGGTGCACTGGCCTGCTTCCGTCGTGCCGTGGTGGTGCAACGTCTGCCTAAAACGCGCTCCGGCAAGATCCTGCGTGCGATTCTGCGCAAGATTGCCGCCAGCGAAGACTACAAGATGCCTTCCACCATTGATGATGAAACCATTCTGCCGGAAATCGAGGAAAAAATTCGGGCGGTAGGACTCGCCTGATGCAGTCGGGGCCTCAGGGCCCCGATTTGTTGTGACATCCCGTTGTTGCAATTAATGCCACGGACGGACTCTCGGACCTTGAGGGAAGCAATTCCCTCTTTTTTGTTGTCAGCCCCATATACACAAAAGCCCGGCGGGGCCGGGCGTCTTGTTGATCTGTTACGGACTGCGCGTTAACGGAAACGGGCGATTTCGTGGCAGGTATCCTGTTCCGTATCATGATGGATCAGCTCGACGCGGTACTGATTACCGGTCAGACGCTCCAGTGATTTCTCGATCAGACCGAAACCGAAGAAGCAGATGGAACGCTGTCCCACCGGTGACGCTTCAACCTGTCCCAGATGGTTGAACTCGCATCCCTTGATCGTGATTTTGACCGATTCGCCTTCCGGGGCCATTTCCACCTTTTCAAAGGTTCCGATGTTGCTCAGAGCATCACTGAGCAGGTTGCAGGCATCGGCAGGCGGCAGGTTTTCAGGCCAGTCCGGCCAGAGTTCCTTGCTGCTGTGTGTGCCCATATCCCGCATGGTGGCATGAGCACCCAGGCGTCCCAGCATTTCGGTCAGGCCGGTAGAAATACGCGCGAGGATAACGTTACGGGGATCGACAGACATGTGTGCAACTCCTTGCATATGATGTTCCTGTGCCACGGTCGAAGTGGCGTATGGGGGCAAAATTATCACTGCGGGAAAACCCGGACAATAGCTGCTTTTGTCAGTACTGTATGTATCACAAAAAACAATGATCTGGCTCCGGGTGTGTGCAGATCACTACAGCATTTCAGGGGCAAAATATGTGCAGATGCTGGTTCTTGGTCCATGGCACAGGCACAATAGCGGCTGAGCAGATCGGTTCGAGTCTCTGCCACAAACCGAGGAGGGCATTCCATGAGCCAGAGCACACCCCACCCCAAGTTTATTGAAGCCATGCGTCAGCTATCGGCCATGAGTGAGGAGGAGCGGCTGTCTGAAGAAAACAAGGAACTGTTCGAGCAGGCAATGAACTATGCCCCTCTTGATATTCAGCCTGCTTTAATGGCCATTCGCCGAAAATACGAAGAACCCATTCACTGATTCTGGACAATGGCGTGGCCCGAGCGGATCGGGCCACCTGACTTCTGCATGATGCACACTGATACCCCCATCACATCCTACTCTTCGCCCGTATTGGTTGGGCCCATATTGCGCCGGATTACACCGGATGAAATCACCATCTGGTGTCTGACGACCCGCCCGATTGACTTTGCCCTGCGGTTGCAATCAGATGACAGCGTTTTTCATGACCAGCTGGTTGATCGCACCGAGTACTGGCATATGCCGGTTGGCAATCATGCCCATGTCTACCTGCTACATCTGAGGCCCCGGGAAGCCTTGCCGACGGCTGTGAGGATCGATTACGACCTCAGGATTTCCGGAACAGGCGACGAATGGCATTCCATTGCCGAGTGGGCACCCGAGCTGCTGTACCCGGGTGAAAGTCTGCCCGGCTTCGTGATTCAGCCGCAGCTGTCTTCAATGCTGCATGGCTCCTGTCGCAAGCCGCATCATGGCTCGAAAGACGGCCTGGCCCGTGCCGACAGCTGGCTGGCCGAGCGCCTGGATGAACCGGAGGACTGGCCTGCGGTATTGATGATGAGCGGTGATCAGCTGTATGCCGACGATGTGGCCGGGCCGCTGCTGCATGCCGCACACCAGCTGAGCGACCGGCTGCAGCTCTGGGATGAGGAGCTGCAGGGCGGGGGCGTCTCCTCAGGTGCCGAGTTGCGCAAGAGTTCGCATTGCTATTACGAACGTGAACAGCTGCTGCCGCGCGATGAGCTGAGCCAGGATGTGAAGGAGCGGTTCTTTGCCGGGGTACGCAAGCCGATCTTTACCAGTGATTCGGCACACAATCATCTGATCACCTTTGCCGAGGTGATTGCCAGCTACTGTCTGGTCTGGTCGCCCAGGGCTTGGGAAGGCCTCGACCTTTGCCCGCCCGCGCTGGACCTAAAATATGCCCAGCAGCATGAAGAAGAGTCCGAAGCGATTACCGCGTTTCGCCAGCAGCTGGCCCAAGTACGGCGGGTGATGGCACACCTGCCGACCTACATGATTTTTGACGATCACGACGTGACCGATGACTGGAACCTGTCGGCGGCCTGGGAAATGTCTGCCTACGGGCATCCTTTTTCGCGCCAGATCATTGGTAATGCCCTGATCGGCTATCTGATCTGCCAGGGTGCCGGTAACGCACCCGAGCGTATTCGTCATCATCTGGGTGAGTATCTGGATGGCTGGCTGGCCCGTCGTCAGCATGATGACCACCAGTTGTTGATAGCTGAGCTGTTTGCCTTTCAGCGCTGGGATTACCTGATTCCCGTTGAGCCGGGTGTACTGGTGCTGGATACCCGTACCCGACGCTGGCGTGCCGAGCGCAATCTGGCCAGCCCCTCTGGCCTGATGGACTGGGAAGCGCTGACTGAACTGCAGCAGGAATTGTTGGGACGCAAGGCGGTCATCATCGTATCGCCGGCACCGATTTTCGGGGTCAAATTGATTGAGGCGATCCAGAAACTGTTCACCACCTTTGGCCAGCCGTTAATGGTGGATGCCGAAAACTGGATGGCGCATCCCGGTTCTGCCAATGTGGTGCTCAATATCTTCCGTCATACACAGACGCCGGAGCATTTCGTGATTCTGTCCGGCGATGTGCACTATTCCTTTGTCTACGATATCGAAATCCGTTTCCGTAAAGGCGGGCCCAAAATCTGGCAGATCACCAGCAGCGGCCTGAAAAACGAGTTTCCCAAGGGGTTGCTTAAGGTGTTCGACCGGGTCAACCGCTGGCTCTATGCGCCATCGTCGCCACTCAACTGGTTCACCAAGCGTCGCCTGATGCGGGTGTCACCGCGCAAGCCCGAAGGCGCGCCGGAAGGCTGCCGTCTGGTCAACAATGCCGGCATTGGTCTGGTACGTTTTGCCGATGATGGCGAGCCGATTGAGGTCTGGCAGTTGGGCGCGGATGGCGTCGATGTGCGCTTTGACATGAGTGATGAAGAGGAACATTGGGGCTGATCGGGCACTTGCGTATAATTCGCCGGTCCAAAATCGACTTTGATTTTGCCTTGGAGATACAGCCCTCATGACGCTTAACTGGAACCGGCTGCAGGATCGCATGGAGCACCTGCGTGCCAACAAACTGTTCGAAACCTTTGTCATCGCGGTGATTATCGCGTCGGCACTGCTGATCGGTGCCAAAACCTACGAGGAGTCGTCCCGCTTCGATCACTGGATCTACTGGCTCGACATGGGGGTGACACTGTTTTTCCTGTTTGAGCTGCTGGTGCGCATGGCGGCGGAAAAACGCTTTGTCGACTTTTTCAAACAGGGCTGGAACATTTTCGATTTCGTGATCGTCGTGGCCAGTCTGATACCGGTCAATGAGTCGGATACCGTTCTGATTGCACGTCTGCTGCGTGTATTCCGCGTACTGCGACTGGTATCGCTGATCCCCGAGCTGCGCGTGCTGCTGGGGGCGCTGGTCAAGTCGATCCCGCGCATGGGCTATGTAGCCCTGCTGATGTTCATCATTTTCTATATCTACGCCGCCATCGGCAGCTTCATGTTCAACACCGTCGACCCGGTGCTTTGGGGTAATATCAGTATCGCTATGCTGACCCTGTTCCGTGTCGCCACCTTTGAAGACTGGACCGATGTGATGTACGACACCATGGAGGTGTATCCGTACAGCTGGGTGTTCTACCTGACCTTCATTTTCCTGACCGCTTTCGTGTTCCTCAACATGATGATCGGCATCGTGCTGGATGTGATGCAGAAGGAAAGCGAAGCGGCACAACGGGAGTCGGGAGAGGGGGAAGCGGCCGAAGTGCACTGGATGCGCGAACAGATGGCGTTGATGTCCGAGCAGTTGAACCGCATCGAGCACCAGCTGGCGCGTGAGCGTGAAAGGGACCGCGTGGAGTGATTGAGCACGGCCCGGAAGCGCGCTATCGCAAGGCGCTGGCGAATGGCTATGTGGTTGATCCGGGCCAGCAGCAGGCGGTTGCCCTGCTGCAGGCCTGCCACGATCAGCTGCAGGGAAGTGGCGG
>Ga0193959_1001122_pt1 | contig 10737 bp, 11 predicted proteins | sample FB_2_MG_FD_140333 | JGI IMG/M metagenome (GOLD analysis project Ga0193959, IMG submission 140333) | Microbial mat bacterial communities from the Broadkill River, Lewes, Delaware, United States - FB_2_MG | ecosystem: Environmental > Aquatic > Freshwater > River > Microbial mats | place: USA...
ATACACGCCTTAGTTTTGGAAATGACTCTCTTAGATATGCAAGTATCTCTAATAACACATCTGTTGGTAAACTAAGCGCATCACCATCAGCTAAAAATACTTTACGACCTTCTGGATAATAACTCGCTAATAGATCTATGTCTTTAAATATACTTTTTAAATCTCGTGCTTGATACTTTTTTGTTTTATACATAGAACAAAATGAGCAGTTGTTATAGCTACAACCAAGTGTCACTTGAATAATAATACTGTCTGCTTCTGCCGGTGGTCTAAAAAGTGGATAGTCATAATGCAACATAAATCTACTTTCCAAATACTCTAAACAAAATAGTTAGTGCAATACTTATAAGTATCATAGTTGTTATAGGAAAATAAAAGCTGGTGTTTTCACTTTTGTACTTTATGTCGCCAGGCAGGTTTCCAAACCAGCTAAATGCACCAGGAATATAATGCCATATAAGACCGGCTATAATTAGTAAAACACCAGAGTAGATTAATACTTTATCCAATAATCTTACCTTTCTTGTTTTGTATAAAAGTTCATTATTATTACAGTAAATAAAAAATAGGTCAAATGGTTGTTAAGATAAAATGATTGAAAGTAAGATTCATAAAGGGATGGTGCGGATGAGAGGACTCGAACTTAAAAACCTTTTATTTCTTATAATTTATATTGCATCCAAAAACCCCTAAAATTAGGGCTTAGTATTTTATATTAATTCTTTTTAGTGTATAATAATTCCATGAGTGAGTATATTTTTTAGTATATTTTTTTGCTAGTGAGTATATTTAAAAGTATATTTTTTAGAGGTAGATTTATGAGTAAAAAAGCTAATTTGATATTTAATAAAATAGAATACAAAAAGACTAAATATCCAAACCTATACAAAAGCATAAACAAAGATAATATTAAAGGCTATAAGTATTTAATGAAGTGTAGAATAGATGGAACGCTACATAATAAGATTATAGGACATAGTGAAACTGATAAGCTAACAGATAAAAAAGCAAAAGATAAACTAGAACAGCTCAAAAACGATATTGAAGCTGGTTACACCTCATCATCAAATATAAATCTTGATAAACTTTTTGAACTTTACTTTAATACACTTGATACAACTAAGCAATGGACAAAGAAAAAAGACTACATTTATAAGCATTATATTAAGAGCTTTATAGGTAAAAAGAAAATAGAAAAAATAAGAGAAATGGACATTAAAAAGATTTTACTAGATATGAGTAAAAGAGGATTAAGCCCACGAACACAAAAGAGTGTATTAGAAGTATTAAACCCCCTCTTTAGATTTGCATCTACAAACAAGTATTTAAAAGATAACCCCTCAACTGGTATAACTGTAAAGATACCGAACCAAAAGAAAATCGTAACAAGTGCTACCGATCTATTTAATCAAGTGTATCAAGGTATAAAAGCACTATACAAAGATGAACCATTTTATCAAGCCCTCTTTTTGTTTGGCTTTACTGGTAGAAGAAAAACAGAGATTTTAACCATAAAGTGGGAAAACATAGACTTTGTAAGTGATTATTACTGGATAGAAGATACAAAAAATGATGATAAACAAAAGTATCAGTTACCTATTATGATTAAAGAACAGTTATTAAAAATAGATGATACTAAGAGGGGCTTAGTTTTTAAAAGTCCTGTTACTGGTAAGAAAATATCTAACATAGATAGACAGTTTAGAAACCTCATCAAACATTTAGCTTTTATGTATTGTAATGATAATCCACTTTATCAAGCGTATACTATCCTTAAAAGCAAAGAAAAAACAAAAGAGTATATTTATAGCCTAAAGTGGGATGATAAGCTTACAAGCGATTTAAAAGTGGTTTTAGATAGATATGATGGAACTAAAAAAGGCTTAATCTTTGAAAACCTACAACTTGAAAAATTTGATAAGTTAAGCCCTCATTACATGCGAAATGTATTGGTGTCTATGTTAGCAGAACAAGGAACAGAGGCTATTACACTAAGTGGGCTTTTAGGGCATAAAGATGTAAACACTATAAACAAATATTTATCTATAAATCACTATAAGAGCAGTCAAGAGGGCTATAAAAAGATAAATGAAATTATAGATGTTGAAGTGGTTAACGACAATGAATAAGAGCTTAGATTTAATAATGCAAAAGTGCGAAAATATTATAAAAGAAAAATATGTTTCTAATAACAGATGGAACCTTGAATTAGAGCCTAAAGTATTTATTGAAATAATATCAGATGAGTTAATAAATCCATTAAGCGAACTAATCAAAAAAGCAGAAGATGAAATCAAGAACTATCACGCACAAGATAATGATCCACACGAACTAAAAGAGGAAATGCAAAAAGCCACCAAAGAAGTTATGGAGAGAGCATTTAAAAGAGTAGAGAGTGCATATTTAAATGTATCTTATCATTTATACAACTACCTTTTAGCTAAAGAAAACAAGCCAAGTATAAACACTAAAAATAAAGCTAAGAAACTATCAAAAACTATCAATGAAGCTATAAACCTAATAGATAACGAACACCAAGAGGAGATGGAACTCTTAAAACAAATAAGAGATAACAGCATAATTTATGTTTATAGTGAAGCAAGTACTCCACCCTCAACTAAAAACACAAAGGACTGGTTAAAACTCTTTTTGTCCGAAACGCTAAGAGAGCCAAAAGGTAAAAACGCAATAGATAGAATATTTGAAAAAATAGACAAAGCCTACACATAGCAAAATTAAAAAAAACTAAGCGGGAAATTTTGATCCCGTTTTTGCAATAAAATTTCCCACTCATATTTTTTCATAATACTAAAATTTCACTATGCATTGAGCGACATCGAAGAGTGTTTATAGGTATTAAGGATTAATACTTTTTTTTAAATTTTAGAGGTAAAAAAAGATGGAAACATCAACAATAAAAAATGACTGGTTAAACCCAAAAGAAGTAGAAGCGGAATACTCAATATCAAAAAGCACACTCGCAAAATGGCGTATGAGTAACAAACACTTATCTTATTCAAAAGTAGGAAAGTATATCAAATATAAAAGAACTGATATTGAAGCCTTTTTAAATGATAACCTAGTTAGTGCAGAGGGGGCATAATATGAAGCCCTCAAAATTTAATAAGCTTTGTAAAAAGTGGGAAGTAAACCCAGAGGCGGTAAAAGAAAAACTTCAAGATATGTTTATAGATGATGATCTTAATGTGGAGTGTGTATCAGAACAAGCCTTTATTAGTTGTTTATATGTGTATGCTCCTGAACTGTTTTTTAATAGATGTGGTGGTGCTGATGTAGTTGAATATCAAAACCCTACCTTGATAAAGAAGTTAGTTAAAGAAACTAACAATATTAGATGAGGTGGTACTATGAGAGAACTAAAGAAGACAGCTTTAATAAATGGTACTAATAGCAAAAAATTTTAATCTTTACACCTTGCAAATGCTTAATATTATTGAAGCACTTTTAAAAGGTGCTGATAGTAATTTCATCTATCCTAAGGGTATAACAACACTTCATTATATTACTAGTTGGGATGAAAAACAACTTAATGTAAAACGTTTGAGTAATAGAATAATCAGACTAAGAAGAGAACTTCCACAAAGTTGCTTATTAACTTACAGACCATTGGGAAATGATGAAGAGTGGAGATATGCAGTTATCAAAAATAATGAGAATATAAAAGCACTCAAAGAGTTAAGGAAAATAATCTTAAAAAAGTTAGGGAAAAACTAGCTTAAGGTACAAAAAAAAACCCGTTGCCTTTAAGTGTATTATAATTCCTTACCATTTATGAACTAAAACAACTAAACAAGCTTAAGCCCTTATAGTGAGGGGCTTAGGCTATTGTTAACTTAAGTCTTTAAGAATTAGAACTCTTAATATAAAGGTAAAAACACTATGAACATCTTATCAGAACTAGAAGACTTTATCAATGAGTTTAATGAAAATAATGATGTAGATTTTGCAATAGACACTATAAGGATAGAATACTCTAAACAGCATAAACAAAACAATATTAAAAGTTTATGGAACTGGAAAAAAATCAATGCTAATGATAAAAAGATTTTAGAAAAACTAAAAAAGAGGCTCACAATAGATGAGATCACAACAGCTTACCAACTAGAAAACCATAATATCTATTATTACAACTCATCTACACCGCCGAAGTATTATAAAGCTACTATGATAATATTTGGAATGAAGCAATACCACAAAAGCCCACCCCCTCATAACCTCATCAAAAACATACTTGAAATACTATCGTTTGGTACTTCAAAAATTAGTGTTAATATTGATGTATGTTTAGATTTTCCATATAAGCCCAAACTAGATGAAATAAAAAAAAGATTTGTAGTTAAGCCATACATTACAAAGTTTGGACTGGTAACAGATACAAGCTACATAAACAGCCCTGATATAACTATGATAGAAAAAATAATCATCTATAATAAACAGCTCAAAAACAATTTAAACTTTTTAGTTTGGAGAGTTGAAGCAAAAATTATAATACCAAACATAAGAGTTTTAGCATTACCATTAAGTGAACTTAAAAGAGAAGTAATCGACCTTATGAAATAACCACAAATAAAGGCTATGCAATGACTAAAGAAGATGTAATCAAAAAGATAAAAGAGATACTTGCAAAAGATAAGAGCTTTGATAGTAGCAAGATAGATGTAATCTTCAAAGATAAGCAAAAGATTATTAAGTAATACGTCCAAAGTTGGATTTATCTCTTTAGCATATACGCCCTAAAAGCAATTTAGCTATACAAATGTACTTCCAAGCTTATATCGTTCCATATACGCCAACTATACGCTACTAAATAATCATAATTAGTATATCTAACTTTTTTCAAAGGTACTATACAGCCATTTTTTTAAATAAGGGTAGTGTATGCGTCGAAAAAAAACTATTTTATAAGCTTTTTCAAGGTGTAAAATTTTACAGCAAAACTAACTTACAATTGTGTAAGCACTCAGGTGTAAAATAGGTGTAAAAAAATGAAATAAAATTGGAACAGATCGTCATATATGCTATAATAATTTCATACAAGAGCTTTTAAGAATAAAAAAGCATTTCAATAGAAAAGTATTTATTTATCCAATTTTTTATTTTTAAAATAGAATGCTTTTGCTTTGAAAATATTAACTAACCATAATGAAAGTGCTGAATTTTGCAGGAAATTTTGCTCATTGTTATGGTGCTAAAGGTCGTAGAATGGATATAGCTCCACCGTTAAAAACTTTACCTTTTAAAGGTTTTTTAATGATAAAGCATATGATACTTATAATGATGCTATCTGTAGTAGTTCTAGCACATGGAGGAAGAACGAATAGTTCTGGATGTCACACGAATAGCAAAACTGGTGAGTATCATTGTCATAATGCAGGTTCTAAGAATAGTTTAGAACCTACGTTTGAAAAAGTATCATCTAAAGGTAGACAACCTTGTAGTGGAAGCAAAGGTGGTATACAAGGTTGTACCAGATCAGGACAATTCTTATGTAATGATAACTCAATAAGTAAAAGTGTTAGAAGATGCTCTGGATATCTTATAGTTGAACAGGATAAAGCTCAAAAAAACAATACTAAAGCGGATATTGAAGATAGTACTACATCATATTTTCAAAGTAGTGAAACAGTATCACAAGAGTACTCAAGACATCCTCATATAACTATTGATGACAAAAAGCTTTATAATATCTCAAATGTTTCTTACTTTAGAGGAGATAAGAATAAGATTCTAATAGAAGCTGCTAATGGCACTTACTTTTTTCCAAGATCTTTAATTGAAAGTATTAACCTAAACTCCTTAAGTGATGAACAAAGAAATATGTTCTCAAATATTGGTATTAAAACTAAAAAGTTAGCCAACTCTGTTAAGTGTGATCAGGTAATAGACAAACAAGTTTATAAAGTATGTTATAGCTATGATATGAAAGGTCCTCTATATGTCTCATATGAACTTAATGGCAACTTAGTAAACAAAAGCAATATTAAAAAACGTCCAAGTTTTTACAGCGAAAAAAACATACCCGTTAAATACCGAAGCAAATCCCAAGATTATAAACACTCAGGTTATGACAGAGGGCATTTAGCGAGTGATGCAAGTTTTGATTATGATATCAAGGCACTTCGAAAAGTTTATAGTATGGCAAATATTGCACCTCAATTACCAAAGGTAAATCGACACCAGTGGATTAAAACAGAGAGGTTTGAAAGACAAATGGCTTCAAAACTTGGCTATGTATCTGTACTTATTGGTGTTCAATATCCACCGAACCCTCAAAGGATAGGGAAAAACAAAATTGCTATTCCTTCAGCATTTTACAAGAAAATTAGTAATCGCAATGGATATGAAAAATGCTTTTTATATCCAAACAAACTAACTGAGAAAAAAAAGCTTAAAGATCATGTCGTAGAATGTAGTTCTTTACAAACAGCTAGTTTTTAATAACTATTAATAGCAAACCTCTTACTTTTAGTGAAATAAAAAGTGTGTATATCTAAAAAAGCGTAAAAGTATATTTTATTAGAGTAAGTATATTTAAAAGTATATTTATGATTTTTAAAAAGCTTGATTAATCCCTATTTATAGGGCTTTAAAGATGGTGCGGATGAGAGGACTCGAACCTCCACACCTTGCGGCACCAGATCCTAAGTCTATTTTTATATACTTTTCATTTTTTCTTAAATTTTTTCATTTCTTTTCAAAACTCATATATATAGAGCTTAACTATAGATTTAGAACTTTCATATCGTAACATCTATTTTCATTATTTTTCAATTTTTGTAGTAAAAACTGTAGTAAAAACTATAAAAATTTCTTCTTTGATAGTATGAAAATTTTGATATACTACATTATTGTAAATAAGAAGATTTCAAAAAGAAGAAAACTGAAAATAATTTTTGAGTAGTTTTAAATTGACAGTACCTTAGGCATCATCATCACATGGTGAGAGAGGCAATCCCTACTTATATCTTCGGGTGAACCTAAGGCTTATTAAGAGAATTGTACACACTGTACATTAAAAAAGAGATTAAATATGCAAAGTAAATTTTATAAATCCTTAGAACATAGTATTTCTAAAAGTCGATTATCCACCTATAAACAAGATAATTATAATGAAACAGATACATTAGCAGACTATATTTTAAACGCTAAAATTTCTCAAAATTTTTACTTTCTTTTACAAAATCTTGAAGTCACCCTGAGAAATGCAATATATTCTAGCTATCAAAAGCACTATGCTGATCAAGATTTTTTTTATCTCAACGAAACCAATTCTTTTAATAGATACAAGAATAAAAAAGAGATTCATTCACGAGAATGCTGGAAGATGTTGTGTGGTGTAAAATACAAACTTAGACATTTGCCAAATTTAACAGATGGAAAAATCATTGCCGAACTAAACTTTGGATTTTGGACTGAACTACTTACATCTAAGGACAAAAAATATAGTGCTATGTGGCGCACAATATTTCCGGATGTATTTCCAAACTATACACTTCAATCATCAATAGATCATGATAAAAATTTCATTGGCAGTAAAATTGATGATATTCGAAGTTTTAGAAATCGAATCTTTCATTATGAGCCAATATATAATCAAAGTAACCTTCATAACAAACACACAGAAATTTTTGAAATACTCGGTTGGTTAAATAATGATATGAAAATTCTAAATGAACTTTTTGATGAATTTAAATATATTGAACGAGACAAACAAAACATTATTGTTGCACTAGAAGGGATTTAATACTATGGCACTAAAACCAGCAGGTGGAAAATACGAAGGTGTTTGGATTAACGAACTCAAAAATGGTGATATATCATATTATATAAACTATCGTAATGAATCTGGAAAACCAGTCAAGGTTCAAGTCGGAAAGAAAACTTTAACTTCTGACTTTAGTGTTAAAGATGCCTATGCAAAACTAATAGAAGTAAAATACAAACTTCAACATGATCAAGAACCAACCATTAAAGGTGGTCGTATTGCTAAGATCAAGTTTGATGATATCTGGGAAGAGTTTTTTAAATATGCAAAAGCTAATAAAAAGTCATGGACTATTGATGAGCAAAACTACAACAAACATATCAAGCCAGTATTTGGAAATAAAGCCGTAAAAAGTCTTAAATCGCTAGATTTTGAAGACTTTAAACAACAACTTTTTGCAAAAAAGTTAGAAGCTCAAACCGTAAAACATCAACTGACACTAGCTAGGACTATCATAAACCATTCTATCAAACATGATATTCTTAAAAACTATACTAATCCTCTAGCAAATGGCAAAGTTAAAATGCCAGAAATTGATAATAAACGCCAAGCATATTTGACAAAAGAAGAAGCAAAAGATGTTTTAAAAATACTAAAATCTATTCATCCATTAACCTATCACCTGACCGTACTTTTGCTTTTTACAGGAGCTAGATTTAGTGAGATCACTGGAGCTGCTTCTCAAAAGAATAAAACAGGAGAAGAAACGCCACTTAAATGGTCTGATGTTAACTTCAATAACAACACTATCTATTTTAAAAAGACAAAAAATGGAAATGACAGACATATAGCTATGCATGATACACTGAAGGAAACTATTCAGTATCTATACGAAAATAAAGTTAGCGATAATGTTATTACAAATAGTGCTGGAGGTATTATTCTACGTATGCCAGATTATTTCATGACTGCTTTAGAAACAATCCGTCCAGGGAATAAAAAGGAAAAAACAAAAAATAAAATCACTGCCCATTCACTTAGACATACTCATGCGAGCTGGCTTGCTGAAGGTGGATTAGATATACTCCAAATCAAAGAGCAACTTGGACATAAAAATATCGAGATGACGATGAGATATGCTCACTTGATACCTAATATCAGGCACAAAGCTACTGAAGCTTTATTTTAACTCTGCCGTTGACATTGAAAGAAATAATTGCTGAAAATGAAAATGTTCAAGTGTTTAAAGTTTATTGCAAAGGTGATGAATATTTTGCATCAAGAATTGCTATAACTAAACCAGAAGAATAATACAAGCTTGTTTTTTATAAATATACAATTCATGTTTATGCGAATCAAGTAGTATATACTGATTATCATTGTAGTATGATATAATTCATAAAGCTTTTTGATTGCTGGTCCGTTCTCTCCTCTAAATAGGATATGGTGAAAATCAAAATATAATTTAAAAACATTAACAACATTTGTGCCTTTGCTTATATTTAATAGTAGTTTGGTGCGAAACGAGAACATTGCAACACTTTTTAGAGTCAAAACTACTTATGTAAGATATAAGAGGTATACCTATGTCAATATTACTATCCAACGAAAAAGATTTTAAATCTTTTGCAAAATCATTAAAAAAAGAGTTGTCTTTACTAAACTTTGAGTTAAGTCATGGTGCTTCATTAAATCTGCTGGCAAGATTATTAAAGCATTCTGATTATAATACATACATTGCATCGATCAAATCTAGTAATAAAAAAGATACTAGAAAAAAGATACTTCAAAATGGAATATACAGAATTGCTAAAGATCTCATAGTTGATGCTAGTGGCGTATTTCAAGTAGACACAGAAGAAAACCCTATTGATAAAAATAGGTCTATACGACCCATCACCGAGGAAGATATAAAACGTGCCTATCTTTACACAGAACTTTTATCAAAAACTACTACAATTTCATATAGTTTATCCTCATATTCTATTAAAGATAAAGCAGAAACATATTTAAAACACCATAATTTATATAAAGACATTTCAGGTGATCCATATATCTCAAATGGTGGATTTATAGTAGCGATGATTGAAAGTGGCTTTGAAGTAGAGGCAAGCCACGATTCTTCTAATGTGTACTTTAATATATCTCCTGATGAGATATACAAAACAGGCAAACCTTTAAAAGAAGATCCCATCGATATAGCTTCATTTGATGAAATTGAAAAGAGAGTAAATAAACATAATATGGATACATATCCGTCTATTGATCACTTGTTCGTTCCATTTGATAAAGTAAAAAGTAGTAAATATAGAGTTGTAATACATAAAGAAATATCATCCGGGGGTGATTCTTACTATGTGATGTTTCAACTAAGCAACTCAAATACAAAAAGAATCTTCTATTCGCCAGAATATGAAACTTTCTCTTTATTTGTTTATCCTAATGTAAAAGAAGCCACTAATGACTATTATTTTGATATTAGAGATATTGATACAAAAAACCTTGATTCAGAATTCTTCAAGACGATAATGCATCTTAATGGAAAAAACTGGATAGATAGACAATTACTTGATGAAACAGCTGCTTTGATGAAGGAAATTAAAGCTGACAGAGTTCTATTGGGAAGTATTAATGATGAAATAAATAAAAAAGATAATTTAAAAGACATATACATGTCTAGTAATGTTGGAGAGAGGTATTAACTGAATAATTCAGTTATATACTCCTTAGAGTTAATTTCTTAACTTGTGGGAGTATATTGCTGTTGTAGTTTAATTAGCTGCACTTTTTTATTTTTTTATATAGACTGTTAGCATGAATACTAAATAACTACTTGAGAAGATCAGTGAAAATTATCTTGCAGAGCTTACAAGATATAGATACAACAAATTGAAAAAACAAAAAATTTGATATATTAAAATACATAATCTTCATCATTTCATTCTAAAAAAGTTTTAACTGTTCTCCAGCTTTCATCTTTCTAATTTTATATATTCTTCTATCCATAAACA
>Ga0193959_1001126_pt1 | contig 10724 bp, 9 predicted proteins | sample FB_2_MG_FD_140333 | JGI IMG/M metagenome (GOLD analysis project Ga0193959, IMG submission 140333) | Microbial mat bacterial communities from the Broadkill River, Lewes, Delaware, United States - FB_2_MG | ecosystem: Environmental > Aquatic > Freshwater > River > Microbial mats | place: USA...
CACTAAGCATTCTACATACTACAACAGACGGTCTGAAATCGAATTGAAACTCACAACCTGATCTACCGGTTCAGTTTGTTTCAAAGTGACATCGGCGGTCTCTTGAACTCTGGTACAAAATACCTTACTTCTGTGAGCTGGTCCCTCTCACGGAAACTTATTACTATTTTGGGATATTTATACTGAAAATTTTTTTTGAAAAAAAAATTATGGTTTTGAAAATTTAAAAATTCCAGATCCTTCGTTGAATTTTCAAGAAATATGATTGGATAATATGGAAAATTTTTTAAAAACCAAAACTTGAGCATGTTGTGTGTATTTATACAATTAACATTCAGTGTATAATATGAAAGTCGTATCTTCAGCTTTTTTACTATTATTTAACACTTCAAACTTGAGAAATAATATATTTATTATATAGACCAATCATATGATACTTATTACTCATTGAAGAATGGAGGATTGTGATTGGTTAATCGTTTTAGGAAATCGTTATTGATTTTTGCGGAGAATTTTAGACCAATTATTAAATATTTAAATATGATTGGTCTATTTCAAATCATTGGAGTCAGTGAACGAACTGTAATGATTGGGTTTAACTTGTTCAAATACCATATTCAACGTTCAAATGTTATTTAACACATTTATTTCATTGGTCAATTTGTTTTCTGACGAAAACGAATTTGTTTTAAGATCAACAAGACCATGTGTAAATCGTCATGTGATAAGAATAAACCTTTGGTTTCCAAGTTGAAATGTATAACTTTAACCAGTGATTGGTTAAGTTAGTAAATTGTCCGAATAAGAGGACAAAATGCCAATGAAGCGGCTCAAAAGCACTACTGAAATCACTCAAAAGTTGTCAAACTTAACTGTATACCATACTATGAATTAGAAGTATTAAAATTACAATTTCTTTCTCAAAAACAAAATATCAGATAATGTTCATAATAAGTGATCGCATAAGAGGCGCAAATTCATTCGAAATTGAACACAATAGTAAATTATATTCTTTTGTTCGAGAAACAAAAGAGTTAAATTGCTTTATGGATAAAAATGGAAAGGTGTCTATTTTAAATATACCAACGATCGTAAAACATTACACTGCAGAGCATCCAGATGAATCAAAAAAACTAAAAAAACAAATTAAAAAACATTTAATTTGTTTTTTTTATCAGTTCGAAGAAAAAGACAGAATTATCATGTTTAATTAAATATTTTTATTTAAAATGGTTTTTTTACCAACTCCAGAAGTAAAAATACATACAAAATCTTGTTTCCTTCTGCATATTCGACTTCATCCCAATGCCAAGGGACGTAAATCAAATGATTTGTCTTATATTCACCACAAATTGTATTCATTATTTCGATAGTTGTAAACAAACAAAGTAAAGGACCGGAAAAAGATGGTTTGTTTTCATTATTGGTGTCATCACGAAAAAAAGATAATATTTTGTGGACATTGGATTCTGATTGTATTTTGAAATTGAAACTGTTGTTATTAAGTCCTCCATATATTTTCTATTTTTGATCAAAAATTCATCAACTTTCACTTCATCTTGTGTATTTCCATATCCATTGATATGGTGAAGATATTTATCCGGTTCGTTTTCTATGACCAATGAGTATAATTACAATTTTACAAAAACAAAAAAAATTTATTTAATTCAATAAATCCATGACATCATTGATGGACATGGAATGCATCTTCTTGTTGATTTCAAATGGATCTATGTCAAGATTGACATTTGTCGGATCAGTCTTTTCAACTCTATAATCACTGCCAAATCCTTTCCATTCCTTGCTTTTATCAATCAAATCTAATTTGATTTTTTTTCTGTCATCTTTTGACAACAATTCCATGAATTGCAATGTACTGTTCAATTTTAATAAAATGATGGAATATTTTCTGGCAAATTCAGTTGATAGTTTTTTATCGAGTGCAATGAATTTTGTGAAGTAGTTCAAATAATGCAAACGATTTTTCATTCTTTGTGCATAATTGTCCCATGGAACATTATTGTCAATTAATTTCACCCAGTCAATGGAACCAACATCATCATTTTGTTTTACGTCACCCACAAAGTTTTTTATTCTGTCAATCGACAATGAATTTTGGGACTCATTGTCGAACACATCATAACCAGTCATCTTTTGTAAAAATTTGATGTCATCGCTTCTTTGATTGAAGTCTTCACTGTGACCATTTCTATTCTTCTCCATCACATTCTTGAATGTCATACTGACCACCATGAAAAATAAATCATTCTTCAATGGAGTTTCATTGATTTTGTCATTGATCCATCTGGAGTCCGTGAAAATGACAGGATCGATGTCAATGGTGTGTTGATATAATGTTGGTGACAATAATAACAATTCAGAAATTAGATCATTTGTTAACACTTTTCTATTTTTGCGTCCTTTTCCCATTTCAATAAAGAAGAATGCTCTTGCTGATAATGGATCATTTACAATTAAATATTTCCAAAATAGTTCAAGGAATTTACTTGTGTCTGCATCAGCAAAGTGTTCAACAAACCATCCCAATGGCAAATTAAATTTCCTTTGAATGTCCATCTTTCTGTTATTCACTTGTTCGAAATATTGGATGAATTCCACCATCAATTCAAATGTATTTGAATATCCATCGGATATATCATCAAATAGATTCCATACCAAATAGGAAGAAAGATCATATTCAAGATTTTCTGGATCCATTGTTTTTCTTTCATTTGATAGTGGAAAATGATTCAATTTAAAATAGGATTTCCCATTGAAAACTTCTTCCACTGTTTCTCTATAATCCTTGAATGTCTTGAATACTTTGTTTACGAGGTTCGGAGATTTAAATATGACATGTGACAACATTCTGGTCGTTGGTGTTGTTCCATCTACATCCCTTCTATTATAATTACTTTCTTTTTCAGTGGCATTGTGCATATTAATAAAATTAATGAGACGTGTGGACATCATGCCGTATAATTCACCTGATAATGTCCATCTATAAGAACTGATGGCATCCACGCGTTTCATGATCACATTGACCATTTCTCTGTCTTCCTTAAGTTTCATATCAAAGTCTTCTGGATTTTTATTTAATCCAACGAGCATGTCCAAAAAGTCATCATTTACATCAGAATAAGACACTTTTAAATTTTTGATATCTAATTTCAATGGGACGGTGAATTGAGCAAAATACAATGAAAATTCCAAACTTCCGTGCAATCTATTGGATTTATTCATGACACCAAACAATTTTGGTAATTTATTGACATCATAAACAGCGCTCACTGATTTTAAAATGTTACTTATTAAAACTTCTGATCCATTTTGAGTTGATCTCATTAGATTGAACATGTACTCAACAATACTCCCATCGTAGTCCGAGAATACTTTATAATAATCATTTGCATAATCGATTGCTTCTTTGCTGTATCCTTCTCCTTTGAGAACCTTGACCTTTTTAACTTCTTCTTCAATGTTCAACATCAACTTGAGATTATGTCTATCCAATGAACAAGCCAAAGCAATCATGAAACGATATATTTCCAATTGATGATTAGTTCTAGCAGCAATGGCCATAAAATGACTTGAAATGAAGAACACCATGGAGAGAGGATCGTACATAATATGATCAATAAATCCAACATGATTTGGATCATTTGGTTCATAATTAAATAATGATCTTTTTTGAAGTTCCATTAAATTCCAATAACGAATACAATTTGCTGGTCTGATGCTGTCTTCAACGGCATAGGTGAAATCTTCTTCTTCTTCATCATTCTTTTCAAGATTTTCAATTCCATAGAAATTATGAATGACTTCACGTTTCAAGTCGTCGTAATCCTTTCCATTGAATACCATTGGGTTTTTAAATTCAATCTTATCGAACCCATTGGATACATTCTCTTGGACCGTTACATTGGATGTCTTTAAATAAGTACCACTCATTTTTTGTGCGTCCATGATCCTCTTGTTGTCTGTCCAGTAATTTCCAACGGCATTAATGAATACATCACCCATGGTCAATCCTCTTTTTGTGTTTTCCATCGGTTCTTTTGCTCGTTTGTGCTTTTCACTGTCCATTGAATAAGCCATATCATAGATTGCACTTTCAAGAAAATTTTTTGATTCCATCTCTTCTTTTTCAGGTGGCTCAATTTTAAATTTGTTAAATCCATTGGTTAATACAGATTGTAATGGAGATATCATATTTGTAACAGTGGAATATGGTAGACTTGGAGAGTCATAATATTTCATGATCTCTTCTGTGTGTTGTTCAACAGATTTAAATAAATGATGAGCTACCGATAATGTGCCACCGATATATGGGAGTGGTTTGTCATCCATTTCCTTGTATTTTTCAAAAGATGATAATTGAGCTTCTAATTCTACTGTATTGAAGATCATTTTTTCATTTTCATATGTTGAAATCAAGGTATCCCTAATCCCTTCCTCATTTCTTGTTTCCAAGTATTTTTTTTTTAAATACAAAACAGGAGTGGATAAATTGATACAACCAAGTGGTGTGTATATACCAGCATCCCTGTCAGAAATAATGGCACCGGTAAGAACATTTCCAGTGGTGCTAGTTTCATTGACTGTATGACTGTAATCCTTTTTTCCTTTCTTTTTTCTGCTTTTAATTTCTTCAAAAGTGCTATCATTGAGTTGCTGTGGCAATGGGAGCATGGAACACATATTAGATTTTAGCATTTCAGCAAGAAAATGTGGATCCGTCATTAATTCATCACCAACTAATTGTGTATATTCAATTGCATATGGATAAGGATTCATCAATTTCTTGTCACCTAGCAAAGATCTTAACGAGTACAATGGTGTCCACTTTTGTTCAAGAAATGAAATATCAAATTTTGCAAAAGGAATGTCATCAGTGAGCAATGTTTGTGTTTGATCTAGTATATACGCTGATTCGATAGGATAAACAGTTGAAGAGACATCATCGCGTTGTAAGACACCCACGTTGATGGCATGTAATAATTTCTCATAACGTTCTTCATAATCATCGTGATCGTACAAGTAATCACTAGATTTATCATTGATGTACTCTGGGAACACAAAGTTTTGGCAAAACATAATCAATTTGTTGATATATTTTTCATCATACTGAATTAAATATGACGGTACTTCGTTGACAAAATCATAAATGGAATCTGTAATTTTATCTCCACGATATTCATCCAATTCTATGTCATTTTCACCAGATGAACTTAGTGGAGTTCTATGAAACATGTTGTATACTTTCATTATTTGATGGATCATCATATGAAAATGGATCATGGTCAATGATCTAGAAAACATTTTCCATATGAATTTAGATGTGTTAACAACGGACCCAAAATTAACATCCGTTTCTTTTCTATCATAATAGCCATCATTGTCCATCCTAATTCTCACGGAATATTTTACAGATTCATTGGAAAGAATTGATTTTTCATTGAACAATCTGATTGAGTCTACGTATTCTGTTATAATATTGAAAATATCTTGAGCATAAGAAATGGACATTCTCTTTCTAGCAAATACATAATTTTCATTTTTTTCACGAAAATTTTCATATTCTTCATCTTCATCATTGGATATCATTTCACTGAATTGATTTTCATAAGATGCCTTATTAACAGATTCCAATAATTTTTTGAATACTTCTTTTGATTCATAGACTTGACGTTTTATTTTCACATCAAAAAATTTAGTATTTAGAGCATAATCAATGCCGTTTTTCATTCTACTCGGTACTGATGAATTATAAGAACCGAATACCAATTCATTCTTATTCACTGATACAAAATCACTACTCTTTTTATGATATGTTGTTAACATTTCCAACAAGAGACAATGTTGATCGAGACCTCCAAAATAATCCATGGTGAACAATGGCACATTGTCCAGTGTTCTGTTATCACTGTTCATTCTTGTGGCAAACATATAAAATTGCACATACTCATGGATATCACTCTGGAATGCTCGACCACCATTTACATATTCAGATAATCCATTGACTCTGTGTGACAAGGTGTTATAGAGCCATTCATAAACTTTCTTGCCATGCTCACTCTTTTCCTTGTTTGACATTTTTTTATCAGGAGAAGGTTGTTTTAATTTGGGATCTGATTTCATTGCCTTGTCATAAATGTTCCTGATGACATTGTACATCAATTTTGATGTACCAATACTTTCAAAATTATGAAAAAGATAATCATCAGGTAATTTGTACATATACGACTCTAAATCAAATTCATCTTTTAAATTGACTCTCTTTTCCCATCCTTGATCATTGAACATTTCCATCAAGAATGTTGCCCATAAAGATGGTACATCAACTCCAATAGAATCAAATAACAAAGCACACTTTCTTGCCACGGATCTAAATTCTGGACCGGATCTGATCATAGAATTATAAATGGAACGCAAATCCATCTCATATCTGTCCAGTGGACCAGCAAGGAATATTCCAAGGTGTTTGAGCATTTTTCTCACTTTGCTGTCAACAAGACCATTTTTTCTAAACGTCTTGCCCAATATCGGCACGTCTGTGTTCAGTGCCAATTGAATGATTTTGTGATCGTTCAGTGCATCAGCATCGTCCATGGCATGTTTTAAATTGATGGACACATTTTCAACTTGCATTCTCTCTTGATTGAGTTTTTCATTGAGTTTTGCCGTCTTGGCTTCAAGTTCTTCTGGTTCGATTGCTCCCATGATATTATTGTCCAATTCACGTCGGTCTTCATCGAGTTCATTAATGATTGCTTCTTGAGAATCTTTCATCCTTTCCTTGATTCTGTCATATCTCAATATCAATTGTTCAATAATAATTTCCCATGCTTCGTGATACTGTTCACTGGTTAATTTCCATTTGTCTTTGGTTGTTCTGAAAAAATCATCATTACATCCAATATAAAGGAAGGCATGAACGTACACCATGGTAGATTTGAACATTTGTGATTCTGAAGGAACATTTTGAATGTCCAATCCATCCATAGTCAAAAGATTATAAATTTCATCATTGGTAAATGATAAATCATATCTGTTGACACCATAAAAAGTGCTTCCTTTTTCCTTTTCCATTTCATTGTCTGAATCATCATCGTAAATAATTTTCAACTTTTTTTTCTTGGTTCCACTAATAATTTTAATATCAATGTTTTCTTCTTCATCAGAATTATCATCGTCAATGATGAGGGCACGTTTTCTAGTTTGTGGAACTGGTTCTGGACCAAATGCAAAATATCCTCCAGGGAACCTGTCTTTCATTGATGACATGTTGTCAGTAGTATTTTTAAAATTATGAAAAAAATAAAATTTTATTTGTATTTAATTATAGCACCGCAAAATGATGAATACCCAAACACATATATATATATATGTGTTTGGGGTATTCATCATATAGATGAATGTGTAAGACAAATTCATAGAATGCTGGTAAAACATAATGATATTTTCCATGATCATGATCATCGTCAGTTGGCACTTTTGTTTACAATAAGACTAGTATATAATTAGTTGCGTTATTAGAATAAACTTTGGTTTTTAACTTGAAGTGTGGTGTTCCAACTGACCAAATACTGTTTTTCTTCATAACACCATTCCATTCCAACTAAATCATGTTATCCTTACTAAGTTGTGTTATTCCTACTAAGTTGTGTTTCAACTGAATAAGTCATGTTACATAGAATAAGTCACGTTATAGAAGAAATGTTGTGCTTTTATGAATGGCATGATACTTCAAGATGAAATACGACACTTTCAATTGAAGCCGACCTCTCCCGGAGTTTGTTGAAATTTCATTCTTCAATTCTTTAAATGAACGACAATAATGAACTTGGTGCAGTGATTGGGTCGGCTTGTTTGAACATTCGTCAGACAAGCCTAGACAAGTCTGAATAAGAATATTGTTCTATTGGTCAAATATTCTGAATTAGAAATAAAAACCACTGTTAAAATTTCGTGATGAATTTTATTCGTCAATTTTTGGTTGTTCGTCTTTCATCTCTTCATCTTTCAATTCTTTTATTTCTGTTTCAGTTAATTCGCTCTTGAATCTTTCACACCATTCACTGACATTCTTCTTGCGTTGAGTAAAACCATTTGCGATGTGTTCTGCATTGGCTCCGTTTTTTTTCAAGTTTACCAAAACGGTTTGAACTTGGATGGAGATGATTGAATCACTGTAAAGTTTTTCTAATAATCTACAAGCCTTTACTCGTAATTTGGCCACTCTTTCTTCTGGTTTTGGCCAAAAGCACATATAAAGATCTTCAACCTTTAAATCCACATAGCTCAGGATGAGTATCAAATCTATTTGATCTTTGACAGAAGAGAGAGCAACTAATTTTTCATGAACTTGCACTATCTTGTCAAAAGTTGTACTTTTTTTGGAATCAATCCACTTTTCGTATTCTTTTTCAATGATTTTCTTGAGTTGCTTTACTTCATCAGCCATTTCTTTGCAAAGACGTTGGAGCAATTTAGTAGCACCAATAAAATCACTCATAAAAGATTTTTTGTTTCCAAAAAAATTTATTGAATTTATTGTAATTTATTGCAATCTGTCATTGGGAAAATTACGTGCATGCATCGTATGGAGTAAATCCAAATTTTCAATTTAAATTCATTTGATTGGATGTCTATTTTTCCTCTCATTAGACATTTTTGAACAAGGTTTATTAAAAGACAGAATCAAAAGTTCAAAATAAAAAATCAAGTTGTTCATCATCTTCTTCAGTTATTGTTTCACACATAACACCCTTTTCAATAAGTTTAATACAAATTTCCATCTCTTCAATGTTCTCAGGACTTTTTTCAAATTTTATTTTTTCCCGCAACTCTTTGATCAGTTCCTGTCTTCTAAGTTCTCCAGTTTCTGTTTTTGATGTTTCTGGGTGCTCATTTATTTCTAATTTTTGTTTTTTCCATAGACTTTCTTCGGATTTTGGAAATATTTTTTGCTCCAAATGATCAGTATTCATAACTTCCAAGGTTGAGTTCCTTTCAGTGTAAGTGAGACCGGCGTCATTTTCAATTTCCATATCACCAAGAATAATCTTAAATTTTTCTTGTTGCACCCATGATAAATGTTGAAACGTTTCTTTGATACTTTGCTTCAATGCTTCCATGGTAGGTTCCCTTGGTTCGACAACTTTGACAAAATCTTCATCCAAAACTTTGATTCTATAACATTTATTCGAGTTCGAAAATAACATTTTTTCAGGTCTTGACGGTTGGTGATGTTTTGTTGGTTAATTGATGCAATTTGTTTTTTATATTCTGTTGTTTTATGTTATAGAGACTTTTGTTTTGTACGATTTCGTTACCTATGGAATTTCCCATGATGGTGTTCATAGTTCCACCTGTATTTTTTTGAACTGGTAATTTTTGAATGACTTCTTCTTTTTCTTCTTTCATTTTATCTTCTTCCATTTTGTCTTCTTCCATTTTATCTTCGTCAATTTTCTTTCGTTTCTCGCCTCCTTTTTTATAAAGAAGAATGATTGATGGATTCTGAAAATCATCTAGCAGATCTTCTATCTTAGATGAAGCATCTAATTATCTTATTTTTTTGGGAGGATATGTGATTGTAATGGTTGACGTTTCATACAATCGATAAGAGTCTCGTAGATTGCACATGGTATCTTACAGCGTTTGAATTTCTCATGTGTGTAACCCCTCAACAATAATAAAACGACATTTGGAATAAAGTCTTGTTATTGTGAAAAACACCATTTAGTCAGTTAAAATGTTATACTTTGAGTTGAAAACTAAAGTTTATTCTTGTATCGTGACTAATTATATACTAGTCTTATTGGAAAGCATTTGTTCTTGTAATTCTTCAGTAATAGAATCTTTTTTGATATAACAAAACATCATGTCATTTTGATAGAGTTGGAATTTCTCTTTGATAATTTTCTCTAAGAATTCTCCTGAATCAAACAATTCGATTTTAATAGCACAAAGACCATTATTAAAAATAGTGCATGATCCTGAAAAGTGCAGATTTGTGGAATATTCATTGGCTATTTGATCACAAATGGAAGTCAACTCATTGTTGCTGAATAGATCTAAATCAAATTCTTCAATTTCGTCAACGGATGCACTGTCAATTTTTAATGGATCCACGTCTATAGGTTCTTGTTTTTTTTCATTTTCCATTTTTTTTGTCACTGTGAAATGATTCTATTTTGGCATATTCCATTTCCATAATATCGTCGTCTTCAGGATCAACTTCGGAAATAGAGTTGTTGTTATCCTCTATAGTAGAAGGTATACACTTGAAGGACTTCATAACTTTGAAATTTTCTTTTTGTTGAAATTTTGGATGTGACAATAAGACTCTTGGACAATTCGTCGCGTTATGATAATAAACTTTGGTTTTAACTTGAAGTGTGGTGTTTTTTAGCAACAAGTAGTGTCACTCAAAATAAGTCATTCATTAAGACTCTTGGACAATTAGTGTCTTTATAAGAATAAACGTTGTCCAAGAGTCTTAATGAAATTTGATTGAATTTCATTAGGCATACACCAAATTCCATTAATTTTCTCTGCGGAAAATTATCGACCAATCAAAATGAAGTGGTAAGAAAAAGAGCAAAAACGGGCCCACGGAGACAGTTCCAAGTTTTTGGAAATTAGATGAGAATCATTCAGTGGAATGATAGTAGGTTAGGTAACGCAGCAACGAATGTAGACAACGCAGCATCGGA